>Ga0105104_10000528_pt1 | contig 29618 bp, 25 predicted proteins | sample PPLLaktember2015_3_FD_87034 | JGI IMG/M metagenome (GOLD analysis project Ga0105104, IMG submission 87034) | Freshwater sediment microbial communities from Prairie Pothole Lake near Jamestown, North Dakota, USA - PPLs Lake P7 Core (6) Depth... | ecosystem: Environmental > Aquatic > Freshwater >...
AGCGGAGAGAGGGAATGGCCAATGGGATGGCCGATCACTGCATAGTGCTTCATAAAAGATTCAATTCCGATATTGTGAAATACGCAGAGTTTTAGAGCAAGAGCGCAGGGCCGTCAGTGTTTTTTAAAAAGATGTCCAAACGATTGATCTGAGACGAGGCTGGGATATAACTGTTCGAAATCTTTTTTCATATCCGGTACCAAATTGAACGCGATAAAGAATTCGTTTGATGCTTCATCTTTGGAATTCATGGAAAGCAGCACTTTCCCTCTGCTGAAGTACGCCGGTGCAAATTTTGGATCCAATCTGATGCATTCGCCCAATGCCGACAGCGCTTTTTCATTCGATCCCTTTTCGCCCAAGGTATCGCCGAGATCGAACCAGATTTCCGGATCCTTCGGATCCAGGGTGACTACTTTCCGGTAACACTCCAGGCAGTCGTCAATTCGTCCCAGGTTATACAACGCATCCCCGCAGGCATACCAATATTCAGGATATTCAGAATTTATGTCGGCGGCTTTCTGATATTCCACCAGGGCCTGTGCTGTCTGTCCGAGGGCATCGTAGCAGCATCCTTTGCCGAAATACGATTCGTGATGACGGCTGTTTATGGTAATGGCGTCAGAATAACAGGCAATTGCTTCCGTAAAATTGTTGAGTTCCTCGTAGGCATTGCCGAGATTATGCAGTGCCGCTACGTCTTTAGGCTCGTATTGAAGAGTCGTTTTAAAACACCGTATCGCATCTTGAAGCCGTCCAAGGTTTGCGTATCCATTTCCCATATTATACCATGCGGCAGGGAAATCTTCCTTGATCGCCAGGGCATATTCGTAACTCTCTATCGCTTTGGTGAACTGTCCGATCCGGTTTTGGACGATGCCTTTGTTATACCACGCGTTGTAATTATACGGTTCGTGATTGATATGCTCGTTATAACAGCGGATGGATTCTTCAGGTTTATCGAGATAATCGTAACAATACCCGAGTTCGTACCAGGCATCGATATATTCCGGGTCAATTTGAAGTATGCGGTGGAAAATCGATTCCGCTTCCGTATACCGTTCCAGCTTTTCCAGCGTCACCCCTTTATGGAACAGCGCATCTTCGTGGACAGGATCGAGTTCGAGTGCCTTGTCGAACGATTCCATCGATTCATTGATCTGGTTTAAGTTATCCAGGGTAATACCGCGGTTGATATAGGCCTCCGGATCGGTCGGGTTCAATCCCAGGGCTTTCTCAAAGCAGAGGAGTGCATCGTTATACTTAAAGAGATTATTGAGAATCATGCCTTTTCTCTGCCATGCATCCGCATTAAACGGCTCAAACGAGAGCAGTCGTTCGGCGTACAGTAAGGCATCGTCATACTTTTCGTGTTCAAAATAAAATTGAATGATTTCTTCCAGCGCTTCAGGATTGTTGATATCCTTTCCGCCGTTGCGGAGCAATTCACGGAACCGCCGCACATCGTCTTCCGAGTGCTTATTCGGTTTTGGCCCCATATTGTTGTCATCAAAATGATCTAAATTAGACACTGCATACTCCATCTCTAAAGACTACTTATTAATAAAAGAAATTAACGACTTGAAGTCAAGAAATGCCCTCTGTCATCTTTTCAAACCTTGAAATGCTTGTTGAGAAATGATGAGATTTGATTTTGGCGGCAAGTTGGCGTATATTTAATATCTTAAAGAGCAGAATGATTGCTGAAAACATCAAAATTTTACGGAAACGCATCGAACAGACCTGCCAGAAGTGCGGACGGAAGGATGAGGAAGTCCGGCTTATTGCGGTGTCTAAAACGTTTTCGCTTGGGTTGATTGAAGAAGCATTCGAAGCGGGCCAGATTGAATTTGGCGAGAATTATGTTCAGGAATTGCAGGAAAAGCATACAGAGCTTGCAGCAAAAAATATACAGTGGCATTTTATAGGCCACCTGCAGTCGAACAAAGTGAAATATCTTGCCGATTATGTAAGTCTTATTCATTCTGTTGACAATCTGAACCTCGGCAGAGAAATCAGCAAACGGGCCGAACAACACAACCGGATTCAGGACGTGCTGGTGGAAGTTCATACCACCGATGAAGCGACAAAATTTGGAGTCAGGCCGGAACAGACGGTGGGATTGATAAAAGAGTTGTCCTTATTGACCCACCTCCGGATCTGCGGGTTGATGACGATGGGACCGTTTTCAGACAATCCAAACGATTCCCGTAATTCGTTCAGATCTCTTTGTGATCTGAAAAAGCAGATAGAAGCTGAGGGAATTTTAAATGTCCGGATGCAGCATCTGTCGATGGGGATGACGCATGATTTTGAGGTCGCGATTGAGGAGGGAGCAACGATGGTCCGTATCGGTACTGCAATTTTCGGCAGGCGCTTGAAAAACTTGAATTGAAAGGAACAACGATGAAAATTACTCCGCTGGAAATTAAACGACAGCAGTTCAAGAAATCAATGCGCGGGTACGATCCCGTCGAAGTGGAAACCTTTCTTGAAATGGTCTCGAATGACGTGGAAGATCTCATCCGTGAAAATAAAGAGCAGCGGGACCTGCTCCTTCAGCAGGAAACGCAGCTCGCTGATTATAAAAATATCGAAAAGACGCTCCAGCAGACCCTCATGCAGGCGCAGGAGACAAGCGGAAAATCCATTGAGAACTCCAAGCGTGAAGGCGAGCTGATCGTCAAAGAAGCAGAGATCAAGGCATCTCAAATTGTTGAGAAGGCAAGGCTTGATTTTGCGCATGTCAAGGAGGAAATTTCCCAGCTGAAAGCGCGGAAAGAAAGCGTCCTGAGCCGCCTCAAAGTTTTACTCTCGTCGGAATTAAATTTGATGAAAGCGCTCGAGGTGGATGATGAAGAAGGAAAGAAAGATCCTTCGAGGGGGACGGGAAAAGATTATTTGGAACTCGAAGAGATTTTAAAGAAGCTCTGATCTCGCAAGAGAGGATTGACCTATGACGGAACTCAGAAATCAAATAGCACAGACGCTGGAATTTATCCGGACCAAAACGGACGCGAAGCCCGTCATCGGAATCATTCTGGGGACAGGACTCGGCGGATTTGTCAAAGAGATAAAAAAGAAAATAGTGATCGATTACGCGAACATCCCTCATTTCCCCGTCTCCACCGTCGAATCCCACCAGGGAAAATTGATTTTTGGAACGCTCGCCGGGAAAAAAATAGTGGTCATGCAGGGCCGCTTTCACCTGTATGAAGGATACAGTGTCAAGCAGATTTCCTATCCGGTCCGCGTTTTGAAATTCCTCGGGGTAGAAAATATTCTCATCTCCAACGCGGCCGGAGCGCTCAATCCGCTGTTTAAAAAGGGAGATGTGATGGCCATTTCAGATCACATCAATCTCCTGGGCGATAATCCGCTCATCGGGCCGAATGACGATTCCCTCGGTCCGCGATTCCCGGATATGTCGGATGCGTACAGTAAAGAACTGATCGCGCTTGCAGAAGAAGCGGCGCTTGATTTGAAGATCCGTTTGCAGAAAGGGGTGTACGTTGCACTGCAGGGCCCCAATCTGGAAACGAAAGCGGAATACCGGTTCCTCCGTACCATCGGTGCAGATGCGGTGGGAATGTCCACCGTCCCTGAAGACATTATTGCCGTTCATATGGGAATAAGAGTCCTCGCTTTTTCCATTCTCACTGATGAATGTTTCCCGGACGCATTGCAGCCGACGCACCTGGAGGAGGTGCTCAAAGTTGCGACAAAAGCCGAACCAAAAATGACAGCGATTATGAAAGAAGTCATCAAGAGAATGAAGCCCTAATATATTTTTCATACATGAACAATCACTTCACCATCATCATGCGGTCTCACCATTCCCAGGAATGAAAACCTCCGTCTGGAACGGATGCACGCTCCGTCTTTGATGCATCAGCGGTTTCCCGTGTAGAAATTTGATAACGGCCATGTTTAAACAACTCACTGACAAATTAAATTACCACGAACTCGAATCAGAAATCCTGAAGTTCTGGGAAGCCAACGACATTTTCAAGAAAAGTATTTCCTCGCGCAACGGCAAACCGGAATTCACATTTTACGAAGGTCCGCCGACGGCAAATGGCCGGCCCGGCATCCATCACGTGATGGGCCGGACGCTGAAGGATATTGTCTGCCGGTACAAAACGATGCAGGGATTTCAAGTCCACCGGAAAGCCGGCTGGGATACCCATGGCCTCCCGGTGGAGATCGAGGTGGAGAAATCCCTCGGATTTAAACACAAGGATGACATTGTCGGCTATGGCGTGGCGAAGTTCAATGAGGAATGCAGGAAATCAGTCTGGAAATATAAAACAGACTGGGAAGAGTTGACGAAGATGATGGGATACTGGGTGGACCTCCAGCACCCGTACGTCACGTTCGAAAATAATTATATCGAATCCATCTGGTGGGCTCTGAAACAGTATTTTGATAAAGGGCTTATCTATAAGGGATATAAAATTCAGCCGTACTGTCCCCGATGCGAAACGCCGTTGTCGTCTCACGAAGTCTCGCTCGGATACAAGGATGTCAAGGATCCTTCCGTCTACATAAAATTAAAAGTCAAAGGAGAAGAGAACACCTTCTTCCTTGTCTGGACAACCACACCGTGGACACTCATCTCCAATGTGGCAATCGCAGTCCATCCGGATATCGATTACGTGAAGGTGGAACAGAAGGGCGAAGTATTCATTCTTGCGGAGGCACGTCTCTCCGTGCTTGGCGAAGAGGCACACGTTCTCGAAAAATTCAAAGGCACAGCGCTCGCCGGCAAAGAGTACGAACGGATGTTTACATATCATCAGGTGAAAGAAAAAGGTTGGTACGTCGTCCTCGCGGATTTTGTGACGACGGAGGATGGCTCGGGCATCGTCCATATGGCACCGGCGTACGGTGAAGATGACTATCAGATCGGCCGGAAGTACGGCCTTCCGACGATTCATCCGGTGAATAAATCCGGCGAGTTTAATGCGGAAGTCACCGATTTCGCAGGGATGTTTGTCAAGGATGCCGACCAGGAAATTATTCAGAATCTCCGCCGCCGGAATATTCTTTACAAAAAAGAGATGCATCTCCATAGTTATCCGCACTGCTGGCGCTGTTCGTCGCCGCTGCTCTATTACGCGCGCGAATCGTGGTATATCCGGACGACGGAGTATGCAAAGCGGATGATCGAATTAAACAAACAGATCAACTGGATTCCCCCCGAAGTCGGTGCCGGCAGGTTCGGCAACTGGCTGGAAGACAATAAAGACTGGGCGCTTTCGCGAGACCGGTTCTGGGGAACACCGCTTCCCATCTGGCTCTGCGAGAACTGCGGCAAGCAAAAATGCATCGGCAGTGTGGATGAATATAAACAAGGCAGGGATGTCGCTGAACCGCTGGACCTGCACAAACCGTTTGTCGATGCGGTGACGTTTACGTGCGATTGCGGCGGGACGATGACACGGACCCCCGAACTGATCGATGTCTGGTTCGATTCCGGATCGATGCCGTTCGCACAGTGGCATTATCCATTCGAGAATAAAGATCGGTTCGAAAAAGCGTATCCTGCGGATTTTATTTCAGAAGGCATCGACCAGACGCGCGGATGGTTTTATACGCTGCATTCCATCGGCACCTTTTTGTTCGATAAACCGGCGTTCAACAATGTGCTCGTCAACGAACTCATTCTGGACAAGCAGGGGCAGAAGATGTCCAAGACCAAGAAGAACACGGTGGATCCGTTTGAGCTCTTGAAAAAATACAGTGCAGACACCGTGAGGTGGTACCTGGTCTCGCAAAGCCCCGTCTGGCGTCCAACCTTGTTTGATGCGGAAGGGATCGGAGAAGTTCAGCGAAAATTCTTCAGTACGCTGGTGAACACCTATTCTTTTTTTGCGCTCTACGCCAATGTGGATGGATTCGAGAACAACGAACCGGCAATTCCCGTCAACGAACGGCAGGAAATTGATCAGTGGATACTGTCTGAACTGAATTCGCTGATAAAAAATTATACCCAGTCGATGGAAGCCTATGATGTCACCCGGGCAGCGAGAGCCGTGAGTGATTTCACCATGGACCAGCTCTCGAACTGGTACGTGCGCCGCAACCGCCGCCGTTTCTGGAAGAGCGAAAAGGGAAGAGATAAAACGGCCGCGTACCAAACGCTCCATGAATGCCTGTTCACCATCATCCGGCTCATTGCGCCGTTCTCTCCGTTTTTGTCGTACGAACTTTATAAAAACCTGTCGGCAGGAAATCCATCTGCGTTAGAGTCTCTTCCCCTGGAAACCATTCCGAAGACGCATGCCGGGATGATTAATCCGGAGCTGGAGCATCGGATGGAGTATGCAATACGGATCGTCGGGCTCGTGCGCGCGATGCGCATGAAATCGAATCTCAAAGTCCGCCAGCCGCTGCAGAAAATTATTCTTCCGGTGAAATCCGATGCCGACAAAAAAGAAATTGCGCTGATGGAAGAGGTCATCCTTGAAGAAATAAATGTCCGGCAGATCGAATATGTCGCCGATGAATCTGCAATCATAAAAAAGAAATCGAAACCGAATTTTAAATCCCTCGGACCCAAGTTCGGCAAATCTGTCCAGCCGGTTGCCGCACGGCTTCGCGATCTGACGGCAGAAGAGATCAGCACGCTCCAGCGGCAGGGAACACTCCAGCTGCAAATCGACGGATCGGAATATACCATTGATGCCGGCGATGTGGATATTTTGCATGAGGATATCCAGGGCTGGCTGGTGGAGACCGACGGATCACTGACGGTCGCGCTGGATACCGCATTAACCGATGAACTCATTGACGAAGGACTCGCACGCGAATTTGTAAACCGGGTGCAGAACCTCAGGAAAGATTCGGGTTTTGAGGTGACCGACCGGATTCGCATTTATCACGTCTCATCCGAGCGGTTGACGAGAGCGCTCGAACGGATGACATCGTATGTGAAACAGGAAACGCTGGCAGTAGACTTTCAGGCAGCATCTCTTGAAGAAGCAGCGAAATTTGCCGCAAAGAATGAAGATATTAACGGCGAGCAAAGTTTAATTGCAGTTGTGAGAATTTAGTTTATATTTGTGCAGTTTAATTGATTGTATGTTCCATTATCCCAGGAATGCGGGGGAAAACCATGGCAAAGAAAAAAGCGGCAAAAAAACCGGCAGTAAAGAAAACGGCGAAGCGTGTTTCGGTGAAACCCGCGAAGAAAATAATCGTAAAGAATATAAAGACGAAAGCGGTTGCCCCAAAAGTCCAACCCAAAAAGGGGTATAGCAAGTCGGACCTCGAACGGTTCAAGAAAATTATTCTGGATAAACGGAAAGAAATTCTTGAAGAGCTAGAATCGCTGAAATCCACGATGATGGATGTGACGACGGGACAATACGAAATTGAAAATTCGACGTACTCGCTGCATATGGAACAGGGAACCGATGCGATGGAGCGGGAAAAAACATTTCTGTTTGCTTCCCGCGAAGGCAAATTCCTGAATTATCTGGACGATGCCCTGCAGCGGATCGAACATGGGACATACGGATTCTGTTCCGAGTGCGGAAACCTGATCGATAAGGAACGCCTCGAAGCGGTGCCCCACGCGCACCAGTGCGTCAAATGTAAAATGAAAAAAGGCGGCAATTGACCGTGTTGACGGACGGTGAAAAAAGAGCAACATTTAATTTCACTCTTTACGGTTGACTCTTCACCATCCTTGAGATATTGTTTTTCACCAACAAAGATTATTGAGGTTATTCTTGCGAGTTTTGTATGTTACTCTCGGTATCGTTATACTGGATCAGATCACAAAGCTGCTGGTAAAAGGATTCACACTTCCGATCCTCAATTATTATCATCAGGGAATGCAGCTGGGGCAGAGTATTCCGGTCATCGGAGATTTCCTCCGGCTGACGTTCGTCGAAAATCCAGGCATGGCATTCGGGATTGAAATCGGCGGACGATTATTTCTCACGCTGTTCTCCTTCGCCGCCAGTATCGCGATCTTCTATTACATCTATCATGTGCGCAAGGAACCGTTCATTGTCCGCGTGACGCTGGCAATGATCCTGGGCGGGGCGATAGGGAACCTCATCGACCGGATATTTTATGGAGTTATTTTCGGCGAGGGACAATTATTCTACGGCAAAGTTGTCGATTTTATCGATATGGATTTTTTCCAGATCGATATTCTCAATTTCCACATGAGCCGGTTCGCAGTATTCAATGTTGCCGATACTTCCGTCTCCACCGGCATTGTTCTGATGCTGCTGTTCTATCGGAAGTTTGCAAAAATTGGCGAGGAAGAAACGCCAGAACCCGAACCGGGACAAATTCCTGAACGCCAAAATTCTACGGTCAACAATCTCAATGAACCGAAGAACGATGTAGAGAGTTCTTCGGTGAATCCATCATAACCGCGAAGTCTATGCCTCCTCAAGAATCCTCTGTCGAACAACCAGAGGAGCACGAGCAGCTCCGTATTCTCGTTCCCCCCGGTGAACATCGCAAACGTCTCGATGTGTATCTGACACATCGCGTGGAAAACGCAACACGGAATAAAGTACAACAGGCCATTGAAGCCGGAATGGTGCTCGTCAACGGCAAGTCGGTTAAATCGAGTTACCTGCTCAACCCCCTTGATGTTATTGATATTACCTTCCCGCGCCCCCCGCGCATGGATGCAACACCGGAAGATATTCCGCTCGATATTGTTCACGAAGACGCCTCTCTCCTGATAGTCAATAAGCCGGCGGGGATGGTCACCCATCCGGCTTATAATAATTATACCGGCACGCTCGTGAACGCGCTGCTGTATCATTGTAATCATCTCTCCACACTCAATACGGAGATGCGGCCGGGTATCGTGCACCGGCTTGATAAAGATACCACGGGATTAATGGTCGTGGCAAAAACGGACGCGGTCCATGCGTTCCTTGCCCGGCAGTTTGCGAAACGGACTATCGACCGGGAGTACTGGGCGATTGTCTGGGGAAGATTCAAATCGCCGAAAGGAACGATTGATGCAAATCTTGGCAGGAGTAAGCGCGATCGGAAGAAGGTGGCGGTCACCGAAGATGGAAAATCTGCCATAACGGAATATGAAGTACTGAAGGAATTCGAATACCTGTCGCTCGTTCGCCTGCATCTCAAAACCGGCCGGACGCATCAGATACGTGTGCACCTGGCCCATATCAATCACCCGGTGTTCGGCGATCCAACGTATGGCGGCCGCAGCAATACCTGGAATGGTTTGGAAGGGAAGAAGGCGAAGAGTGCGGCAAATCTCTTAAAACTTATTTCGCGGCAGGCACTCCATGCGAAAACAATCGGTTTTATCCATCCTGAGACCAAACAATTTGTAAAATTCGATTCCTCACTGCCGGATGATATGAAAGAAGTGTTGAAACAGCTGGAGGAAGAGGGTCCTCAACAAAACTGACAATCAAGAGGAGGCTAGAGCAATCGTCGATTTGTTTTAATGAAAGGTGAATTTCCCGGTTTTTTCAATATTCTTGGAATTTCGCTTGACTTTTTTTGTTTTACTGGTTAATATACGTCCAGTTCTGAGAATATAATAAAATTCATTAGTACAACGGGTCATAATCAGAAGGAGAAGAATACAATGAAAAAGCCCTTCGCTCTCATATTAATTGGAAGCGCGATGGTGGCGGGTTCATTCGTTGGCTGCAGTAATCACCCTTCGGAAGAAGAGATGAAGCAGTTAAACGATTTGAAAGCAGAAGTTACGTCGCTTGAAAATGGTATTGCCGCACAGCAATCTGAGAAAGCTGCTTTGTTGAAGTCAATTGCAGATAAGGATGCACAACTCACACAGTGCGCCAAAGATAAGGAAGCACTTCAACAGCGTCTAAAAGGCGTCCAATAACCGGGCAGCCCAACAAGGAGAATGAAAAAATGAAATATATTATTCGTTTGAGTATCATTGCTGCGCTGGTGAGTCTCTACGCCTTCAGCTCGTTCGCGCAGGAAGAAATGACAAAAGAAGCCTGGCAGGCCCAGATCACAGAATTAACCACCAAGCGGAATGATTTGAAAAATCAGTTCGCTGCCCTCCAAAAAGAAGTAGCGGATTTACAGAAACAGGATGCGGATAAAGCACAGGCGTTAAAACAATGCCAGGATGCATTAGCATCGGCACAAGGCGAGCAGGAAGCTCCGTTGATTGCAAAACTCGATGCGATTGATGCGCGCTTGAATGAACTTTCACGCCTCTCCAACCAGGATCTCTGGGCCCGGAAGGCGGAGTTGGACAGCGTCCAAAATTGGATTAACGATGCCTATAAGAATCCGAGCAGCGCGATTCAGAAATATCAGGAACGTCTTCAGGGCGAACAAAGCCGTCTTGATGCGTTAAAGAAAACATTGGCAGATATTATTGCAAGCGGCGAAGCAACTCCGACCTACACTGTCGGAACGTGGGCGCGGGATCGCGATTGCTTGTGGAATATTGCAAAGAAACCGAAGATTTACGATAACCCGTTCCTGTGGCCGAAGATTTGGCAGGGCAACCGGGATCAGATTAAAAATCCAGATGTGATCCACCAGGGTCAGAAGTTAAAAATTCCGCCAAAAGCTGCCTTGACACGTGATGAAAAATCAGCATTGAACAGATACTGGTCAAGGAAACACGCACAAGCACCTGCGGCGAAACCATAACGAGGTTTTATTACGCGCAATCTTGCGTGTGTGTACACGGAACGAGAATATAAACGCCCTCACGGCAATGGTATTGCCGGAGGGCGTTTGTTTTTATCTCGGAGAGAAAAGGAGCCGAACGAAAGTTGACTGAAAAGAAAATTCCGCTTGCAGGGGTCGATGTCGTACAATTACTGGGATTTAACGATGCAAATCTCCAAATGCTCGAGGAACGGTTCGATGCGAACCTGACCGTGCGCGGCGATCAGTTGACCATCCAGGGATCGCAATTCGAAATAGGCAAGATCGAGAAAGTGGTCGGCGAACTTATTTACATGCTGAACAAGAACGGCACGCTCAATCCCAACGATATCGATACGGTTATCGATCTCGTCTCGGTCAACGGCTTTACCCCCGATCTTCCATCAGAAACAAAACCGGAAGAAAGCGAAACGGCAATCCTCTACACCAAAACCGGTATCATCAAACCCAGGACGCAGGGTCAGAAACAATACATTCAACAAATCAGGAAGAACGATATCGTCTTTGCCATCGGGCCCGCAGGCACCGGAAAAACGTACTTGGCCGTTGCGATGGCTGTTGCGGCGCTAAAAAACCGGGATGTCACGCGAATTATTCTCGCACGGCCGGCGGTGGAAGCGGGAGAGAGTCTGGGATTTTTACCGGGTGATTTCCGCGAGAAGATCGATCCGTATCTTCGTCCGTTATACGACGCGTTGGACGATATGCTCTCGGCAGAAAAGCTGCGCGGTTATATCGAAAAACGGATTGTTGAAATTGTACCATTGGCCTATATGCGCGGAAGAACGCTGCACAATGCGTTTGTGATTCTGGACGAAGCGCAGAACGCTACGGCAATGCAGATGAAAATGTTTCTCACACGGCTCGGAACAAATTCACGCGCCATTATTACCGGCGATGTGACACAGATCGATTTGCCGACCAAGACAACGTCAGGGCTCGTTCAAATACAGGATATCCTGAAAAAAATTCAAGGCGTGACATTCTGCTATTTTGATAAGAATGACGTCGTGCGGCATCGCCTGGTAAAAGATATTATTGATGCCTATGAGCGTTTTCAGGCGAATGGAACAGGGGAGGGAAAACCCATCGTTGGAACGAAGATTCAATAGAGGAGTTCTGGAAAATCCCTGTTCAGAAAAATTGTCCTGTTGAAGTTGTTGGGTGTGGTAAAACGTTGGTCGATTACAATCCGGCTTTTTTCTTTGCATCCCAGATTTTATCCAATTCTTTCAGCGGAACTGTTCCGATGCGTTTCCCGTGCCTCTGAAGTTCGCTTTCGATGTGATGGAATCGTTTGCTGAATTTATCAATCGATCCCGTCAGCGCAAATTCCGGATTCACTCCGATAAATCTGGAATAATTGACTAACGAAAACAGTAAATCGCCGAATTCTTCTTCGATATGTGCGTGCTTTCTCGACCGTTCTGCGGCGCTTAATTCTTTGATTTCTTCATCGACCTTTTTCCAGACATCCTGCTTCTTGTTCCAATCGAATCCTACTTTTGAAGCTTTTTCCTGTATGCGCATGGCGCGGAGCAGCGCCGGCATCTCTCTGGGCACTCCGTCAATCACCGATTTCCTTCCCTCGGCCAGTTTGATGTGCTCCCAATTTTTCTTTACGGTGTGTGCGTCTTTTGCCACAACATTGGCAAAGACGTGCGGATGCCGCCGGATCATCTTTTCGGAGATGGAATTTATCACCTCTTCAAGGGTGAACGATTTTTCTTCTTCCGCCATGACCGTATGGAGAACAATGTGAAGCAGTAGATCGCCTAATTCTTTTTTGAGCTCATCCGAGTCATTTTGATCAATTGCCTCGATAACCTCATATGTTTCTTCAATGAGGCTGTGGCGGATGGATTTATGGGTTTGTTCACGGTCCCACGGGCAGTCTTTTCTGAGGCGTCTGACGATTTTGACAAATTTCTTAATAGGATCTTCTGATTTTTTCATGGATTCTCCATTTCTGGTTCAGAATACCGAAAAACAATTCCAGAATCAAATGTTTGTTTTTTTGGATGATATTGTTTAATTTGATATGAATTATGGGGCTGTAGCTCAGTTGGGAGAGCGCTTCGTTCGCAACGAAGAGGTCGTCAGTTCGATCCTGATCAGCTCCACAAGGTATGAATTTGTGATACTCTAGATGTTGATTGAAAGAAACGCACGAAGAGATCAATCACAAATGAGCCTATAATAAACATTTAATTGTTGGAGTACTATTTGTCTATCTGGGGTCAAGTCCTGCGCAACAAAGCATTGCCCAACCCCGCCAGGTCCGGAAGGAAGCAACGGTCGGCAAACCGTTTTGTGTGACGCAGGGAAGCTTGACCTCTTTTTTTAATTTTCAATACTGACAGCCACCACCGTTGGCTCAACCGCAGAGCGGCATCGTTTTTTTTCAGACCGTTCACGATTGGAAAACGGTACAACCCATATGGTTTATTCATACATAACCATTCTCATTCTTACCATCAGTCTGGTGCTTCTCGAGAAGCGGCGGACCGTTTATGGTAGAGCGCTCCGTTTCGACCGATTTGGACGAAGATTCACGCAAGTGTTTCCCCACCTTGAATGGAACCCGAATTCAGGCAGGACTTTTCCACTTCGTTTTGAAACTCAGCAGGCTCATCACACATTCTTATTGCTGAAGTGGAAGAGGATTCCGCATGAAAAAAGAAATTATCATCAATTCAACTGCGAACGAACACCGTATTGCCATCCTCGAAGATGGAAAAACGGCTGAGTTATTTGTAGAAACACCCGGTAAGGCCCGCAACGTCGGCGATATTTATCTCGGCAGGATTGCCAAGGTGATGCCGGGTATCCGTGCTGCGTTTGTCGACATCGGCATGAGCCAGGACGCGTTTTTACATTTTTCCGATGTCGGTTCCATCGAAGAGTTTAACACACTTTTTGATGAAGACGATGACGAAAAGGAGGAAGAAGCAGCGGAGGCTGCTGCTCAACCGCCCATGGGCGCTGCACCGGTCAGCAGCGGCAACGGCGAAGCGACAACCGGAGAACACCCCGAGAACAGAGATCATCGCCATGACCAGCAGCGGCGGCGTCATTCCCAGCAAAATATCCCGCAAGTCAACCTGCAAAAGGGACAGGAAATTCTCGTTCAAATTACCAAGGAACCGGTAGGCAAAAAGGGTGTCCGTGTCCGATCGGCGATTTCCATGCCCGGCCGTTTCCTCGTGCTCATTCCTTTCGACGGCAAGGTCGGTGTTTCCAAAAAGCTTTCGAACTTCAAAGAAAAGCGCCGGCTTCGAAAAGTAGTCCGTGCAATGCTCCCGAAAGGATTCGGCGCGATTATTCGAACCGTTGCTGATGGAAAAACGGACGAGATGCTGAAGCAGGATCTCGACGAACTCGTTAAAACATGGCAGGGGATTGAAAAATCGGTGAAAACGGAGAAAGCTCCGGCGCTTATTTACAAGGACATGAACACCACGTCAAGCGTTATTCGCGATCTCTTTCAGGATACGGTAGAACACGTGGTGGTGGATGAAAAAAAGCTTTACAAGGAAATTCGTGCTTACGTTCAATGGATCTCGCCCGATATGCTCAATCGTGTGGAATATTACCGCGAGAAAGAACCGATTTTTGATAAGTACGGCATTGAAAAAGAGATACAGATTCTTCTCAGTAAAAAGGTCTGGTTGAAGAGCGGCGGGTACCTCTTCCTGGAAAAAACAGAAGCAATGACCGTCATTGATGTGAACAGCGGGCGGTATGCGGCAAAGAAAGAACAAGAAATGAATTCTCTCCGCACGAACCTTGAAGCATCGCGTGAAATTTGCAGGCAGCTCCGGCTGCGCGATATCGGAGGTCTCGTCGTCGTGGATTTTATTGATCTGGAAGACGAAAAGAACAAGAAAAAAATCTACGATGAAATGAAAAAAGAATTGAGGAAGGACCGAGCAAAAGTAACGGTTCTGCCGATGACGGAGTTTGGATTGGTGCAGATTACTCGCCAGCGTATCCGTCAAACGCTCCAGTTAAGTTTCAGCGAAGGATGTCCGATGTGCGGCGGCACCGGATTAGTGCAGTCTAAAACATCGACCATGAATCAGATTGAACGCTGGATCAAGAGATTTAAAACGGAGAAGCATGAGTACCGGCTGGAGTTGAAAGTGAATCCGGTCATTGCAGAATACCTTTCTGCGGGAACCATCAGCCGGCTGATGAAATTGCAAATAAAATTTTTCGTGAAAATGAAACTCATTCCTGATCCTGCACTGCCGGCGGATGAATTCAAGTTCTATTCTCTCAGGCAGAAAAAGGATATTACCGATCAGTACAAGTAACGCAACGGGATAACGGAAAATTTTTGAAATCGAAACGGACCGGCAGAGAACATCAAGCCCTGACGGCCGGAAAAACAGGTGAATTGTTATGTTGAAAAAAACTCCATTCTATGCTCTGCATACGGCGCTCGGCGCCAAAATGGTGGAATTTGCCGGATTCGAAATGCCAGTGCAATATTCGGGCATCATTGAAGAGCATCTTGCTGTTCGACGATCCGTGGGCGTGTTCGATGTCACCCATATGGGGGAATTCCTCGTCCGGGGCAGCGGTGCGCTCGCATTTCTCCAAAAAGTGACGATTAATGATGTCGCACGATTAAAGCCGGGAAGAGTGCAGTATTCCGCGATGTGTTATGAAGACGGCGGCATCATCGATGACCTGCTGATTTACCGGATGGAACAACAATATATGCTCGTCGTCAATGCTTCAAATCTTCAAAAGGATCTTGACTGGCTTCTCTCGCAAAAATTTGGCGACGTGGAGATCGAGAACGTGAGCGACGAAACAGCCCTGCTCGCCGTGCAGGGACCAAAATCTCTTGCCACACTTCAACAATTAACGAAGGAAGATTTATCCAAGATCGAATACTATTCCTTCACCCCTGGCGATATTGCAGGCATACCGATGACGATCTCCCGCACCGGATATACCGGTGAGTTGGGATTTGAATTATATTTTAAAAGCAGTACAGAAATCGCAAAAAAAGTCTGGGATGCAATTTTCAACGCGGGCAAAGAATTCGGAATTCAGCCGATAGGTCTTGGCGCCCGCGATACGCTGCGCCTTGAAATGGGATTCTGTCTTTACGGGAACGACATCGATAAGACCACGAATCCGCTCGAGGCGGGATTGGGATGGATCACGAAGCTGAGTAAAAAAGAATTCAACGGACGCCATCCGATGCTGAACGCAAGGGATGAAGGATTGAAACGGAAGCTCGTCGGCTTCACGCTGCCGGAACGAACTCTGGCACGTCACGGTTATGACATTGTGCACAATGGACGGACCGTTGGATATGTTACGAGCGGCACGTATTCACCGTCGCTTAAAAAGGGGATTGGGATGGGATATATTTCTGCGGAACTTGCACCTGCCGGAACAGTGGTTTCGGTGCGTGTTCGAGAGAAAGAAATACCTGCAACCATTGTAGTGTTGCCTTTTTTACAAAATCATTAGCGAGGGGCTAATATGAAATTAGATCTCAGTTTTAGCGCAGGCCAGTTTGATGACTTACAGCTGCGCGACAAGAATGTGGTGGTGCTCGATGTGCTCCGGGCGAGTTCGACGATTACCGTCGCGTTGAATAACGGTGCGCGTGAAATTATTCCGGTGGCCAGTATCGAATCTGCAGTGAAAATTTCCGGAAGCCTGTTTGGAGAAGTAACGCTCCGCGGCGGGGAACGCAACGGCAAAACCATTGAAGGATTTAACCTCGGGAATTCCCCCCTGGAATACAACGAACCTGCGGTGAAGGGCAAGTCGATCATTTATTGTACGACCAACGGTTCGGTGGCCATGGCAAAAAGCCGTTATGCACGCGTGCTCGTTGTCGGTTCCTTTCTCAATCTGACCGCAGTCGTGGATTACATGCGTGACGAGAACAAGGACTTTTTGTTTATTTGTGCAGGCAGGTTGAATTCCATCGGATCGTTCAGTCTGGAAGATGCCGTCTGCGCCGGGATGATGATTCAAAAGCTCATGAAGGTTGAAACGCTGGAGCTGAGTCTGAGCGATTCAGCGAAAGCAGCCCATGCGTTGTATAAATCCTTCGGGCGTTCGATTCTCAAAATGCTGAGAAATTCCGAACACGGAAAATACCTCATGGAAATTGGCTTTGCTGATGATTTGAAAATTTGCGCGGCCGTGGATTCCGTGCCGATTCTTCCGGTTCAGATTGAAAATAAAATCAAAATAAAAAAGGAAGACCCCCCTGTGGTTCCAGTAAGGGAACCCGTACAATAGTATCTTTTATGGCAGAGAATCAACAAAAACCCGAAAAAAAGGAATTGCCGCATCACCGGCGGCAAATTGGCGCGTTTGTCGGCATTCTCGTTTCATTGATGCTGCTGTTGAGCATTATTTCGTATTCTGCGGTCGATCAGGCGAGCGGGGAAATTTCGCTCTGGGATCTCTGGAAGGTTTTTTCGAATGATGAATCCATACTTCTGAAAGCAGAGCGGACACAGAATTGGCTTGGATTGTTTGGATCGGTGGTCTCGAACTGGTTCATCAATTCCACGATCGGGTTTGCCGTGATCATCCTTCCATTCCTCGGATTCGTGTGGTCGGTCTATTTACTGAATGAAAAAAATCTGCGGCGAAAAATTGTCCTGACAAACTATACCTTTATTCTTGCAATCCTCTTCGCTTCGTTTACAGGGTTGCTCAGGCACTTTGACGGGGCGCTGCCGATGGAATGGAGCGGAGTGGTTGGTCACTTCATTTCATTCGTCCTGGTGAAATCAATCGGGATGGCCGGCGCATCGATCTGCGTGGTCGGCAGTTTTATCATCGTTTTGACGCTCTTAATTGATTTGGATTATAAGGTGACGTGGGCAAAAATTCGCGATACCGCTGCCGGGTGGATGGATTGGCTGAGAGAACAACAGGAGTCCTGGAAAACCCGGCGAGAAGCGAGACAAAAAGAAATCGCGGCGAAGCCTGCGGCCACTGAAGTCCGGATCAAGAAACCCGCAGAGGAATTACCCGAACCGACAGCCCGTGTGAAACCATTACCTGTACCGGTCAATCCGGTCATCAAACCTCCTGAGGCGAAACCGGCGGTGGAGGTTCAGGAACCGGCTCCTGTTCCGGAGGACAAGCGGTCAAAAGATTCTGCACTCTCGATCGACATCCTCGAAAAAGTGGTCGAAGCAGAGGTCGATTTTGATGAACGGACGACCGCTGTCGATGAGAATGTGGTCGAAGAAATTGATTATATCTTCCCATCGGTGGAACTGCTGGATATTCACCGCGAGAGCGAGAATGTCAATGAAGAAGAATTAAAAGCCAATGCGGAATTATTACGCGCGAAGCTCTCCGATTTTTCAGTCGAAATCGACAGTGTTTCTGTTACGCCCGGCCCGGTGGTAACGCTGTATGAACTCGTACCGGCTGCCGGAGTGAAAATCAGCCGGATTGAGAGTCTACAGGACGATATCGCACTTGCACTCAAAGCAAAGGGGATCAGAATTATCGCACCCATGCCGGGCAAGGGCACCGTCGGTGTTGAAATCCCGAATCATAATCCATCGCTCGTCACGATTCGCAGTATTATCAATTCCGCAAAATTCCGGGATTCAAAAGCTGCGCTTCCGCTGGCGATGGGAAAATCAATTTCCGGCGAAGCCTATGTGGACGATCTTGCAAAGATGCCGCATCTCCTCATTGCCGGTTCCACCGGTTCCGGGAAGAGCGTCGGCATCAATACCATCATCACCAGTTTGATTTATCGGCTCCATCCGAGTGACGTAAAGTTTGTCATCATCGATCCCAAAAAAATTGAATTGACGCTGTTCAAAAAATTACGGAACCATTATCTTGCCGTCTCGCCGGATTTGGATGAGGAAATCATTACCGAGGCAAATAACGCAGTGCTCGTCCTCAAGAGCGTCGAATTGGAGATGGAGGGACGGTACGACCGGCTGGCGGCTGCCGGTGTCAGGAATCTCGCCGATTACAACGAACGATTCGCTTCGGGGCGTTTGCATGACACGGAGACCATCAAGCACAGAAAAATACCCTACCTCATTGTGGTTATTGATGAATTAGCCGATCTCATGATCACTGCAGCGAAGGAAGTCGAAGAACCGATTGCGCGTTTGGCGCAGTTGGCGCGTGCCGTGGGCATTCACCTGGTTGTTGCCACACAGCGGCCTTCGGTGGACGTCATTACCGGCGTTATCAAAGCAAATTTCCCTGCGCGGATTGCCTATCAGGTCTCATCGAAAATAGATTCACGCACCATCCTTGATATGAACGGCGCAGATCAACTGCTGGGGAACGGCGATATGCTCTATTTACCGTCCGGATCGCCCAAACCGAACCGGATTCAAAATGCCTATATCTCCACGGACGAAGTGGAACGGGTTACGAATCATATCGGCAAACAAAAAGGATACAGCACGCCGTTTAAACTGCCGTCGGTATTGGACAAAAAACGGCAGGCGGGTACGAACACCGGAGTGAGTGAAGATGAATTGTTTGACGAAGCGGCGCATATCGTTGTCCGGCATCAACAGGGGTCGGTGTCGCTGCTTCAACGGAGGTTGAAAGTCGGGTACTCACGCGCCGCCCGGATCATCGATGAACTGGAAGCGGCCGGAATTGTCGGCCAGTTTGACGGAAGCAAAGCGCGCGAAGTGCTGGTCGAAACCGAAGCGGAACTGGAAGTCATACTCAAAAGCCTATGAAAATAAAATTGATGATGGTCGGAGCGTTTATCTGCATGGTCTTCCTGGAAACGGCTGCACAGGAAAAAGAGTTGACCGTGAAGATGGTGACGGAACAATTGCATCACCGGTACGAGATGATTGACGATGCCGTGGTGCAATTCGAACAGCATGTGAAATTCGGCTTCTCGAACATTGAACAGAATTTTTCCGGTATACTCAAAATGAAAAAACCAAAGCATTACCGGATCGAGTCGGAGCATCAAACGATTGTGACCGATGGAATGACCGTGTGGGCCTATTCTTCCGCAAACAATCAGGTCATTGTCGACAAATACAAGGAGAACTCCAATTCAATTTCCCCCGAACAATTTATGCTGAATCTCCCTGCAAATTACTATGCATCGCTCCTGGGGACGGAAAAGCAGGCAGCAGGGAATATGGTTCTGTTGAAGCTCATACCGAAGGACGATCGTTCATTCGTGAAATCGGTGAAAATTTCCGTCGAAGAAAGCGGCTGGCTGTTGCGCAAGATAGAAATTATGGATGTCAACGAAACGGAAACGACCTATACAGTCAAAGACATCAAACTCAATACCAATATCAAAGACAAAATTTTCACGTTTGAGGCGCCGGAAGGTGCAGAAGTCGTGGACCTTCGATAATCAATTCACCATTCGCTATGTCTCCTCAATCCAGAAGCATTGCCCGGTATTCCATCAGTTTCCTGCTCACATTCGGTTTTCTGTATCTCGCATTTCGCGGTGTCAAACTTACCGAATTATGGGAGTCCCTCAAGGGCGCAAATTACTGGTGGATCGCGCCTCTTATTCCCCTGAATATCCTCATGAATTGGGTACGGGCAGTACGCTGGGCTCATCTGCTCGCTCCGATCAAATCGCCGATTTCCAAGCGGAGTCTCTTTTCCGGTGTGATGATCGGGTATGCCATCAACAATATTTTGCCGCGTGTCGGAGAAATTGTCCGTCCGTACATTATTGGCAACCGGGAAGGAATATCCAGAACGTCGGTGTTCGGAACGATCGTCGTTGAACGCATATTGGATTTCATGAGTTTTTATTTTATTGTGTGCGTCGTCCTCTTCGTGTATCCCCATTCGCTCGATCCGTTTGTCGGTCAGTCGGACGCCGTGCGCCCCTTGTTCCTTGCCGGTTCGCTTGCCTGTCTTGCAATTTTTATTCTTCTTTTTTTTAAAGCGGAAGAATTGTTCCGCTTCCTGGCGAAAGTACTCCGGTTTGTTCCAGAGCGGCAAAAAGTGAAAGCGGAAAAAATGCTGGATAAATTTTATTCCGGATTTGCCGTGGCAAAATTGCGGGATAAATTCAGTGTGATTCTGTTTCAGAGTTTTCTCATCTGGGCGTTAAATGCATTGATCATGTTCGTTCCTTTTTTCGCCTTTGAGCCGCTGGTGAAATCAGGAATGGATTTTGCCGGTGCCTCGGTTGTGCTTCTGGTGATATCGTCCTTCGCCTGGATTTTACCTGCCCCCGGTGCCATGGGGACGTATCACTCTTTTTTAAAAGTTGCGATGGTGGGTTTGTACGGAATTGACGAGACAACCGCGCTCAGCTATGCGATTGTGACGCACGAAGTCGGGTATATTGTCGTCATGGTCATAGGCGTGTATTATTATTTCCGCGATCGTCTTCGGGTGTCCGATCTGACCACGGCATCATCAAAAGCGAAAGAGTGAACAGGTGTGGAAGAATACTCATGAAGGATAACGGTATCGCTACCTCTCTTTCAGTATGAACAAAGAATTCCAAAATAAATCAGGAGTCCGTCGTTGAGCATAATTGACACAATTCTTTTGGCAGTGCTTCAGGGATTTACAGAGTTCCTGCCGGTCAGCAGTTCAGGTCATTTGGTGCTGTTGCAGGAATTACTGAATCTCCATGATCCGCAAATGATCATTTTCGATGTCTTTGTCCATTTCGGGACGCTGATCAGTGTCGTATTTGTTTTTTGGAAAGATCTTCTGGAAATTCTCAGATCGTTCCTCACTGCACTCACTGCGATGAAGTTAAAAAAGGAATATGAAAAAACAGAATATTTTCGGCTCGGTGCTGCAATTATCGTCGGAACGATTCCTGCGGGAATTATTGGACTGCTCTATCGGCATCAGATTGAAGCCGCATTTACCGATCCCAAGCTTGTTTCGATGAATCTCGTCATCACCGGTCTTATTCTCTTCCTGACCCGTCTTGCGAAACCGATCAAGGGGAAACGGGTCGGTCTGGTTTCGGCATGCATCATCGGTGTTGCTCAGGCGATAGCGATACTGCCGGGAATATCCCGCTCGGGTTCGACCATGAGCACCGCCCTGTATTTAAAAATATCGCCTTCTCTTGCAGCGAGATTTTCATTTCTTCTTTCGGTGCCGGTGATTGCCGGCGCTGCATTGCTCGAAGGAGTCAAACTGTTCAGACACGGCAATACCCTTGGCGTTATGCCGCTGGTCGTTGGAACGGCGGTGTCTGCGGTCGCAGGATACTTCGCCATCAAAATACTGTTGAACATCATTGAAAAGGGAAAGTTCAGCTGGTTCTCGTTTTACTGTCTGGCCATCGGACTACTCGGCATTATCTTTATCTAAGGAACGAATTATGCAAAAACCAAACCTTGCAATCGGTCTGCTTCTCTTCTTGGGGATTTCCCAATCCATCAACTGTCAATCAGATACAACAAAAGGAAAAACCGTGAACATCTTAATTGAAACAACCAAAGGAAATATCGAGCTGGAATTATTTCAATCCGATGCCCCCAGGACCGTTGCCAACTTCACCGGACTGGCAGAACAAGGGTATTATAACGGCATCATTTTCCACCGGATCTCCAAAGGATTTGTGATCCAGGGAGGCGACTCGACGGGGACGGGGCGGGGCGGCAAAAGCATCTATGGAAAAGAATTTGAAGATGAACTCAATCCGGCAACGCCTTCTTTTAAGGAAGGCTATAAACGCGGCACCGTGGCGATGGCAAATCGCGGACCGAATACCAATACGAGCCAGTTCTTTATCATTTTAAACGATGCATCATGGCTGCCGAAGAATTATACCATTTTTGGGAAAGTCGTCAAAGGAATGGATGTGGTGGATTCGATTGCTGCGGTTGAAATTATCCCGCAAATGGGAGACACCGACGGCAAACCAAAAGTGGACATCGTCATGAAGAAGGTGACCGTGCAAAAAGAAGCGGGGAAATAGGTTCCGTGGCGCTCCTCAAATCGAAAAAAGAAAAATATCCAAATTATGATGACTTCCTTGAGTCAACGCACGGGAAGAAGTACGCACCTCTGTACCTTTTTATTGGAGAGGAAGATTTTTTCAGTGAAGAATGCGTGGATCGCCTGGTCCGGGATTTGCTGACGGAAGACACCAAAGCGTTTAATCTTGATGTGGTCTACGGCAGCAAGGCGGATGCAAGCCAGGTCATGGCGCATGCCGCCTCGTTCCCGATGATGAGCGACCGGCGGGTCGTGGTGATCAGGGAGTTTGATAAGTTATTGAGCGGTGACGCGGAGAAGGAACTGGTCTCGTCCTATGTCGCGCGTCCGCTGGAGTCGACCTGTCTCGTCCTTCTCGCTGAGAAACCAGACTTTCGGACCAAACCGTACAATGACCTGAAAAAGATCGGGGCCGTGTATTCCTTTAATCGGCTTTATGACAATCAGGTGCCGGGATGGATTGCCGCCCGCTGCAAAAGTCTGGAGAGGGAAATCGATCTTGAAGCCTGCCGGCTCATGCAGGCGTATATCGGAAATTCATTGCGGGCCATCCAGAATGAATTAGAGAAACTCTTCACCTACCTCGGAGAACGGAAACGTGTCACGCCGGAGGACGTTGCAGATGTGGTGGGAGTTTCGCGCGGGTATACCGTGTTCGATTTGCAAAATGCTATCGGGAAAAAAAATATGAGTGAAGCGCTGCGGATCGTCAAGCGCATGACCGAAACAGGCGAAGCCCCGCAGCTCTCTATTGTGATGCTCACCCGGTATTTTCATCTGATCTGGAAAGTACAGGACATGCTCCGTCAAGGAGCTTCGGAGCCGGAGGTCATTGCCGCGACAAGAATTTCTCCCTATTACTTCAAAGATTACGCGGAAGCGGCACGGCGTTATTCATCTGCTCAGATTGAAAATTCATTTGGTGTGCTCCTCCAGGCAGACGTACAACTCAAAAGCACTTCGCCCGATCCAACCCATCTTATGGAAATGCTGGTCTATTCACTCATTCATGAAAGCCGTTCGATTGGAATGATTTCTGTCTGAACGGATAACGGAGGATTTTCCGCGCGTATTTCTCGATTGTTGATCCTCGTCACTTGATTAAACGGGAGAGATTTCGTATTTTAAATAAAGTATTTGATTCACTAAAGTGTTAGAGGCAGATGCAGCGTTTTGCAATAGCAGCTCTCGTATGGCTTGTTCTCGGTTGTTCTACAGAACAAGCAAGTCATTCCAACACTGATTCAGTCTCACAGTCTTCAGTCTCACCTCCTTCAGTTTCACAGATAAAATCCCCGTCCGATAAAGACGTTAGACTCTCCTCCCTGGAGAAACAAAACGGCCACCATCCATTGGCTGGGAAAGTGAAATCCAGAGCGGCAGACTCCACAAACAACGCGGCCGACTCGGCATACGCCAACGGCAACGGTGTTCCTGATACATTAAGCGAAGATATGGAGATCATCCTGCAGCGGCTGGAGCAGGCCCGGCAGCATTATTTGCTTGCGCTCGCCTCGCAGGAATCCGGGGATTCGGTCAGCTGCGGAATCGAATTTGAAGCAGCGATTCAAATACTGAATGGACTAAACGATTATTCAAGTATTGACAGTTCGAAAGAGTTTTTAGACTTATCCAAGAGTCTTATAGAAGATTACGAAAAGTACATCGCCCAGATCGACAGTCTTGGCCCGGATGCATCGGTGTATGCACTTCGGGAAAAACTGAACCAGGTGGTGGAGCAGGGCGACACGACCGGATTAAAAATTCCACGAATCGAAATCCAAGGGACCCAGGTCCCCCTGCCGCTGAACGAGTATGTCGAACGCGCCACTGCATATTTTATGGGCAGGGGCCGGCCCTATATGGAACGCTGGCTTTACCTCTCCGGCAAATATTTCCCCATGATGAAACGGGTATTTAAAGAGGAAGGCACTCCGGAAGAATTGACGATCCTTTCCATGCCCGAAAGCGGTCTGCGGGCGGACGCACGATCATGGGCGCGTGCCGTCGGACTGTGGCAATTTATGAAGGGCACGGGTTCGCTCTATGGACTGCGCGTCAACTGGTGGATTGATGAACGGCAGGATTTCGAAAAATCCACACGTGCAGCAGCAAGACACTTGAAAGATCTTTATGCGGAATTAGGCGACTGGAACCTGGTGCTGGGCGCGTACAATGCCGGTGCGGGAAGGATATTCCGCGCGATGCGCAGGAGCGGTTCAAAAGATTTTTGGGAAATGAGAAAAAATTTACCGCGCCAGACCCGCAACTATATTCCGCAGTATGTTGCGGTTGCAAGAATCGTGCTGAATCCGCAGAAGCATGGATTCATCGATGTGCCCAAAGCAGACTCCCTTGCGTTCGATGTCGTGACCATAAATGATTGTATTGATCTGCGGGTGCTCGCAAAATGCGCGCTGACCACGGTGGACACCCTGCAGGAGCTTAATCCGGAATTGCTTCGCTGGTGCACGCCTCCCGGTGTGACCGGGTACCGGTTCCGTATTCCGCACGGCAGAAAAGATGCGTTCATGGCCAGCTATGCGCAAATCCCTGAAGATCAGAAAAAGGATTGGGCCATCCATACCGTAAAACGCGGCGAAACCGTCTCAACGATCGCGCGGAAATTCGGATTAGCGGCATCATTCTTAAACGATGTCAATAATATCCACTCCACGCGCAGATTGCGTGTTGGTACCGTCCTTGCAATCCCGATTCCCCGTGATGTCGCGGACAGCAAGGTTCCGTTTAACTATTCTCCGGAAGTGAAGGGGATGAACTTCGGTTCGGTGAAGTCGTATGCGGCGAAAGACGATGTCAGCAAGACCAGGCTGCGGGTTGCGAAACGTGAAGTGAAACAGCCGAAGGGGAAAAAGAATCTCGTGTATCATGTCAAGCGGGGCGATACCATCGGACATATTGCCGAATGGTATGGCGTACGTGCCAGCGATATTCGGAACTGGAATGACATTGCGTACGGCAGATTTATCCATGCAGGCCAGGCCATCGCAATCTGGGTGCCGGCGGATAAAGTAAATCTGTTGAAAAAAGTTGATAAAATGGCTTTTTCTGAAAAGCGGTCTCTTTTGAAAGGCGACCTTGCAGAAGCGGCGCGGTCGGAGGAAGGAAGCACGAGAGCCAAATCTTCGTCGACAGATTGGATTCAACACATTGTGAAATCCGGCGAGACCTTGGAGAAAATTGCACGGACATACGAAGTCAGCATTGCTGATGTGAAACAGTGGAATAACCTCCGCAATTCCCGGATCGTTGCCGGTCAAACGATCGAGATTTACGATAAACCGGAAGAACGCGTCAAAGTGATCCCCTCTGAGGAAAAAACTCAAAAAACACCGGGTGTCAAAACATCGAGTACCGGCATTTTCTCGCCCACGCATAAAGTCAAAAAAGGCGAATCGATTTATACGATAGCCAAGATGTACGGCGTCGACGTCCAGAGACTGAAGAAGCAAAACGGGCTGCAGAAGAATAAAATTCTCGTCGGTCAAATTCTCAAGATCCCCCCGAAATCGAATTCCTGAACCGCTGAACATTCTCAATCATTAATTGAATCCTCTCCGTCGGAATGAAGCGACCTGTTGATGGTACCGGTGCTGATTCTGCATTGAGGTTTTCTTGGGTGGTGAAAATTCCCGGGAAAATGATTCCGTAGGCAGGTTCAACGTCAAAAAATGCGACATTTCGTTTGGTTCTCTGGTTATTTGATGTATATTTACCGAACTTCTTTTCGATTTATAATCGAACAATAAATATATTCCAACGCGATGGGAAAAAAAGTGTTTTTTCCGAAGGAAGAACACTATTTTTTTCGTGTTGAACGATGGCGGTCAATAATCCTTGAGGTTGCGGGAGAGATTTTATTAAAGAATCAAATCCGGCGGTTCCCACTGATCACATTCTCAAATGCTCACAGGAGGTACTATTAATTTTAATTTTTTGGGAAAAAGGTCTTTGACTCTCAACGAAAAACACATAGATTGAGTAAGTCTGTGGTCGTCAAATCTTCGATTATGCAAACATTCAAAAGATCTCTTTTTGCGGTTATTTTTGCCCTGCCTTTGTTTCTTCCACTTGCAACATCTGAATCACAGCACTTAAGTAAAACGGCTGGCGATGACAATACGAAATACACCAGCGTTGGCAATATCGCTATTACGATAACGAACTTCGGCCAACTGGGCACCGGTTTTAAAACCTGGCCGACACAGCCCTCATTCCAATACCCGCGCGGTTCCGGTATTGAGCATATGTTTGTCGGAGGAATCTGGTTCGGCGCATTGACCTCAAACGGTTTGCAGGTAACCACGAGTGCCGTCGATATCAGTTCCATCGATCCGACAAAACAGAGTAAAGGATTTGAATTCACAACGGGGAAGGACTCACGGGTCATTGAAAAATCGTCCTTACCGGATAATCGATTTTACAGTCCCGAAGCAGTCAGTCATCAGGATTTTATCGCGGATTTCACCGATACCAATACAACCAATCCGAACAGAAATAACGAGACGATTTCTGAACACACTCCCATTGGCATTAATGTCCATCTTGAGACGTACGCGTTCAACTACTCCTTTGCAGATAATTTTGTCATACTCAATTATTGGATCAAGAATGTCAGCTCGAAAGCGATCGACAGCGTCTATGTCGGTTTATATGCTGACCTTGTCGTACGCAATACCAATGTCACACCTCCCTTTGGAGCAGCATTCTATAATAAGGGCGGGTTGGGGTATATCGATACGCTGAACGGCGGTCATCTCAATCTCGCCTATGCGTATGATTATAATGGTGATGCCGGACTCGCAGATAGTTATAGTGCGATCGAATTCCTCGGTGCCTCGCCTTTTAAGAAAACGACGAGTTATCAATCATGGACATTCAATAACAGTAATCCCAATTCGGGTCTGTTATCCCCCCTCACGGACGCGGACAAATACGTAAAAATGGCGACGGGGTTGACCGCGGCGCAAATTAAAAACAGCCTTGTCAAACCGCTGAATAATATGACGATGCTCACGACGGGGCCGTTTTCGCAAATTGCCGCCGGAGATTCTATTAATGTGGTGTTCGCGTTGATGGCGGCAAAAATGAAAACGTGGGGGCCGCCCGATCCCGATGACCTGACCATCTATCCGCACAACCATGATAATTTATTAAAAACATGCGCATGGGCGCAGCGGACGTACAATGGTGAAGACCGCAACGGAAATGGTATTCAGGATACCAATGAGATCTGGACCGGTTCCGGGCCTAATCATCAATTACAGCCCAGACGATTTTTCCTTCCATCGCCGCCAAGTTCACCGCGTGTGAAAATTGTTTTATCAAGCAGGTTGGCGGAAATATATTGGGACCGAAGTTCCGAAGATTCGAAAGATCCAATTTCGAATCTGAAAGACTTTGAAGGATACAGGATCTATGGAACCAATGCCGGAATCGATTTGACGGAATCTCAGGATTTTCTTGCCAATTTAGTCCTTCTTGGTGATTTCGATCGGCCGGATGATAATATCGGTTACAATACCGGTTTTCGAAATATTCGGCTGGCTCAGCCAGTACAGTTTTTACCGGACACCACGCATTATTATTACAAGTTCAGTGTACCGCAATTGCTGAACGGCTGGCAGTACGGATTTGCTGTCACCGCATACGATTCCGGTGATGTTGCAACGAGCCTGATCAGTCTCGAAAGTAGTAAGCTGCAGACACTCAACCGTGTGGTGATCGGAACTCAACCGGTTCAGGATGGTAATGTACCGGTGGGCGTTTATCCCAACCCGTATTATACGAGAGCATATTGGGACGGATCACAGGAGCGCGACAGAAAGCTGTACTTCTTCAACCTTCCGGCTCATTCGGAAATCAGAATTTATACGCTTGCCGGGGATGTGATCGATGTGTTTCAGCATGATGCGGCGACGTATACCGCGAACGACATCCGTTGGTTTCAAAAATATTCTGATGGGACGCAGCAGCTGGCCGGCGGAGAACACGCATGGGATTTGATTACAAGAAAAGACCAGGCGGTGGCATCAGGATTATATTTGTACACCGTGAAGAATAAAGATAATGGCAATATGCAGCGTGGTAAATTTTTAATTATCAAATAAACAAATTTAATCATTCACCTTACTATTCGTGGAGGTCATTATGAGAATGCGATTACTTGTTTTTCTATTAATCGCTGTATGTGGTGGTGCGTTTGTTACGCCCGTGTTCAGTCAGCAGATTGGGAAAGTGGTGACAGTCCCTCAATTACAGATTATATCAATGGATTCTCTGAAGAAATTGGATGGAACACAAGGATTGGCCAGTGGAACAAACTTAGATGACTCGCCGTACTGGCATGGCTCTGATACGAAAGCAGATACGGTACGAGTATCCGGTGTGGTGATGGTAGCACCATCGGTCCTTTCCTACACGCTTCAGCGGTACAATACGTATATTCAGGATACAACGTTGAATCAGTTATGGGGTGGGTTAAATGTCCTGACGGATGATTCATCGGCAAATGCACAGGGCACACTCATCAATGCTCTTGATACCGGCACGGTGGTGACGATTACAGGGCGTGTAACGGAGTTTGGTTCACAGCCGAACGGTCTCACTGAAATGTTCGCGTATAAAAAAGGATTTTTTGAAACCGTAGTCCCGATAGAGATTAACGGATATTATAGAACTGCTGGAAATCGTCCCGCTCCCATCGAAGTGACATGTGATAGTTTTGCGGTTGGAACCGTTCCGATGCCTTCCCGTGGAGAAAAATATGAGGGGATGTACGTTATCGTTCGAAATGTGACCGTGAGTGCGGTGAATACATCTTCCGGCAGCTTCACATTCCAGGATGCCGCAGGAAATCAGATGCAAATCTACGATGGTTCAAGATGGTACACGAAGCGTGGACATCGGGACAGTAGATCCACATACACACCGCCGCCTGTTGGTACGGTATTGAAATA
>Ga0105104_10000529_pt1 | contig 29614 bp, 30 predicted proteins | sample PPLLaktember2015_3_FD_87034 | JGI IMG/M metagenome (GOLD analysis project Ga0105104, IMG submission 87034) | Freshwater sediment microbial communities from Prairie Pothole Lake near Jamestown, North Dakota, USA - PPLs Lake P7 Core (6) Depth... | ecosystem: Environmental > Aquatic > Freshwater >...
ATCTGTTAATCCCCGATCAGCAATTGTTTATTCTCGATTTACATTTAATCCGTGGACTACAGGCTAAATCGATTTGGAATATTTCACTTTACTAATTTACACAAAATATTATACACTCCCCTTTGGGAGGTGTGGGAACCTCTCCATCCGTCATGGTTTACAAAAAGGTCCAGGTAAATGAAATTACATTAGCCACAGGGGCCACGGAGAGGTTTTATCGGTATATTCGTTTGAGCGGCCTTTCGGGTACTTGTTTCAATGTGTTCTCGTTCTCGATTCCATAAGTAATAAAAAAATTCGAAAAATAGATCATGGCAGGAAGATTCTCATTAAAAACCGGCGTAATGATTTGCTCGGAAGTAAAAAAACCTCCATCCGTGAATTCCACCGGGGGCAACTCGATCGTATACACAGGAGCCGCAAACGTTCCATATACCCAATCGACAGTATCGCCATTGGTAAAATAGAGAGTAACCGCGGATCCGACTTGATAAACAGTCCCATTTACATCGAATATCCGCTTATTCATTTCATCCCCGATGAATTTCATTTTCGCTTCATCCGCCGGCATATCATCGGTATAACCCCAGGGATACAAAATCAATTGGGAATAACTGTGATAACTGATCGCTCCTGCAGGGGGATGATCCATCATAAAAGCCCTTAAATAATCGGTTTCCGGTTCCGAAAAGGGAGCGGTTCCCCGGTATATATCGCTCCAGGGATTCGGGCTGGATCCACTGTTATCGATTCCCCACATGTACCCGTAATTCCGGTTCAAATCCACCCCCCAGGCAAAATTCCCATTATACCGGCGATTTTTTCTCCACATCCGGTATGTGTGAATCGAAAATTCAAGGCCATCGGGGTTGACAATGGGGAGAATATAAATTTGCAAACCGTTTACTATTCGCCTTACATCCACCGAATCGTTATAATGTTCCAACAAATACCTGGCAAACAGGAGGGGAACTTCGACGGATATCCATTCCCTTGCATGATGGCAGCCGAGATAATATACATTTTGCTCCGCCTCTTCCACATCGGGGTTATCGCTGATTTTAATTATTTTTAGGTCCCGGCCTTCGATGGATTTGCCGATACTGCTGACGCGGCATAGGTTCGGGAACCGGCTCGCAAGATTGTCGAGTAATTCCACTGTTTCAGCGTAACTGTGATAAGCCCCATTAACATCGCCTGTATATGTTCTATCCATACCTTCTTTCAATACAGGCACATCCGTACCGGACAAATGCCGCGAAAATTCTTCGGCGGTTTCATAGTGCAAAATCGGTATCCCCGCATTCTCCACCATTTTTATTTCTTCGTCCCGGACCCATAAAAAACAGGTGTCATCTTTAGAGTAAAGCAAATCCAACTGGGGGTTATTTTTTAGATAATCGCGGTAATCGGCTGCTTTAATCCCGATGAGAGAGACAGAATCGTGGTTTTTACCGGGTTGGGTCGGGTCATTTAAAGCCCCTCCCCAATAAATGAACAAAACAGACAAAAACAACACAACAAGAATAATTTTTAGCCAGTGATTCATTTTTGACCTCCTAACCGGATACCGACCGTACTGTTCAATATCCAGTGCTTTTGAGAAAATCCCGCAGTAGACCCGGAACAATACATCATACCGATATCGAAATGTAAATTTTGGTTTCGGAAACCGACACCCCCGGTCAACTCATAGAGGTTTGTTCCCGGGTTTTGAAGCGGTTGGGGATCGATTCGTCCTCCTAATCTTAGTAAGTATTCGTTTTTTTTACTGTACATGACCCATTCGCCGCCGACAGCAATAATAAGGGTATTCCGCATATCCCGCGGTAATATTTCCGAGAAAAAGGTGTATTCATAGTTTTTCCACAGCACATAGACGATTTCGCCGGCCAGGGTCAGCACTTTTTTCTCTTTCGTTTCGTCGTCTGTTTTGAACAATGGGATAAACGAAGCCCCGAACGTAAACCTTGTCGGGCGTGAGAGGGGGTCATCGGCTTTAAGATTTTTTATTTCGAGGACCGTTTGTTTACTGGTGAAGATGCGATCCAGGGTCCTGTTTGCAGTCCCGGAGATGCAATGGGCGGCCGATGCCCCCAGTGTCCATTTGGGAGAGACGTGATAGGTTATGCCGAAGGTCGGTACCAGGGCATTCGACCGGTGGCGTTCTTCCTGGTTGATGACGGCAGGGTAGTATTCCATATTTTCTTCCAATTGCACGTCGCGCATGGAATAGATGTACTCCAATTTTAACCCGATATTCACTTTCTTAGACAATTTAAAAGCCCCGGCTGCAAAAAACGAATGATCCGAACCCTTAAAATCGCCGGTATAACTGTATTTTGTCTCGGCGTAACGAAAAGACGGCAGTTCCAACAGGTTTGGGGTAAACCATCCGGCTGACCAATATATTCCTTTAAAAGGAAATACCACGGTTAAACCGCTTGGGGAGTAGTTCCTCTCTCCCTGGTTTGCTGAACTGAATAACACACCTTCATTTAAACCCCAATATTGAAATGCTTCGTGGTTCATTATTTGGCCGGAACCGGAAACGATGAAATCGTTGTTTCCTGCGAGCAATGCAGGGTTTATTGAAGCGGCAAAACCGGGTGAGCCCAATAATGATATCCCGCCGGCTCCCAGCATGCGTGCATCGAAAATGGGGATATCGTTCCAACTGATGGCGCCGGATTCTTCTTTGTGGTAGTCGAAGATTTGAGCGGAAAGGCTGACGGGTACTATCCAAAAAACGGCAAATACCAGGACAAAAACGATTGGGTTAAACTTTTTTACATTCATTCTTTTTTTCCTCCTAATATAATCCTAATTTATTCGTTAGTAGAACGTCGGTTGTGGAATATGAAATATCCCACGTCAAACGTCATACATTTTATAAATAGCACATTTCAAAATAAAAAACAAGGCCGCTTTTTTTTGGATTAATTCACAATCCAATTTTCTATTTTCAATCCTTCGATATGTACAAAGTGTTTTTCATTGTTGGTAACCAGGGTTAGATCATTGGCAATACAGACAGCAGCGATAAATAAGTCGGCATCTTCCATCATTTTCCCTTTTTTTCTAAGAGAAGCATAGTTTTTGGCCGCAATATCCAACATTTTAACAGAAAATTCAGCAACAGAAAAAACCTGGCACAAGTCCTTAAATTTTTTTAACTTTCTTTGACTGTTAATTGCCAATAAGCCTCTATTAATCTCGTAATAGGTAATGGGATTGATAATAAAATGATTTCCACCGGTTATTTCTCTCTTTAACCGATCGGCAATTGAGCTATTTCCTTTAAGATAATAGCTTAAAATATTGGTGTCAAATGTAAATCTTTCGGTCATAAGTCAACCGGTTCGGTTCGGAAAGAATTCCGCTCACTGATAACTTTGTCAAACTCATCCAGTTTGCTTTTACCCTGGTCGGCAATTAAGCCGTTCAATTCATCGATGGCCTGGAGTTTCTTTAGTAACAATAAATCCTGGTAGGGTTTCTCTAGAGTCGAAACGACTATCTCGACCTTTTTTCTCATGAATTTTTTAGGAATCTTTATCCACAGCTTATCCGACTCTATTTCTCTTATTTCTCTGACAATTTCCATGTAGAACTCCTTCATCACATTTATTTATTATGAATTAGAAGCAGTAATTTGTCAAGAAAAAAGTTAAAGTGCTCCCACTGCGTGGGTGTGAAAAAATGCGACCAAAAGGGGACAGTCAAGAATGTCACTAAGTTAAGAGTACTATTCGAGTTAAATTCAAATTCAGGGGGGTGTTTTTTTTGGGGGCAGACACACCGGTCTGCCCCTACGGAATACCCAAATTCTCGCGCAGGATTGCCATTTCTTCCTTTTTTGTGGACGGTGGACCCGGTGGACCATGTGGACGTAGTGGACGCTTTTCAATTGTTAATTGATAATTGATAATTAAGGTCGTTTTCCGTTTTCCGTTATCTTCGGCTGCGAAGCAGCCGTAAACCAACACCGGCGCGAAGCGCTGTTCGTGGAAGGGCTTCTCAACCTCTCACCTTCTCAACCTCCTCTTTTCCTCTCCGTGCCTCCGTGAGCCCCGTGAGAGACTTCTTCACCGTGCCGCAGGCACTATTTAATTGATAATTGTTAATTGATAATTGATAATTGATAATTCTTTATCCCGCAGGATGACGCTCTGCGCCATAATAAATCCCCACGCAGTGGGGTCTTTTTTTTCTTTTCAACCTGTGGTATCATTTACTCTTATATATGAATCTGCGAGAGATATCCGAATGCTTCGATATAAGCTGTTATAGCCTCTTTTATATTCATTATTGCCTTTTGTTTTGTCTCACCCTGGCTGATGCATCCGGGCAAGCTGGGGCATTCTGCAACCCAGTAACCGTCCTCCCCGGGATATATTATGATTTGTCTCACGCCGCTGCATTTTGGAAAAAAAATATTTTGCCTGCTGAGAGAGGGATTTTGTCTTACATGACCGGAAAACACAAACCGGTTTAGATAGTTTATAAACTATCCCGTTTTTTTGATATATCCCCAAGAAAATAAAAATCACGCCTTGTTTCCTCAAACTCGTGTTGTTATAATGGTTTAATTGGAAAAAATTTCCACTTAATTTTAATGGCAAGAAAAATGCTGAATTGTTTTAACTATGAATCCACTTATTTAAAAAAAAAGCGGATCAAAACATTTTTGAAAAATAAACCATGGAGGTGTGTATGAACAAAAAAATTACAGTCAGCGCAGGATGCATCTTTTTATTTTTACTGGCTTATTTCATGTACAGCGCCATTCCTACTCCCGAACGCGCCGCATTAATCTCGCTTTATAATGCGACCGACGGAGATAATTGGTTTATTAACACCAACTGGAAAGGCATCGATAACGAATCGGACGGTTTCTCGAAAATCGGGACCGAAGATCAGTGGTACGGGATTACGGTAAAAGATAACCATGTAACGGAAATTAAATACAACTGGAATAAACTAAGCGGCACGATCCCCCCTCAATTGGCAAACTTAAACTATTTGAAAAAGCTCGCTGTCGGCAACAGTAAAATCAGCGGAAATATCCCCCCTGAACTGGGTAATATTACTTCATTAACAGAATTACTTCTTTTCAAAAGCGAACTTTCCGGCACCATACCCAAAGAACTGGGCAACCTGACTGCTTTAAACTACCTGAACCTGTCGGAAAATCGATTGACCGGGAGCATACCCAAAGAATTCGGGAATTTAACCCTCTTAACATTCTTGTGGATATCCCGCAACCAACTCAGCGGAAATATTCCCCCGGAACTGGGGAATTTGTTCCAGCTCTTTTATTTTTTCGGGGAATACAACCAATTCAACGGCAATATCCCCAAAGAACTGGGGAACCTGGCAAACTTAAGACAAATCAATATGAGTTTCAACCAATTCGACGGAACACTGCCGGCAGAGTTAGGCAAATTAAGCCGGGTTGAGACGTTTATCCTGAAAAGCAACCAACTGAGCGGGGCAATCCCGGTAGAATTCGGGAATTTGCATAACTTAAAACACTTAGACCTGGGCTTTAATTTTTTAAGCGGCTCCATCCCTACGGCACTGGGAAACCTGGAAAACCTGGAAAAACTATATCTCCACAAGAACCTATTAACCGGCTCCATCCCGGCGGAATTAGGCAAGTTGAGCAAACTTAGCTGGTTATGGCTTAACGAAAACGAACTCAGTGGACCGATTCCAACCGAACTGGGGAACCTAAAAAATCTATACTCTCTTTATTTATATGCTAACAAAATATGCGGGAGAATCCCCGACAGCATTACGGGCTTAACCGATTTAAAAGGCCATTATCATACGGACATCCGGTACAATGGTTTATATACGGACAATGAAACAGCCCGGAAATTTTTAAACGACGCTGCGGCAGTGCAGTGGGAAAAAAGTCAAACCATTGCGCCGTTAGATGTATTTGCTTATGCGACATCGGATACATCGGTTCGAGTGTGTTTCACACCTATCGTTTACCAGGATGACGGGGGCGGATATAGGGTCTATTACAGCACGACCTCAGGCGGACCTTACACCGATGCGGGGATAACACCCGGCAAATCCGAAGATTATTTGGATGTAACCGGCCTATCCCCGGATACGATGTATTACTTCATCGTGAAATCACAGACAGACCCCCATCTTCAAAACGCCAACACCGTTCTTAGCCTTGCCAGCCCCGAAGTCTCCGCTGCTACAGGAGCCGTCACCGAAACAGAAACGCCTTTCGGTTTCTTTGAAACACCCATCGATGGAACGACAACAGCGGGAAGCGTACCTTTAACCGGGTGGGCGCTAGATGATACAGGCGTGAAAAGTGTAAAAATATACCGGCAAGAAGGCGATGCGCTGCTGTACGTCGGCGATGCGGTATCGGTAGAAGGAGCCAGGCCGGATGTGGCTGCCGCTTACCCGGGTTACCCAAACAAAACCAAAGCAGGCTGGGGCTATATGTTATTAACCAATTTGTTACCCAACAGCGGCACAGGAAGTTACATATTCCAGGCAGCAGCCACAGACTTCGCCAACAAAACCACTGTACTGGGAACAAAAACAATTATATGCGACAATGCCAGTTCCGTTAAACCTTTCGGCGCCATCGATACACCGACCCAGGGCGGCATCGCTTCGGGTAATAAATATATCAACTTCGGGTGGGCTCTAACCCCCCAACCGAATACCATCCCCACAGACGGCTCTACCATCGGCGTTTATGTGGATGGAGTTAAAATCGGGAAACCGACTTATAATATTTATAGGCCGGATATCCCTGCATTATTCCCCTACTATAAAAATTCTAACGGCGCAGTAGGCTATTTTTACCTGGATACGACAAAATACAGCAGCGGCGTTCATACCATCGGCTGGAGCGTCACAGACGACGCAGGCAGCACCGAAGGGATCGGGAGCCGGTATTTCACTATTTCCAACACCGGCAGCATAAATACCCAAGATACAACCCTCAATTCCAACACGGAGCAATCCGACCTCTTAATTAAATATACCAACCGCCTCCCGGTAAGAATAAAAAAAGGCTGCACCCCAGGTAACCCAACTCTTTCGGTTTACCCGGACGAAAACGGTTTAATCTCTGTCGAAATCAAAGAACTGGAACGCATCGAAATTCATTTCTACGAGGATACAGAAGCAGGGCAAGCGTTTCGAATAAAAAACCGGCTCCCACTCCCCACCGGTTCTACCCTGGACTCGAAAAACGGGATATTCTATTGGATGCCCGGACCCGGATTCGTGGGCGAATACCGTTTCGATTTTATGGAAACGAACCCCAATGGCTCTATATCCAAAAGAAATATAGTGATTCGAATTTTACCTAAGAATTGATTGTTGCATTAATTACGTCTTCGACGACCAGGGGGCTCTTTTCGTGAAAAGCCGCCCCCTGGACCCCTGGAAAAGCTTTTGTTTAGGTTATTTTATGGTTATTACATTATCTCGCAGGCTCTATAAAGCCCATCCGTGACGGACCGGCCACCCGCAAAAGCTTTTGATTATAACCTTTATATAAAGTTTTAGGAGGTGTTGGAACCCTTTTACAAAAGGGTTCTGACAAAGCTGATGGTTAATCCGGGTCACGTAGTGGGCCGATTATCTTTTTAAATTCGTCGATATCCTTCACCCGGATCGTTAATTCTATTTCCTTTTTTTCAAAAAACGGGTAGTGAGTTACTTTTACGTTATCAGGCAACCGGAGCGAATCGATTTCCGATTGCCATCGGGTTTCACTTTCCATATAAAGCGGGTACCGGTATTTAAATAAAGCATCGATAATCGGCTTTTGAGGTTTCTCCGTTTCGAAGAAGGATGGAATGTGCAGTTTGTCCATGATTTCTTGCATCGAACATTTATCGCGGAAGAGAATTTCCCGGGTCATTTCGATAATCTTCTGCTGTTGGCTGGCAGTGAAAGGAACTTTTAAAAAGAGGTCCAGGATTACGACCCGGTCTTGTTCGGGGAAATCGCAAACCGACAGGGCACTTTTTATCGTAATGGATTCACGGATAAACGCATCCCGGAAGAGATCGCCCAGGAGCATATCCAATTTCGACATAAGCTCCGGCGTAACAGCGATATCCAGGCCGGTTTCCCGGTAAACTTCCGCTGTGTCCATCACGGGAATTATTTTTTTTAGAAAAACCAATTTTTCAAAGAGGTTGAGCCCTATGAACCTATTTTTCAAGTTGTAATTAAGGATAAGCCCTTCCGCTTGTTGGGTGTCGACCTGGAGAACTTCGACATCGGTATGACCCGCAGACACCAGGTAGTGATAATAGTCGAGCCCGAAGACGATTTCATTATTTTTATCGATGATTACCAAGGGAAACCCGGGGAGTTTTTGTTTTAAATCAGCAAAAAGACCAGGTTTTAAAGGGAAAGACAAATTATAGTAACCCGATGTGACCAGCTCGGAGAGGTTCTTATTTTGAGTAATCATAATTAAGTGGATTATTAATCGGAAGAGAGGACGTCGAGTCCTTTTCCGAGGTTGATAATATAAGGAGTACCGCCGGCTTTTCGGATAGCTTCGGCAACTTCCTGTTGTTTCCCCGGGCAGAAAGCGAACATGCAGCCGCCTTCCCCGGACCCGTTGATTTTCCCGGCGATAGCGCCGGCTTTGAAAGCATTGTCCAGCATGGCGTCGATTTTGGGAGTGGAAACGGATAAGTTATCGCGGAGTAATTTTTGGTGTCGGTTCATGAGTTGAGCGATTTTTTCGGGGTCTGGGGATTTTTTCAACAGCTCTTCTTTGGCGGAGTCGGTGATGTGATGGTTTAAGAGAGCGGCTTCGAGGAAGGGTTGAAGCTCCGGGGATATCCGGTTGATGTAGGGTTTGGCTTCGTCGTAGGTGAGGTGGAAATTATCTTTGAAGGACATAAGCCGGGATAATTCGCGGAGTGCTTCTTCCTGTGCAGTACGAACCCGTTTAAGTGTTTCCTGGGTATCTTTGGGTTGAAGCGAGTCGCCCAGCACAAATTCTTTAATACCCAGGGGAAGGGGTGTGACTGCCATTTCACGGTAAAAATCCAGGTAAACGATCCCGCCGATAGCCGAGGTATATTGATCCATGCGTCCGCCGCTTTCGTTGAATTCTTCCACTTCAGCGGAATAAGCCAATTCGGCCACATTGGAGGGGTTGTCCCGGAAACCGCCGGGGGTAAACCGGTGGGTGGCTTCCAGTAGAAAGCCGGTCCATGCAATGGAAAGCGCAGCGGAAGAAGAGGTTCCTGCTTTGATGGGAATATTGCCTTTTACCGAGGCATGAACGCCGATGGGATCAAACAATCCTTTTTTCTTTAACACGTTGACCACGCTTTTTAAATAATCCTGTTTACCGGCGTATTTGATGTTGTCGGGGTCAAAATCCAATGTTTGATCCATATCCGGCAAATCCAGGTGGATAAGGCGGCCAGGGGAAACAGTGCCTTCGATAGCGATTCGCAGATCGATGGCAGCAGCGATGACGGGGAAACCGAGGTAATCCTGGTGGTCTCCGAACAAACAAATGCGACCGGGTGAAGAACTTTTTATTTTCATGTTAAAGCCTCGCAAATTAATTTCTAAGATAATATCCAGGGCGGCAAGAGCGGTAGTTTATTTTTTCTTTTCCCGTTTTTCAAAACGAACGGTCTCATGATCGTGGATTTCTACGCCGTCGAGGTAAACGAAAGGGCCGATCCGGCAGTTATTGCCGATCGAAGTGCCGGAAGCGATATAGGTGGAGGGGAAAATAACGGTATCTTTGCCGATTTCAACGTCGTATTCGATGGTAACGGATTCGGGTTGAAGGATGGTGACGCCTTTTTCCAGGGCGAAATGCTGCAATTGGTATTCATTGAATTTTTTTTGGGCTTCCTGGAGTTCCCAGCGGTTATTGATCCCGATGGAGATATAATAATCGTCGGCAGGAACAGCTTCCACTCGTTGTTTGCTTTCTTTGAGGAGGGCGATGATATCTGTCAGGTAATATTCTCCTTTCGCGTTGTTATTGTTAATTTTTAAAAGAAGTGGGAATACGATATCATTATCGAAGAGATAGATGGAAGAATTGACTTCCCTGATATTCAATTGTCCCGGGGTGGCGTCGATTTCCTCTACAACGCCGGTCACTTCGTTTTTTTCGTTCCTGATGACCCGGCCGTAGGGTGGAGGAGTAAAAGGGAATACGGCAGAGATGAACGTGCACCTGGCCATGGACTGTCGGTGCCATTTAACCAATTTTTTCAATTCAGAGGCGGTGACGTAGGGGTTATCGCCGACAGTAACAAGGAGTCGGCCTTTATAATCTTTGATGAAGTCTTTGGCGCTCAGCAAAGCATCGGCAGTTCCCAATTGTTCGGACTGGATGGCGTAGTGAACTTTTCTCTTCACTACCTGTTTGACTTCGTCGATATTTTGGCCGCACACCACGATAATATCGGTTTCATCGACACCGGCATCTACAATACTGTCCAATAAAAAATTAATGATTTCTTTTCCCAATATTTTATGGACGATTTTCGAATAATCGGATTTCATGCGCTTGGACTTTCCAGCGGCGAGAACAACGGCTTTCATTTTGTTTGTCATGGTAATAATTCTATCGGGACCCCGGTATCTTATCAAAAGAAACCGATGCCGGGATCCCCTCCTTCGTCTTTGTTTCGATTTCGGTCATATCGATTCGTATTTTTTTGTAACCGGCTCCCGGGTTATTATGCATAATGGAGGTCTTCACCATTTTTTAAATTCCAATTTCCCTTCGATTTTTTCTTCGAAGCGGGCCATCATATATAAAAGGTCAGAGAGTCGATTAACATATTTTTTCAAAAGTTCCTGGGTATTTTCGATCTCATCCAGGGTTAAAATGCGCCGTTCGGTTCTCCGGCATACCGTACGGCAGACATCCAGTTTAGCGGAAGAGGGAGTGCTGCCCGGGATAACAAAACCGGTGAGCGGGACTTCGGATTCGAATTCATGGACATATTGGGTAATTCGTTCGACGTCTTGTTCAGTCAATGGGTGGGGGAAATGAGAGGTTGAAGCTAAAATGCCGGCAACCCGGAAGAGATCGTTTTGGATTTCCAGGATCAGTTGGCGAACGCGGTGGGTTTTAACCCGGTGTTTGGCTTCTGCCAGGTGAGAATTTAATTCATCGACAGTACCGTAAGCCTCGACCCTGGGATCGTTTTTCCGGGTTCGTTCACCGCTCCACAGGGATGTAGTTCCTTTATCGCCGGTTTTGGTGCTAATCGACATCGGTTCCCTCATTCGATTGGTTTCTTTGCGACTTCCGCACGATTATTCCATTTGATTTTCTTGTTTTTGCCATATTCGTGGAAGATTAAAATTTCCTGATAAAATTTTTCAGGTGATTGTGTATCTTGTGGAAATTGTAACCGCCGTTGACCATTTCGTTTATAGCATCCGGTATTTTCCAATTTTGGATTTTAATGCGGTATAAAGCCACAGCCGCGCCTGTACGGTCCGCCCCATGTTTGCAGTGAACGAAAACGGGTTGATTCGCCGGGTTTGAAACGATCTCCAGGAATCGCTTAAATTTATTTTTTTTGGGGAAAAAAGCAATCATGGGGATATGAAAATATTCCAGTTTAGTCCCGGTCATTAATTCCTGGTCATCATTGGAATTTCGGAGATTCACAATGGATTTGATTCCCATTTTTTCCAGTTCCTGGAACCCTTGTTTTTGGGGTTGAGCACCCCGATACAGGGTGTCGGAGACCTTAAAAAAGTTTTTCACCCCGGGGAGCGATATGGGTTCGGCCCATTTAGAAGGACGCTGGCTAGCCGGGGTCGCTCGCTCGCTCGATTTACCACATTGGGGTAGAATAATAAAGCTTAACAATAACAATAAAACAATACGTTTTTTGATAGTCACGGTAACCGCCTTATATATGTCAGATTAAAATTATAATAAACTTTGAAGAATAGGTCAAATGGTTAATACCCAAAATCCCCCGTTATTGTCACCGGTTAGTTTGATTTCGGGTACCTTGACTTTATGTGCAAAATATGTTAAAAATCACACTTATAAATATAAATGTGATTATTTGAAACAGAAAGATTAAGCCGAACGAAAAACGAAGAAGGAAATCGATAATGTTTATAGATATCAATAAGATTGGTGTAAAAGGCCTTTGGCTCCAGGACAGCGTATGCCTGGACGAAGGCCAATTAATCGAAGAAGATAGTTGTTTCCTCGACGACCTGGAGTATACTGTTCATTTCAGCCGGGAAGACGAAAAAATAAAAGCCAAAGGACGAATTAAAACCACACTCGCCCTTCGATGTGTCTACTGCCTGGAAAATTTTGAAATGAAAGTCGATTCGAAATTCGATATCATCTTGTTTCCGATTAGCAAGTTAGATACTGCTCATAATTCCGCAGTATCTGCCGAAGAAATGGAATATATTTTTTTTGATGGAGAAGAAATCGACCTTGAACGAATTTTGTTGGAGCAGGTTAATTTGTTTTTACCATTCAATCCCACATGCAGTTCCTCATGCAAAGGAATTTGCCCCAATTGTGGAATCAACTTGAATAAAAATAAATGCCAGTGCGAAAATTCTTCAAAAGAATTGAGCATAGTATTAGATAAAATAAAGAGGTGATAAATGGCACAACCCAAACGAAAACACTCGCATGCAAGAACCCATAAAAGGCGATCCCATCATTCGATAACAGTGGATGCTTTATCTTTATGCCCCAACTGCCATGAGCCCAAATCCCCCCATAGGGTATGCAGGCATTGCGGATATTATCAAAAACGCCAGGTTATGAAAGCTGAGGAGGAATAACCTCTTAATCGGGATTGGATTATTCTCGGTTAAAAGTCGGATCGGGTTCGTTAATGGACATGATAACAATAGCCCTGGATGCAATGGGTGGTGATTCAGCACCTGGAGTAGTAGTAAAAGGTGCAATGGATTACCTGAAAGAAGATAACAACTTGTCCATTGTGCTAGTCGGAAAAGAAAAGGAAATAAAAAAAGAGTTCAAACGAAACCGGCTCGACTACCCGGTGAATATAGAGATTCTCAATGCCATGGATCATGTATTGATGCGCGAGCACTTTTTTTCATATTGGAAAAGAAGGGAAAAAACATCGATAAAAAGAGCCCTGGACCTGGTAAAACAACATAAAGCCCAGGCGATGATATCCGCCGGGAATACCGGCGCCATCATGGCTATAGCCAAATCGGTCCTGGGAACCCTAAAACCCATCGACCGCCCCGCATTAGCGTTGATGATCCCTACACTAAACGGCCAATCACTCCTGGTGGATGTCGGTGCCAATGTGAATTCGAAACCGAAAAACCTGGTTCAATTTGCTTTGATGGGGAAGGTATTCCTTGAAAACGTCATGGGAATCGATAATCCCCGCATTGCACTCATGAGTGTCGGAGAAGAAGAAGCAAAAGGAAACGAGTTAATAAAAACCACTCACCAATGGCTCAAATCCCTGGATATTAATTTCGTAGGCAATGTAGAAGGCCGCGATGTTTATATGGGAGCTGCAGATTTAATCGTTACCGACGGATTTACCGGCAATGTCACCCTCAAAGTCACTGAAGGCGTCGTCGATGTAATGCTCTCGCTGTTGAAACGCGAGATCACTTCCAGTATCCTTGCTAAAATTGGTTTTTTCCTGCTGAAAAGCTCCTTAAAACGAATTCAAAAGAAAATGGATTACTCCGAATACGGCGGTGCACTTCTATTAGGCGTAAACGGAATCGTCATTATCGGCCACGGCGCATCGAATGAAAAAGCCATACGGAGCGCTATCCGTTTAAGCAAACAATTTATTAAAGAAAATGTGCTGGATAAAATTTCACACGAAATCGAGCGCATGCAAGACCATTTCAAGGAGTTGAATTATGGCTGAGAATGAAAAAAGAAAACATGCTATTATTACCGGCGCAGCCAGGGGCATCGGGAAAGCGATTGCCGTTAAACTCGCCCATGCCGGTATCGACGTGGCGGTTTCGGATGTATTATTGGAAGAAGCAGAAAAAACAGCGTCGGAATTGGAAAGCTTCGGCGTTCAAGCTATAGCCGTTAAAGCCGATGTTTCTAAAATCGAAGACGCGGAAAACCTGGTCAATACCACTGTCGAAAAGTGGGGTTCCGTGGAATTCCTTATCAATAATGCCGGCATTACCCGTGATAACCTGGTACTGCGCATGACCCAACAAGAATGGGACCTGGTGTTGAATATCAACCTCAAAGGAACCTTTCTCTGTTCCCAGGCCGCCTCCAAAATCATGATTAAACAACGCTTCGGACGAATCGTCAATATCGCATCCGTCAGCGGGATACTGGGAACCGCAGGACAAGCCAATTACGCCTCTTCCAAAGCCGGGGTCATCGCCCTGACAAAATCGCTAGCCCGGGAACTGGGAAAACGAAACATCACCGTTAATGCCATTGCCCCGGGATTTATCCTGACTGAAATGACAGGAAAATTACCCGATAAAGTCAAAGAAGAATACATCGCCAATATCCCCCTTCAACGGGCTGGTACACCTGAAGACGTCGCTGAAGCGGTATTATTTTTGATATCCCCTTCAGCTTCATATATAACCGGAACTGTATTGAATGTTTCGGGAGGACTATTAATCTAACAATAGGAGATCAAAATGACAAAAGAAGAGATTTTAGCTAAAGTAAAATCAGTCGTTGCTGAAAAATTAAATGTCGGTGAAGATCAAGTCACTCAGAATGCCAAATTTGTAGAGGACTTGGGAGCGGATTCACTGGACCAGGTCGAACTGATTATGGCCCTGGAAGACAAATTCGAACTCAAGATTCCCGAAGAAGAAGCTGAAAAATTAAGTACCGTAGGCTCTGCAGTCGATTTTATCGCTACAAAATTCTAATCTTAAACCAGAGATGAATTTTACAAAAAAAACCATTCAATTAAGAAGGGTAGTTGTTACCGGCATGGGGATTATTTCCCCTGTCGGTAAAACTGCAGCGGAAAGTTGGGACAACATCCGGAATGGTCGAAGCGGTGTCGGACCTATCACCCATTTCGATGTCTCGGCTTTCCCTACGAGAATTGCAGCCGAGGTAAAAGACTACGACCCACTTAACTATTTCGACCGAAAAGAAGCTCGAAAATTTGACCCCTATATCCAGTTTGCCTTAATCGCCGCTGAAGAAGCGGTTAAAGATTCGAGTTTAGACCTGGAAAAGGTTAACAAGAACCGGGTTGGGGTATATATCGCTTCAGGAATCGGTGGGATATATACGATTGAGACCAACAAGGTTACGTTGATGGAAAAAGGACCGGACCGAGTTTCTCCTTTTTTCCTGCCGGCGTCCCTTGCAAACCTCGCCACCGGTCAAGTTTCTATTCGATTCGGGTTCAAAGGCCCTAACCTGGCCTGCGTCACGGCCTGTGCAGCCAGTACTCATTCCATTGGCGATTCATATAAAATCATCCAGCGCGGCGATGCGGATGTCATGGTCGCCGGCGGAGCCGAATACCCCATTACAGGATTGGGAATGGCGGGTTTCTCCGTTATGAAAGCCATCTCAACCCGGAATGAAGAACCGACAAAGGCCAGCAGACCTTTCGATAAAGACCGCGACGGCTTTGTACCTGCCGAAGGCTCAGCAGTACTCATCCTGGAAGACATGGAACATGCTATTAAACGCGGTGCAACCATTTATGCCGAAATAGTCGGCTACGGTTTCACCGGCGATGCGTTTCATATGACGGCACCGGACCCCGAAGCCGATGGCGCCGTTAGAACCATGAAAATGGCCATCGAAGATGCTGAAATCGACCCCTCCCATATCGCTTATATCAATGCCCACGGCACCTCCACCCCTTTAAACGACAAAACCGAAACTATGGCAATTAAACGCGTTTTCGGCGAGTATGCCTACAAACTCAACATTAGCTCCACCAAATCCATGACCGGTCATATGTTGGGTGCCACAGGCGCCGCTGAAGCCATGTTTACCGTTCTTGCCATCAAACATTCTTTTATCCCTCCTACCATCAATTACGAAACAAAGGATGAAGAATGCGACCTCAACTATACTCCCAATGTCGGCATTTCGAAAGATATGACTTATGCTCTTTCCAATTCTTTCGGTTTCGGCGGAACCAATGGATCGCTTATTTTTAAAAAATTTAACGAATAGCATCTTATTCCGCTCTTCCATTAACTGTGGAAGAGTGAATACATCCGAGTTTATTGCTCCCGGTTCATCGCCTGTTACTTAACGCAAAGGCGTGTACCCCCGTAAACGTTGACTGCTGCGTGGGTAATTTTTCGCGATGAGCCGGAGAGTACCGCTTCCAAAACCCAGGATCGTGTATTTTTATTTATTTCTCCCCAGGATTCTTATCATTAGGCAGGCACTTCACAAACTTCACCTCGATGCCGAAGAAGCACTTTTTCGATTAAAAGAGGTTTTTAAAATACGTGATTCACGCCTCCATTCAAACCCTTACCCACCGGGAAATCCTTCATACTCCCATTACTAATTGAATTCTACCCGCTAAAGAGGTATAATACTAGTATGAAACTGAGTAACCTATTTAAATCATCGTTGACGAAGAAGCTATCGCTGATCTTGACATCCAAACGGTCAAAAGAAGAAATATTCGAAGAACTGGAGGAAACCCTGGTGCTTTCGGATATTTCTATCGAATTGGTGGGAAAAATATTGAAAAATGCCCGGGAAAGCAGCAAACTGTCGTTTGAAAAAGTGGATTTTATCAGGGTATTACGGGACGAAATCAAGAGAATTTTTTCTTTGGCGGATACTTCCACAGCCTCAAAACCTGCCGGCCTCGAGAAAGAGATCGTCATGCTGGTAGGTATCAACGGCAGCGGTAAAACCACTACCGCCGCCAAACTGGCCTATTACCACAAAGCCAAGGGGAAAAAAGTCTTGATGTCCGCCGCCGATACTTTCCGCGCCGCAGGTAGTTCTCAACTCTCCTTGTGGGGCGAACGCCTGGACATCCCGGTAATTGGGGCAGAACGCGGAGCAGACCCGGGGTCTGTAGTCTTTAATAGTTTAAATTCCTTTATGAACAAGGATTACGATGTGCTGGTTATCGATACGGCCGGCCGTGTTCAAACCCGCGATAACTTAATGAAGGAACTGGAAAAACTTACTAAAATCATTGCAAAGTTTTCTCCTTCCGGCCCTTCGGATACACTCCTGGTGGTTGATGCCACCATGGGACAAAACACTTTGGACCAAGCCAAACGATTTAAAACCTTCAGCGGTATAACCGGGATGATCCTTTCCAAGATCGACGGGACCGCCAAAGGCGGTACGGTTCTCAATATTGTCCATGAAATGCGCATACCCGTTAAATTTGTCGGAACCGGCGAAACGGCCGGGGACCTGGAACTTTTTTCCCTTGACGAGTTCATCGATTCGATCCTCTGCGACGAATCGGAATCATAACGGCAATGGATGATCTTAAATTCATGAAAGCTGCACTCCAGCTCAGTAAACGGGGCATCGGTTTCACGGAACCCAATCCCCTGGTGGGTGCGGTGGCGGTTAAAAACCAGGAGATCATCAGCGTAGGATACCATACCCGGTTCGGCGGCCCCCACGCGGAACAAATGGCGTTGAAAAATGTCTCGGAAACCGGCACAACCCTCTACGTTACGCTGGAACCATGCCCCCATTTCGGCAAAACCCCTCCCTGCTGCGATTTAATCCTGGGAAAAAAAGTCAATCGCGTCGTTGCTGCAATGACCGATCCCAACCCCTGCGTGAATGGAAAAGGTTTCCAACAACTCAAGGAAAACGGCGTCCGGGTTGAAGTCGGTTTAATGGAAGAAAACGCCCGGCATATCAACCGCCATTATATTAAATATATTACCGGTACCCTCCCTTATATTGCACTTCACGCCGGTATCTCCATCGACGGAAAACTGACCGATAAATACCGCAAATCCCAATGGATCACCGACAGCGAACTCCTACAATGCAGCCACAGCATCAGGGGCGAATTCTCCGCGATTATGGCCGGCATCAAAACCATCATCGAGGACAACCCCCAACTCACTATCCGTGAAAAAAACTGGGAAGATAAAAAACTATTCCGCGTTATCCTGGATTCTCAAAATTCCCTCTCGCTTCACCCCCACTTTAAGGTCTTCCAAGACCAGGATCGATTCCCTTTAATTCTCTTCTCTTCCACGCAAACCCCCAATCAAACACCCAACCCTCTTGCAAAATTTCATTTTTTTGTTCCTCCTCATCCCACCGGCGGCGGCTTGAACCTTATAGACGTCTTACAAATACTTCATCAAAAAGGAATTGCTTCAATACTGGTAGAAGGCGGCGGAACCCTCCTTAATTCCTTTCTTTCTCAAGACCTGTACGATGAAATGATCCTGTTCACCGCAGGCAAACTCATCGGGGGAGAATCTTCCGTCCAATTATTTTCCGGCGGCGTCCCCCTCGCTCGATCGTTAAACCTGGAACAACGGGAAATTCTTTCTTTAAAAAACGGGTATATTATCCGTGGGTACCGATCATAAACGATTAACATGTTTACCGGGATTATTTTAAAAATGGGCAAGCTGGTTAACCTGGAAAAGAAAAACCCTATTTCTCTCCTGGTGGATACAGGCCCCCTTCAAAATGTAAAAATCGGCGATTCCGTCGCTGTAAACGGTGCCTGTTTAACCATTACGGCTTTCAATGGAAACCAATGCCGCTTCAACCTCAGCCAGGAGACCCTAAAACTCTCCAACTTCGGCGATCTAACCACCGGCAGTATGGTGAACCTCGAATTGCCCCTCACCTTGAATGATTTCCTTGGCGGACACATGGTCAGCGGACACCTGGACGGCATGGCCCGGGTCAGGTCCATCCAACACAACGGGACCGGTACAACTTTCAGTTTTACTTATCAAAACAGGGATTGGAAAAAATTCCTGGTTCACAAAGGGTCGGTTACCCTCAACGGGATTAGCCTGACTCTCACGGATGTTAAAACATCTTTTTTTTCCGTTGAAGTCATCCCCCATACCCTTATTTCATCAAACCTACAATACGCGAAAGTCGGCGAAAGAGTAAACCTCGAACTTGATTTAATCGGGAAGTACTTATATAATATAGTTGTGTCAGGAGAAAAGAACCTCTACAGGTAAAGAAAAAAATGAATACAAAAAATAGAAATAAACATCTCATCTCAGTGCCCGAAGCCGTTGAATGCATCCGAAATGGAAAATTGATCATCATCGTAGACGATGAAGACCGGGAAAACGAAGGCGATCTGATGATTGCCTCCGAGAAAGTCACACCTGAATCCATCAATTTTATGGCCACTTACGGCAGGGGGTTGATCTGCGTCTCTCTCCCGGAGCATAGAACCGAAGAATTGGAACTCCCGCTCATGGTAGGAACCAACACATCCCATTTCGAGACCCCGTTTACGGTTTCAGTGGATGCAAAAGAAGGAACCACCACCGGGATATCTGCGTATGACCGTGCGATTACTGTAAAATGTTTAATCGATCCGAAGGCAAAACCCTCCGACCTGGGACGCCCCGGCCACATTTTCCCGCTGAGAGCCAAAAAAGGCGGTGTACTGGTTAGAACGGGGCAAACCGAAGCATCGCAGGATCTCGCCCGGATTGCCGGACTCTATCCTTCCGGCGTAATCTGCGAAATCATGAAAGACGACGGCACTATGGCCAGGATGCCGGACCTTGAAAAATTTTATGAGAAATGGGACATTCCCATCATTACCATTGAAGAGATCATTAAGTACCGCATCCAACAAGAATTGCTGGTGGAATTGGAAGCAGAAGCCAAACTGCCTACGCGATGGGGAGTTTTTAATATAAAAGCCTTTGTGGACCACATCAATAAAGAAACCCACGTGGCTCTCGTTTATGGCGATATCACCCCTGGTGAACCGATAATGGTGCGCGTCCATTCCCAATGCCTCACCGGCGATACCTTCGGCTCTCTCAAATGCGACTGCGGAAACCAACTCCACCAGGCCATGGAAATAATCGGCAATGAAGGCAAAGGGGTACTCCTCTACTTACTCAACCAGGAAGGCAGGGGAATCGGCTTATCCAATAAAATTAAAGCGTACAAACTCCAGGAAAGCGGAATGGATACGGTTGAAGCCAATATTAAACTGGGTTTTAAAGAAGACCAACGCGATTACGGCATCGGCGCTCAAATTCTCCGAAGCCTCGGCGTTACCAAAATGCGACTCCTCACCAATAATCCTTCAAAATTTATCGCTTTGTCCGGCTACGGCCTCCAAATCGTCGACCGCATCCCTATGGAAGTCGAATACAGCAAAGAAAGTATCTCTTATATGAAAGTCAAAAAAGAAAAAATGGGGCATCTTATTTCAAACATCTAACATTTTTTGAATTATTTCAATTATTGTATTTCTTTTTTATTCCCCCAGGAGTATAATTTACACAAATCAACCAAAGGAGGGTAATAAATATGGCACAATATAGTCATTATCGACCCGCCCAAAGAGGAAATCAAACGTCCTTCTTATTCATACTCATAATGGTTATTATCGTCGTGGGGGCATATTTCCTGGTTTTTAAACCCAATAAAAACAAAAACACGGTCACACCCCCCGGCAATCCCGATGACGGCAAAGTAGACATATCGAAAGGGCCGAAGGATTTGCCGGCTATCGTTTCCAGTGTGAGAGAATCCGTTGTACTGATTAAATCATTAAATAGAAAAGGGGAAGTGATTTCACAGGGCACCGGTTTTTTTATTAACAGCACAGGTCATTTCATCAGCAATAGGCATGTGTTTTTAAACGCCTATAATGCCGAAATCAAGGGGGTAACCTCCAGCTATTCTATTCACAAGGTTCTTGCAGAAAGCATCGCTTATGACCTTGTGAAATTGAGCGTTAAAATTTCATCAAAATCCACCAAACCCTTGCCTATCTGCAATTCCATACCCAAAGTCGGCGAAAGCATCCTGGTCATAGGCAATCCAATGGGCCTTGAAGCTTCGGTATCCGACGGCATCGTGTCGGCTATACGCAACATTGAATCTTTCGGGGAAATTATCCAGATTACATGCCCCATATCTCCAGGCTCCAGCGGAAGCCCTGTTTTGAATATGAAAGGTGAGGTATTGGGCGTCGCCACCTTTCAAATCCGGGAAGGCCAGAATTTAAATTTTGCTGTCCCCATCAAACGGTTAAACCAGATGAAGGTTGTCGACCGGGAGTCTATTGCCAGTATTAATTATACCCGGTCAAATGTATTGGACTCTGTCGAAGACCCTTTGAGCAAGGGGATGATTTTGTTCAGCCGAAATGAATTCGAAGGCGCTGTCGATTTCTTTTTACAAGCCATCGATAAAGACCCGCAAAACGCTGAAGCACATTATTACCTGGGAATTTGCTACCGGGAAACCCACGCCACCAATGCCATCGACTCCTTTAAAAAAGCTATCGAGCTTAAACCCGACTATGCGGAAGCGTATTGCCACCTGGGCATTACATACACCCGGCTAAATATGCATAATGAGGCTGTTACCGCTCTAAAAACAGCCATCCGCTTAAAACCCGATTACGATGAAGCCCTCTTAAACCTCGGTATCGCTTACACCCTGTTTAAACAATATCAAGAAGCCTCCGAAATATTGGAAAAAGCCCTCGATATTCGCGCCGATGCAAAAGGATACTATTACCTGGGCGCCAGTTACGCCGGTATTACCCAATACGACCGAGCCATTTTTGCCTTTCGCAAAGCCATCGATATAAAACCGGATTACATCGAAGCTTATCTCGGTCTTGGGATTTCATACGGCTATGAACAAGACTGGACACGCGGCATTGAAGTTCTAAACAAAGCCGTGGTGCTGGATCCTCAAAATCCCGATATCCACTTCTACCTGGGGATGATGCACCTGGGAAATAAAGACCTGGAATCTGCCACTATCGAATACGAAATATTACAGAAACAAGGAGCTTCACATAAATTTTTAAATGATTTAAGCGATGCTATATCCAGGTATAAACAACAAAATAGAATCTCCGACTGATTGCCGATTAAAAGTAACTTACCCTTTTTCTCTTTTTCTCTTAAAGCCCCTTGACTTTCCTCTCCCAATATGTTAATCATTTTACTTGAAATTATTAATGTTTAAATCTTTACCCATGAGTAAGCATAATGAATAAAAAAGAGATATGCGAGAGGCTGCGGTCTAAATTGAACATCGATACCTTTACTGCGTACAGTTTTATCGACCAGTTAATCGATGCTTTAAAAGAAGGAATATCGGTACATCGGAAAATTACTATTTCAAATTTTGGGTCTTTTCTTATCGTGGAACGAAAAGAAAAAAAAACCCTCAATCCCAACAACAAAAAAATGATGACTATCCCAAAAAGAAAAACCGTTAAATTTATCCCTTCCGGACATTTAAAAAAAAGGATACTTTAGTATCAAGGAGTAACTTCATGCCACAAACAAAAAAAGAGAGCCGCGGCGGTGATATGAAAAACCTGCTGTGGGCCACCGATTTTTCCAGGGAGAGCCGTTTTTGCCTTCCCTATATTAAATTTTTCAGCGATACATTGAATACCGTCAACCATGCATTACATGTCATGCCAAAGTTTGCCGAATGGGTCTATGAGACCGCATTTCCTTCCGATGAAGAACTGATTCGAAACACCGCAAAAAACCGGGAAAAATCCCTGAATAAAATCCTAAGCGACTGCCAAAAAGCCAATATTTCTTCTAACCCCCAAATTCTTGAAGGACTTGCCAGCGATGAAATTTTAAAATACGCCGTCGAACAAAAAGTGAACTTAATCTTTGCCGGGAGAAAAGGCAACTCCGATATTGAGCATATCCTCATCGGTTCGACTACTTCCCGTTTAATCCGTAATTCCATGGTTCCTGTTTGCGTAATCTCTCATCCAAAACGCGATGCCCGGATCGAGAGAATCCTTTGCCCCATCGATTTTACCGATTTCTCTCTTATGGAACTCGATTACGCCATCAACCTCGCACGTCAAATGAACGTGAAACTCTATGTCGCTCACATATCGGAATTTTTCAGTTACAAGGTCCCTGTTTTTAAACGGGATATCTTGCTGGAGAAAATCAACGAAAAAATCCGGGATATTGCCTCAGACCATCGATACAATATCGAAAATATCTTTTATGATATCGGTGAACCCGCTCAAAAAATCATCGAAATCGCTCGCAAAAATAAAATGGATGTCATTGTCATGGCTACTCACCAACGGAAAGGCGTGGAAAAATTTTTCCTCGGCAGTATTACGGAGAAAGTCCTGATGTACTCCGATATCCCCGTTATTGTTCTTCCCCCGAAAAATTGATCTACAGGCAAATAGAAAATGAATCGCGATAACAATCACATCGAACGGATCGCTTTTGGATTGATTAGCTCCCGGGAACCCAAAGCCCGGCGTAAACTCATGAGAACTTCCATCGATGCCGTTCATCTGCCTCTATGCAGTATCAACGAACTCAAACTCCTCAATTTCTTAGACCCCGAAATCCAACTCATTAAAAACTACTATCGCGAAACAGGGGAAGAAGAACTGGAAAAAAGCAAAAAAAATAATGTCGATATTATTTTCAGGGAAGATGAATGCTATCCACCCTTACTCTCGGAAATCGATGACCCCCCGGATTTCATTTATTCGATGGGAAATAAAGAAATACTAAAAAAAACGAAGATTGCCGTAGTCGGTTCGCGGAAAGCCAGTTCCTATGGGTGGAATTGCTTGAATGCCATACTGCCCCAATTGTGTGAAGTCGGACTTGCTGTCGTCTCCGGTATGGCTTACGGTATCGATTCCATGGCCCATAAAGTTGCGCTGAGGGAGGAGGGCAGTACTATCGGTGTGAATGCCGGCGGTTTGCTCCATCTCTATCCCGCCGGTAACATCGCTTTAGTCCGCCAGGTTATCGAGAAGGGCTGCGTTATTTCAGAATTTTCCCTGGATACTATTCCCCGCCCCTTTTATTTCCCCATCCGCAACCGGATCATTGCCGGTGTTTCGAAGGGTATACTGGTAGTGGAAGCTGCCCTCAAAAGCGGCTCACTCATTACTGCCCGCCTCGGCCTGGAACAAAACCGCGACATTTTTGCCATCCCGGGCAGGATCGATTCTCCCATCAGCGAAGGAACCAATTACCTCATCCAGCAAGGTGCCAAGCTGGTCGCTTCTCCCCGGGATATTCTCCCTGAATTCGGCATTATCCTGGCCAAACCGACTAAAGATGAAAAATTCGCATTCTCCCAGGATGAAGAGGCAATCCTGGCAGTAATGGCGGATAACGACATCAAAACAGTGGATTATTTCGTCGAAAAACTCGATTACCCTGTTTCAATGATTATCTCACTTCTTATGGGTTTGATATTAAAAAATATTATCATTGAAGAATCCGGCGGTTACAGGCGAATCAAATTTTAGCCATTTCCCCTTTTTTTTTAAGTAGGGTTGTTTTCCCGGATTGCCGGGGGCCGACGATAATGGTTATTTTTCTTGATTCCTGGAGGTTTAATAGGTGTTTTAGAAGTTTCCTATTTTTAATCATTTTTTTTACCTGGGATTTTAGAGTACTCTATTTTAATGGGGATGTTAAGTTTGGAATAAAAATCGCAGCAATCATCCGCTATTGAAATACCCTGCTATTTCAGTTAAAATACTTGTCTGTATAATATTTCAAAAAAAAGCGAAAAAAGAGGAAACGAAGAAACAGGATGGCAGAACTAGAGAAAAAAGTGATCGTTATGGGTGGCGGCCTGGCCGGAGTCGAAGCCGCATACCAGGCAGCCAAACGCGGTATCGATGTGGATTTATACGAAATGCGGCCGGAAAAAATGACCGAAGCCCATACCTCCCCTTATCTCGGCGAAATGGTATGTTCCAATTCCCTGGGTTCTACTCAACTTTCTTCGGCTTCGGGTTTATTGAAAGAAGAACTCAAACTCTTGGATTCGTTTTTCCTCCGGGCAGCAGAGGCAAACCGTGTTCCTGCCGGCAGCAGCCTCGCCGTAGACCGGATTAAACTGGCCGAAACCATCGAAATAGAAACCCGCGGAAACCCCAAAATAAAAATCATCCGGGGTGAAATGACCGACCTCCCAGACACGGAAATCCCCATCATCGTTGCGACCGGTCCCCTGACTTCCGGGGAGTTAGCCGCCAATTTAACAAAAATAACATTGAGAAAAAATCTCTTTTTTTTCGATGCCACAAGCCCTGTTCTCGATGCCTCGACTATCGATTTCAGCAAAGTCTACCTGGCATCCCGCTACGATAAAGGAGATGCCGACTTTGTCAATATCCCCCTCGATGAAACCCAATACGATGAATTTGTCAACGAATTACTGGCAGCGGAAAAAGTCGAATTAAAGGATGTCGATAAAAATTTGTTTTTCGATGCCTGCCTCCCGGTTGAAGAAATCGCCAGGAGGGGACAAAAATCCCTGGCTTTCGGACCCCTTAAACCCGTCGGCCTCATCGATCCCAAAACCAATCGAATCCCTTTCGCCGTTGTCCAACTTCGGCAAGACGACCTCAAAAAAAACTTCTACCAGATGGTGGGTTTCCAAACCCGCTTGAAATGGGGTGAACAAAAACGGATTTTCCGGAAACTCCCCGGCCTGGAAAATGTGGAATTCGAACGGTTCGGGCGCATGCACCGGAACACCTACATCAACAGCCCCTTGATTATTAACAAGTTTTACCAATGCAAATTCAAAAGTAACCTGTTTTTTGCAGGCCAAATTTGCGGCGTAGAAGGCTATGTGGAGTCTGTAAGCTCCGGCCTCCTGGCAGGAATTTTTGCCGCTCAACGCATACTGGGCCAGACCTCTTATAATGTCCCGGAAAACACAGCGTGCGGCTCCCTCGTTCATTATATCTCCAATGCCAATTGGAAAGATTTTCGACCCATGAAATTCTCCTTTGGACTCCTGGAAGAAGAAGACGATAACCGGCAAACCAATGTGGGAAAAAAAATGAAAAAAGAAAAAAAAGCCATTGCGGCCCTTGAGAACCTAAAAAAATGGATCGCCAAAAGCAGCATATAACCGACCTGGACAATTACCTGGACTATCTCCGCCACATTAAAAAATATTCGGATCATACGGTTTCCGCTTACGAAATCGATATCCGTCAGTTCATGGATTATTTTAAAGAAAATTACCTGGATGCCAACAAACACACGATCCGTGATTTCATAACGGATATCTATTTGCAAACGGGCAAAAAAACAACAGTATCCAGGAAGATATATGCAATTAAATCGTTTTTTACATATTTACTGCGAAAAGGCCGTATCGCTAAAAATCCTTTTGATGCCATCAATACTCCGAAAGTGGATAAAATGCTGCCGGAGATTCTCACAGAAAAAGAAATGCTGGAATTCCTCGACCGGCTGCCGGAGCAAACATTCATGCAACTGCGAAACCGGGCGATTTTTGAATTTTTGTATGCCACTGGTTTGAGGATTTCCGAGCTGACCGGCTTGAAATTGGAAGATATTAATTTCCCGGATGCACTGGTACGCGTCATGGGAAAAGGAAAAAAAGAACGGATCGTACCTTTTAACGATTTTTCGAAAAAAATTTTACTGCGATACCTGGAAGACGCAAAACTCCGTTTTAATACTGTAAACGAATATGTTTTTTTAAATGCCAGGGGGAAACGCATCACGCCTCGGGCTGTTGAAATGATTTTACAAGAGACTTACCGTGAATTTTCCAATTCCAATAAACATATATACCCGCATTTATTCCGGCATTCTTTTGCCACACACTTGCTCCAGCGAGGAGCCAATTTGCGTATTATCCAGGAACTTCTCGGCCATTCGAGCCTCGCAACTACTGAAAAATACACCAATCTCAATTATTCCGACCTACTCAAGGTATACAAGGCGTTCCATCCGCGCAGCGGGTAAACTTTTCCCCGGAGGGTAACAGCTATGCTTGATATTCGACGGTTAACCAAATCCTATAACCAACGCCCCGCCCTGCGGGGAATCGACCTGCACCTGGAAAAAGGAGAAATCTACGGGTTATTGGGTCCCAACGGTGCAGGTAAAACCACCACCTTGAAAATCCTGGCCGGTTTGATCTCCCCGGACAGCGGCGAGGTCTATGTCGACGGCGAACGGTACCACCGGGACCACAGCCGCCTCAAACGCTCCATCGCTTATGTGCCGGATCAACCTTTTGTTTATTCGAAGCTAACCGGCGAGGAACACCTTCGATTTTTCGCAGACCTGTACCGCCTCCCGGATTCCATTCGCAAAGAAAAAATCGATTTCTTCTTCCATTACTTCGAATTTGAATTGTACCGCTCGGAATTGGTGGACACCTACTCCGCGGGAACACGCCAAAAATTGCTCCTCTCCCAGGCTCTCATGGTGGAACCCGGCATTCTCCTCCTGGATGAACCGCTAACCTCTATCGATCCCCTGGTGGGTCGAAAATTCAAAATGCTGTTAAAAGATGTGGCAGCTAAAGGTACAGTGGTGCTTTTTGCCACTCATATCTTATCGCTGGCGAGGGAAGTGAGTCACCGGCTGGGTATTATCGTGAACGGTGAAATGATTACCGAAGGCAGCGTGGACGAATTATTAAAGGCGTCGTCCGGCAATGACCTGGAAGAATTCTATTTTAACACCGTCGTGAATTATGAAAAATCTATTTCTCAACCGGTATAAACAGCTTGTCAATGTCCTCCGCCAAACCTCCGGGAAGAAATTCTACCTTTTTCTATTATTGGGAATTTTGATCCTCGGTGTCATGACCTATATCTTTTTCAAATTTTTCGGTTTTATTTACCGTCAAACCGAGTTCCCCTTATTTTTTAAGCTTTTTCTCTGTGAGAAGATTCTTTCCATGACTTTTCTCACCATGTTTCTCATGTTGATTTTATCCTCTTTGATTTCCACGTTAAATATATTTTTTCTCTCGAAAGATTTATCCCTGCTCCTGTCTTCGCCCCTTCCCTCCTGTGTGGTGTTTTCATGGAAAGCCGTCGAAGTCGTGTTAGCCAGTTCTTTTATGGTGGTATTTTTTTCTTTCCCCGTACTTTTTGCGTATTCTTTTTATTTTGCGCCCCGTTTAATCGACATGGCGGCCATTTTGGCCATATTCCTGTTCTACATTATATGCGGCGTATTTACCGGTATTTTAATTGGGTTATCGGTTCCCGCTTTTTTTTCAGTTCGAAGGCTTTACCCTGTTCTTTCCGTCGTTTCCATTATTTTTATATCCGGCATCGTGATTTTACTCCGTGCTTTGAGGCCTGAGCAATTCGGTAATCCCGATGTGATCAACAACATTCTTCAATACATGGGCGGGTTAGACATCAAGGGTTTGGCATGGCTTCCTTTTTATTGGATAGCCCGTGCGCTTCATTTGTTGGCAAAAGGAGATTATACCGGTTATTTAAAGATGTTGGGGTTATTTTCCGGGTTAGTATTGTTATTGACAGTCATTCTCGGGTTTATTCAAAGCCGGTTTTACCTCGTTCTTTACGATAAATTAAATAAAGGTAGTGGAGCGGCTTTCCGGTCCAATTGGAAGAATCCCCGGTTATTAAGAGGTTTTCTTTCCGATTACAGTCCCCTGTGGAAGAAAGAGATAAAAACGTTTTTTCGCAGTTCCGACCAGTGGACCCAATTATTGGTGGTAGGGGCCATCGTGGTGGTGTATGTATTAAATATCCGGGGTATAGCGCTGCCTCATCCTTCCGTAAAGAACCTGATCGCATATTTGAACCTCGGAATGGCTGCATTTATTTCAGCCGGTTTGAATTCCAGGTTTACGTTTACATCGCTTCCCATGGAGAATCCCGGGATTTCGATGGTGTTGGCTTCCCCGTTTGAGAAGGAGAAGGTTTACCGCTTCAAATTATTTTTTTATTTTGTCCCCCAGTTTTTTATTGGGATATTGTTATTTCTTGCCGGGGATGCTGCGTTGAAGTTGGATTCATTTTCGCGGGTTACCGGTTTTGTTTTCCTTGTGCCCATGCTTCCCTGTTTAACGCTCATGGCTTTGTTTTTTAGTATGAAAGTCGAATCGACGGTTCCGTTGAGTCCCCAGCACCTCGTGATTTCGCGCAGTGGGATTTCGTACATGTTGTGGAGTTTGGTATATATAGCAGCCGGTATGGTTTATTTTGTGCGTCCCATGTTTTTATTTTATTATTCCCAGTGGGTGAAGCGTCCCGTTCCTTTTTTTGAGATAACCGTGTGGTATGTCGGTTTTGTGGTGTTGAATATCCTATTCATGGTGATCCTGTACCGTAGAAGTCTTTCAACCTGGAAAAGGAAAGAATTTTAACCCGGTTTTTCTCCATAATGCCCGGCAATATTTCACCATGTTTCAATAAAAGTTGAGTTTGATTGATTATTTAATGGCGCTGAAGATGTGGGCGGCGTATTGCAGGCAAAGTGGCTATCGATGGGCTTTTTTTTCTCTCAATTGTACAAAAAAGCCTCATCGTTGTAATGGGGGATACAAAATTTTAAGAATTTGCATACATTTGAAGAAATTTTCTCCATC
>Ga0105104_10000530_pt1 | contig 29609 bp, 28 predicted proteins | sample PPLLaktember2015_3_FD_87034 | JGI IMG/M metagenome (GOLD analysis project Ga0105104, IMG submission 87034) | Freshwater sediment microbial communities from Prairie Pothole Lake near Jamestown, North Dakota, USA - PPLs Lake P7 Core (6) Depth... | ecosystem: Environmental > Aquatic > Freshwater >...
AAAGGCAAAATCGAGTTTGCTAAGCGCGGTTTGTAAATGCTCTTCGATGATTCGTTTTTGATTTTCCGCCAGGTCGGTTGCGAACGGGTTGGCGGCTTCGGCAAGAATTTGCGCCCTGTTAAACCAGTCATCGCGGGAAACGACGCCGTCTAAGAATTCGCTGATTTCGATAATCTTTAAAGGGAAGTCCTCGTTTCTTTTTGTTAGGAGCCGGCGCATCGCCATCGCCAAATCATCCTGTTTCCAGGCCCAGTCGATTGTTTTTTCGAGGACTTCGGCTTTTAGCAGTTTGGCCTCGTCGGCGTCGATTATGCCGAAAGTAGGGTCGAGGTCGAGTTTATGGAAATAAGCGGTAATCAATCGCTTGCAGAATGAATGAATGGTGCTGATGTCGGCTGCGCCTAAAAGGATTAGCTGGCGGCGAAGGTGCTGTTTGAGAGATGGCTCGGCGGTCGCTTCGATTACCGAACTTAGCTGGCGGGCGATTCGCGAGCGCATCTGCTCGGCTGCCATATCGGTAAATGTAACGACCAGTATGTGCCAGACGTCGGGGCAGGCGGCGGAATTTTTTACCGCGTCAACGCAGCTTCCTGAAAGGACCGCGGTTTTGCCCGTGCCTGCTGATGCGCAGACGCAGACGTTGCGGGCGTGCTCTTTAATCGCCCGGACCTGCTGGGTTGTCCATTTTGGTTTATTCTGGCTCATTGGTAATCGTTATTTTCGCAAGCACCTGCGTCTTATCGACGACGTCAAGGTGATTGTAATTGTTTATCTGCCAGTCGAAACGGCAGACGGGCATATAATCGCAATGTTCACAGGGCGATTTGTCTTTGAGGCGATACGGCTCGGCGGTTATTTTGCCTGAAACGATTTGGCCGGCAATTTGGGCAATCTTTTGCGAAGAAAATTTCAGGAACGCCTCGAAATCCGCGGGACGAAGGGCGCCGAGATAATTGTATTTGCCATAGGGGTCGCCTTCTTTGGTAACGAAGAAATTGTAAAAATGACTGTCTTTTGCGGATGACGAATCGAGGGAACGGAAGTATTCGCCGTTGAATACGCCTTTGGCTTTATGAGAAAATTTATTATTGTTTTCAATTAACCGGCTAAGAGCTGTATCGGCGGGACTGATTTCGATGGGAATATAAAACGCGCCTGCTATCTCGTCTGCGAGTGTTTTTGAGCCGGATGACTTTAGAATCGCAAGCATATAGACGGCAAGCTGAATATCGAGTCCGTGATAGAATTCGGCCCAACTGAACGAATCTTTGGAGCGTTTCTTGTAATCAAAAATAAGGGCAATCCTTTTATCATTGATTTTGGCGATATCAAGCCGGTCTATCCGGCCATTGAGTGAGAGCCGTCGACCATCGTCGAGTGTGATTACGAATTCGCCGATATCGGTGCCGGTTGATTTAGCCCCTCGACTTTGCTCGGGACGCGCTTTGCCGAACGCGATTTCACTAAGGGCGGGTCGAAATGCGCCTGCTTTTATCATTTGCGATAGCTCGATAACGCAATCGCGGAGGTATCCTGTTGAATTGGTGAGGATGAAGGCGTTGTGCGGGCCGTGGGCGGTAAATTTGGATATGAACGAATCCTCGCAACTGAGCTTTTCAATTTCCTCATCGAGAATTTTTAATAAAGCGGCGTTTTCGATTGTCTCAAAACGGATTTTTTCTGCGACGATCCTTTTTGTGAGGTTGTCGAGGACGCGATGATAAAATTCGCCGATATCGAGCGGTTCGAGCTTGAATTCGTCGCGTTTTTTCAAATCGAGGATGCGGCCTGCGAAATGCTGGTAGGGGCAGGCGGCGAACGAGCTAAGCCGGGAGGCAGATGAGGTCAATTGCTGACCAAAAATTTGGCCGATAACGCCGTCATCGAGAATCGCTTTGTTTTCATAGCCGATTGCCAGAGCTGCCCTTTGGCCGATTCGAGCAAGCTGGTCATCGGCCAGAATTTCCTGCAAAAAAGCCGGATTCGAGCAAAGGGCGTCCTCAAGCTCGTATTCATTACAAACATCCTCGATTGCCGGCTGTGTCGAGGTTATTGGTTCTTCTTTTAGGTCGTCGAACAACTGGGTCAGGTTATCGACGAATTGCGAACGGACTACGGCGTTTAATTTGGAATCCAGTGCCGGATAGGTGATACAGAGAAAATCCGACGCCCTTGTGAAGGCGATATAGGCAAGATAGGGGCGATTTGCGAGTTCTTGTCGCAGGCCGGGGGGCAAGTCGAGACCGGCAGATTGGGCGGTTTGGCGGTCTTCATCGCTGAGGATATTGTCGAAGGCAAGCGGGGAGGGGAATTGCCTTTCGGTTGTGCCGATGAGAAAGACGGCCTTCAAATCGGGATGCCTGCTTCGCTCGATGGAGCCGACGAGGACCTGGTCGAGATTGGGGGGGATGAAGGCAAGCGTCATCTGTGAAAAGGCGCAGCGTAAAATGGCGAGGTAATCCGACTGGCTTAGTGGGGAATCGACGAATGCCTCGACCATTTCATCGAAAACGTCGATTAGCCGGGCGTAAAGCTGGCGATGCTCGTCTGCTGTCGCGAAATCGCTCTTTTCGAGTGCCTGCTCGACCCAAAAGGCGAGGCGTTTGCGAATGCCGGTTGTTTCGAGAAAATCGAAGATTATTTTTACGAATTGCTCTGCCGGCAGCAGGCCATTGGCGTCGCTTTTTTCCTTAAGCTGGTCTTTTAATTGTCTCAAAGGCGCGATTGCTTTTTGGCGTATCTGGTCAACCCGTTTTTCATCGAACTGCTCGGCTTTTTTGGCGGCATAACGCCAGGGCTTGTCGCTAAGCCAGTCGTCGCCTGTGATGCCGAAGGCGATACAATAATTTTCGAGCAGGTCAACGTTGCTTCGGTGAAGGTCGAGCAGGTCGGTTTTAAGATACGCGAAAATCTCATTGGCGGGAAAGCCGTTTTCGACGGCGTGCAGGGCAGAGCAAATCAGCTCGATTGCGGGGTGCTGATTGAGGGGTTTGCGTTTGTCTATAAAAACGGGTATCCGGTAATCCTCGAAACAGGCCTTGATATAATGTTCATACTGGTCGATATCGGAAGCGATAATGGCAATATCGCGATACCTGAGACCCTGCTCTCGAACCAGTTTTGTTATTTGGCCTGCTACGAACTTCACCTCAACACGGGCGTTAGGCGCTGAAACGATACGAGGAAAAAAGGTGTCAGGAACCTTTTTTTGCGGATTAGGGGTAAAAAGGTTGCGTTCAATATGGATTAGAGCGGAATTTTTCAGGAATCGGTGCGGTTTAGTCAAAACGAGGGGCAGGGTAAGCTTAAGTTTGCATTTTTTAATCCGCTCGACGAGTTCGGCGTAGGTTTGGGCTGTCGGGCCGAAAAGGTCGGTGGGGTCTATTTGGTTTTTATCGGGGTTGACCAGGTCGATATTGGCAGGGTCAAGGCAAAGGGCGATTTGGGCGTATTTGACGACCTTCAAAAGTTCGGTCAATAACGCAAGCTCACCTGCGGTAAAGCCGGCAAAACCATCGACCCAGAGTTTCGCCCCCTTGATAAAATCAGCGCCCAAAATGGCCTTGCAGGCGTCGGCCAACTGAATATCGGGGTCGATGCCGGAATGGCGGGCCTTGATAAAATCGATATACCGCTTAAAAACGATTCCTATATCGGCGAATTTGGCGGTTGTCAGGTCATCGCCGCCTACGCGGGCTTTTCGCAACCTGGCGACGAGGTTTTCGATATCGTCGGGGCCGTTGGCGTATTGCTGGAGCTGGGCAATCGTATCGGAAAGGCGTATGCCTAAGCCCGGGCTTGCCGAACCGCCGAAAATAGTGAGTTTATCGGCGCAGTCGCGGAGGAGCCGTTGGATTACCATAGCCCTGCCAAGGCGGGAAATCTCGGCCCTGGCGGTGTTTTTGCCCAAGACCAGGTAAACCAGCCGGTCGAAAGAAAGGACGTGCAGCCGGCTGTAACCGGTTATTTTGGAATCGCTTAAAATCGCCCTGCCCGCCTGGTAGGTCGCCTGCTCGGGAACCAGAAGGATGAGGGGGGTATTATCGTTACGTAACAAATCATCCACTATTGCCGTAACGCAATGATGGGTTTTCCCTGTGCCGGACCTTCCGAGAATAAATTGAACCGCCATAACGGATACCTGAAAAGGACGATATTTAATCTTTTACCCTCAGGGATAGTTTTTTGCAAGTATCGTGTTGAAAACCTAAAAACGCGTTTTCATCGTCGGCTTTATTATGATATAATTATTGTGTTATAAAGACGACGAGATATGACAATGAAAAAAATAAAGACGATTGTTATTTTGACGATTGCGTGCTTAGTTTTGCCCGCGGGGGTTTGCTATTGCGATACGTTTACCAATCATCAGACCAAAGAGGTCCTGCAGGGATACCCGATAGGCCAACAGACGGGCGGGCTGACAAAGGTTTATACGAAGGAAAAAGGGATTCTCAGCATCAACCCTGCCGAGTGGCAAATCACGCGCGATAATCTGGGCAGGAACAGCAAGGTGCTGGTTGTGCCTATCGATAGCGCGATAATGTTTGAAATCGAGACGGCCGCTTTCGAGCAGGCCCTTGCGGCTGAGGCCAACGAGGGAACGGCGCTTATTTTGATTGAAATCGACACCCCCGGCGGAAGAATTGACCTGGTCAAGCAGATGTGCTCGGCTATCGCAAATACGACCAACTGCGACGTGATTGCTTTTATCAGGGGAGGCGAATACGGCGGCGCAATATCAGGCGGGGCGGCGGTTGCGCTTGCCTGCGGCAAGGTTTATATGGCCAATAACACGGTGATAGGCGCGGCCTCAATAGTTACGGGCAGGACTGAGGACAAAAATAAAAGCTACAAAGAGGTAATCGACGAAAAGCACAGTTCGGCCTGGCGGGCGTACCTCGCTTCGCTTGCTCAGCACAAAGATAGACCGGGTTTATTGGCCAGGGCCATGGTCGATAGCGCCATCGATGTAATCGAGGTCAACGAGCAAGGCAAGAGGGCTTTCATCGAGCCGATGAATAAAAAGGCCGACCAGGAGGTTGTTAAAACCTGGAATAAGGCGGGTTCGCTTGTAACGCTTACGGCAGAAGAGGCCGTGGGATGCACTATCGCGGACGGCCTGGTAAATTCCCGGCAGGACCTTTTGCAGAAGCTGCAATTAGCCGACGCCAACGTTATAATCGATAAAAAAATCGCCAGCGCCCGCAAGGATTTGCAAATTGCCCAGCGGAAAAAAGATGAAACGCTAAAGGCGTTTGATTTGAAGGTCAAGCAATCGCAATACCCGCAGCCGATGCCCAAATATTTAGCGATTCTAAACGGCGCAAGAGACGATTTTAAAACCCTTAAGATCCTTGCGCAAAAATATCCGGACCTGAATCTTAATATTGATAAAATTGAATTGCTGCTGAATTCCTTAAACGCCGCGTATGAAAACGCGTTAAGGGAATCGAAGACGAAGAATCGCAAATAGCCGTGAATACGGCTTCGGGAGCGATATGAAAGTTCTCGGAATATCGAGCAGTCCGAGGGAAAAGAGCAACAGCGATATCCTGCTGAGGCAGGCGCTTTCCGGCGCAAGCTCAGTCGGCGCCGAGGCGGAATACCTGCGTTTGAGCAAGCTGAATATGTCGCCCTGCTCGGAATGCGGGGCCTGTTACTCGACGGGCCGATGCCCGGTCGAGGACGATTTTCAAATGGCCCTTTCCAAGATGCTCGAGGCGGACCGGCTTATTTTCGCGACGCCTGTATTTTTTATGAGCGTATGCGCCCACGCGAAAATTCTCATTGACCGATGCCAGTGCCTGTGGGCGAGAAAATACCTGTTAAAGCAGCCGATTGATAATAAGGGCAGGCGCCGGCTGGGGATGGTCATAGCGGTGGGCGGCACGAAGAATAAAAAGATGTTCGAGAGTATCCGGCTGATTATGAAATATTACTTGGACGCCCTCGATATGGGATATTTCGCGAATCTGTTCGCTAATAACGTCGAAGAGGCGGGCGTGATAGCTGACAACAAGCAGGCGATGGAGCAGGCGTTCCGGCTGGGGGCTGAGATCGTAGTCGCCGGGGGAGTACTGGAAAACTCAATCGACGTGGAAATAACGGGATAAATGAAATTGGTAAACCGTTGAAGAATACTTTTTAAGGAGACAAAAGATGAGCAGCGGTCATACGAGGGCGCATTTTTTTGTGGTTGTAGCGATATTTATGGCCTTGGGAAGCGCGTTGTGTCTGAATAAGGCAAATACCGCTGAGCCGAATAAGCCCCCGGCGGTCGCTGCGCCTGCGGCAGGGGAATCAGCCAGGGTTGACCCGAAGGTTGAGGCGGTGAGAAAAGGTAAAAATTTCATTGAGACAAAGATTTATACCGCTGCGGAAGACGAAGAGACGATTAAGCTTTTCGCGGGATTGCGCGTCTGCGACGTCGTTGACGGGATGGATAAAGTTGGTTTGAAAAACATAGGCCTTATGTCGCCCGATATAAAGCCGTTATGGCGGGACACGGAGCATTTCACTCATCGTATTATCGGTATCGCGGTTACGGCCAGATATGTCCCCACTAATAAAGCGCCGGCGCCTGCGATGGAGACAAAGGCGTTCGACGCCTGGGTGGGCCAGTGGTATAACAGCATATCGTCTGAGCCGTTTGCGCCTTTGATTCGCAGGGGCACGGTTGTTGTCATCGAGGAGGCCGGCGACGGCGACACGGGGTCCATCGGCTCCAATAATATTATGGCATGGAAATCGGCGGGTTGTTTAGGCGTGGTAACGAGTAATACCGCCAGGGACACCGACGAAATCATTACGGAAAAAGTGCCGCTATATTTCAAGAAAGTAGGCAGAGGGATAAGGCCGGGAAGAAACGAGATAGAATCCGTGAATAGACCAATTGTTTGCGGCAATGCCCTCGTTGAGCCGGGAGACGTTATTGTCGCAGACGGCGACGGAGTGGTGGTTGTCCCCAGGGCCAAGGCGAAGGAAGTAGCCGAATACGCAAAGGCAATAATGGACGTCGATAAAGCCGCAAGAAAAGGGCTTTACGAAAAGCTCGGTATGCCGACGGATGATTCGGTGAAGTAGATTTTATTATTGCGGTGTTACCTGTTTTCGCATCTGCTTGATTTCGCTGCGGCGGCGTTTGCGTCGTATGCGGTCGAGTTTGGCGCCAAACGGGGTTTTAGTTGCTTTTCGCTGCGGAATCTCTTTCAATGCCTCGCTCAATAAATCTGCGAGGCGTTCTTGCGCCGTTATACGGTTTGCACGCTGGGTCCTGTGCCTTTGAGACGTAACCGTCAGGAAACCGTCGTTTGAAATCCGGTAATGCAGGCGCGAGAAAAGAAGCTGTTTTTGCTCATCGGTCAAGCTGCGTGAGCCGGCCACGTTAAAAAGCAGCGTAACGCGGGTATTGAGCTTATTGACGTTCTGTCCCCCGGGGCCGGAGCTGCGAGAGTATCGATAAACAATATCGCCCTCTTTGATGACAGTATTATCGTTTATCCGAATCATAAATCCCGTAGTTTAACTGCCTCAGAAGCTGCCGGGGCGTTCCTGCTGGATTTCTTTTTCGATTTTATCAAGCTCGGCCTGCATATTTTCGGGGGTGATTTGCTTTTTTGCCGCCTCGTTGAAATCGGCCTGAGTTTCGACTTTGGCTTTTGGCGCAGTTACCTTGGCAGCGGGAGGAGGCGTCGCCGGGGCATTCGGCTCGACTGGCGCGGGGGCGGATTTTTTCTTACATCCGAAACCAAATGCGGTCAATACGAAAATGATAATGACGGTAATCAGCTTATGGCACATCGCATTACTCCCTTAAGTAACTGATTTGAAATTTACTTTTTTTCCAGTTTCGGCTTTTCAATGACCTTGTTGATATCCGGGGCGACTGGTTTCCTGTTCACGTCCGGCAGCATACCCTTTTGCATTAAATCCGTCAGGCGGTCTTTTCTGTGCTTTAGCCGAAGCAGCTTGGCGTCGAAGAGCTTGTTTTCCTGTTCGATGAGCGAATCGACGCGGGCGAGCGATTGGGTGTTATTTTGCTGTTGCGCCAGCTCGCGGATTCGGCCCAGGCGGGAAAAACGGTCGAGATGTTTGGCTTGCTCGTCGGCCATCCTTTGCTCGATATCCGCAAGGAGCTTGCCCGGGTCAGGAGGCCTTCTTGTTATCGGGGTATTACTATCTCTTACCCGGACAGGGGAATTGATGTCATTGGGGCCCCTGCGGCGCTGCTCGGCCCGTTCGAGGATGCGTTTTCTGGTCTGCTCGCGGAGCATTTCTCGCTGCTGCATCATCTGCTGCTGGTTGGGTTCGGCCCTGAAGCCGCCCGTCTGACGGATGGCATTTGGGCTCTGTTCCAAAGCCAAAGCCAGGCAAGGCACGAAAGCCAAAATCAGTGTTCCGGCAGCTACAAACAGCAGGTTTTTCATAATACCGACTCCTATGCTATCAGCTTACTTGCGCGTTTTTACACAAATAAAATCTCTACTGCCGAGATCCCTTGTTGTTCGGCCTGTTAACGCTTTTCCCTCAGTTATGTTAAAACCGGCTGTTTTCTACTTTTTCGCCGGTTTACAGGTGCACTCGTCGGCTTTTTTCTTGCAGCCCGAGCAGACGCCATTATCGATTTCTTTGCCGCATTTTTTACACGGTGCGCAACCACATTCCTGACACATCTCTGGTCCCCTTAAAATAGATTCTCCAATTTAAAAATTATACGCTTTCTCGCGTTAAGCGTTAAATTGTACCGGCCGTTAATCAGGACGCAATAAGGAATTTCCTTAATCAGCCGAGTTTATTGGCGGCCTCGTTAATCAGCCGGCCTATGGGCATACGGTTGGGACAAAGCGATTCGGCGGCGCTGTAATCGATGCTCGCTAAACGCTGCCTCATATCCGCCGGGATTGCCGAGAAAACCTCTTTTGCCAGGGCCTTGTCGCCGTAGCCGTCGTGATACATCAGGCACCGCATAATGTCGGCTATGGGGGCGTCTGAGGCGACGGGCTGACAGATATTAGCGCAGCCGGCGCAATAACCGCTGCAGGTTTGCTGTGCGTATTGCCTGAACACTTCCATATCCTGGGCCGACAGGCGGGTTTTATCGAGAATCGCGGCGACGTTGGTCATAAGCATCGCCGTCGAGCCCATCGCCGAGCAGACGGTGCTGATCCGCTGGTCTTCGAGGACGGCCTTGATTTTGGCCTGGCCCTCGGTGAAACCCCTCTGGAGGAAATGGGCAATCATCTTTTTGTCGGCGTCGGTTTCGACGGCCTGTCTCATACCCTGTGTTTTCATCGCGATAATCCCGATACCGGCCTTGTGGCAGGCGTCGAGGGCTTCCTGCATTTTGCTATCCTGCATCAGCCGGAAGTTGCACGATGTCTGGATAACGTCAATCCAGCCGAGCTTTGCCGCCGCCGAAAGGCACTGCGGGATATTCTGGTGAGTGCTGAAACCGAAGAATTTTATCACCCCGCGTTTTTTGGCGTCTTCGGCCCATTTTTTGACCTCGTCTGTGAGGGCCGCCGGGTCGCTAATCATATAAACGCCGCAATAGAAATCGACGTAGGTGGTATTGAGGCGTTTAAGCGATATCTGGAGGCATTTCTCGATATCCTCGCCGGTCTTGGATTTTGACTCTTTGGTAACAATGAAAACGTCTTTTCGCAACTCAGGATTTTTGGCTAAAAACTGGCCAATGGCGATTTCGCTGTTGCCGCCGCCTGCGACAAGAGAGGTATCCCATTGCGTAACTCCCCAGTCAAGCGACTGCCTGAGGACGACCTGCTCGCCTATGCCGCCAAGGGCCAGAATCGGGACCTCGACTCCGGTTTTTCCGAGTTTCCTGGTAGGAATTTTCTGGGGCGTTGGTGCGGGAGCGTTTGGCTCATTTACTTCAGGCCTGTTAGCGTCGGCGGCTTTTGCGCCCGCTGCCGCCAATAAACCGAGGCCGGCGGACTTGAGCAGGTTTCTTCTGTCGAGTTTTTCATTTTGCGGCATATTCAGATACCTCCATTTTTGATAGACCGTTTTATCAAGTTTTATTTCATTTAAGGTATTATAGACGAGGTGTCTATGCCCTTCAAGGCGGCTTTTATCATAAAATACCTTCCGATACCGTCAAGGCCGATTACGCCAATCAGCCGGCCGTTATCCATAACCGCCACAGCCGTCTTATTGCCCGACAAAAGTATCTGATAAACCTGGTCAAGGCCCATTTTCGAGTTTACCGTGGCAAATGACTTATCCATCACCTCGAAAACCGGCACATTAAGCCCCTTGGTATGAATCGACGCCAGAATACGGTCCCTCGTCAAAACGCCCTGCAGGCCGGAATCGTCGATTACCGGGAAATCCTGCTGAGAGCCGTGATGGAAATGCTCGAGTGCGTCGGCCAAGGTATCGTCGGGTCTTAAACTGACAAATTCCGTGGTCATCGCCTCGCCTGCGGGCACTTCGGCCAAAAGCGATTGAAGGACGACCTGCTGCTTTTCAGAGCTTGCGCCTAAGAAAAGGAAAATGCCTATCAGCACAAGCCAGATATTGAAGAACATTCCGAAGAATATGAAGAAAGTCGCGATGGCCTGGCCTATACCGACCGCCCAGGAAGTGGCGCTTAGATAATCCAGTTTGAGAGCCAGCAAACCGCGAAGGACCCTGCCGCCGTCCATAGGAAAGGCGGGTATGAGGTTAAAAATCGCCAGCATTATGTTTACGCCAATCAGGCCCGCCAAAAACGCGTCGGCTGAATCGATAAATATATTGGGTATCGAGACGCCGACCCTGCCGCCTACGAGAACGTAAAGGATGCCCGCTATTACCACGTTAATAAACGGCCCGATGAGGGCGATGGCGATTTCCTGCAACGGATTTTTGGTCATTTCCTCGATGGCCGCCATACCGCCGATGGGCAATAGCGTGATGCTTTTGGTCTCTTTGCCGTAATGCCTGGCAATCAAGCTGTGGCCTACTTCGTGAATGACAACGCAGGCAAACAGGGCGCATATAAAAAGGGACGAAATTATTCCTGCCCGAAGTCCTTGCTGGTTCAGTGCGGCTGAGAACACGAATAAAAGGAGGATAAAAAACGTAACGTGAATGCGCAGGTCAATTCCGAATATCCTGCCGATACTGAAAGACCATTTCATAATCCCGCCTTTCGAATCTTATGCGAGGCGTTGGCCTAACCCATAGGCCTCATTCAACTTATCCGGCTTTTTCAAAATATCGCCTTTATCGCTTACTCCGCCGGCTATGATAGCAGCGGCCAGATTAATTTCCAGATATTTCAGCGATTTCTCGAAAAACTCGACGACTCCCCTGGCGGTATCGGGGTTTTCCTCCTCGAAAGGTATCGCAAGGGCCGCCGATTTACCCCTGACTTTGGCCCTGTTTTCGGGACAGTTGAAATAAACGAAGCGATCGATGAACGCCTTCATAAGCGCCGTTGGGCCATACCAATAGACGGGTGTTCCGAAGATAATCGCGTCGCTTTCGGTGATTTTGGCGTAAATTTCGAGCATATCGTCGTGCTTCGAGCAGGGTTTGCCCTTCCAGCAAACGTGACAGCCGTCGCATTCGCGGATATTCAGTTTGCCTAAGAAAAGCGTATCGACCTTAGCCCCTTTTGACCCAGCCCCCTCTGCAATTTTCTGGACGAGCAAATCGGTATTTCCACCTTTACGCGGGCTTCCTATAACGGCGAGAATCTTTTTCATAATCAGTCGCTTTCGCGGGTGATTTTTGCGCCGACGGGATTGAGGCGTTCCTCGATTTTTTCGTAGCCGCGGTCGATGTGATAAACCCTGTTGATAATGCTTGTTCCCTCGGCGGCCATAGCGGCAAGAACCAAAGCAGCCGAAGCACGCAAATCGGAAGCCATAACCGGAGCGGCGATAAGCTTTTTTACACCTGAGACGATGACGGTAGCGCTTTCTTTGCGCAGGTTGGCGGCCATTCGGGCAAGCTCGGCAACGTGCATAAACCTGTCGGGGAAGATTTTTTCGATGATAATGCTGTTGCCTTCGGCAAGCGTCAATAAGGCCATAAACTGTGCCTGCAAATCGGTGGGAAAACCCGGATAGGGCTGGGTGGTAATATCGGTGGGTTTGACAGACCCTGAGCAGGCAACGATGCAGCCATCGTTTTCGGTCTCGACGGTAACGCCGATATTGCGCAGCATTGCGACGACCGCCATAAGGTCGCCTAAGCGGCAATTGCGAATGTGCAGGCAGCCCTTTGTGATAGCGGCGGCGATAATAAATGTCCCGGCCTCGATGCGGTCGGGGATGACCTTATACTCAAAGGGTTTGAGCTGTTTAACGCCTTCGATTACCAATCGCGGTGAGCCGATACCTGATATTTTAGCGCCCATTTGATTGAGGCAGTTGGCTAAATCGGTTACTTCCGGCTCGCAGGCGGCTGATTCGATGACGGTTGTGCCTTTGGCCAGTGTCGCCGCCATCATAACGTTAGCCGTGCCGAGGACCGTCGAGCCGAAAGGCCCGCCTAAGAAGATTTCGGTACCCTTCAGGCCCCGTGTGGCGTCTGCCATTATATAGCCGTTTTCGAGATTGATTTGAGCGCCCAACTGGCGCAGGCCGTGAAGATGAATATCTACCGGCCGGTAACCGATTGCGCAGCCGCCGGGCATCGAGACCTGCGCCTTTCCGCATCGAACCAATAGAGGCCCCAAGATACAGATACCCGCCCGCATCTTGCGGACGATGTCGTATTCGCCTACGGGTTTGCCTATGCTGGTCGAGTCGATGCTGATTGTTCCGTCATCGGCGGTCTCGACCGAGCAGCCGATATCGACGAGAAGTTGCGAGAAGACCGAAATATCCGACAGGCGCGGTGCGCCTTTGATGACTGATTTTCCCGGCGCGAGAATGGCCGCAGCCATAATCGGCAGTGTCGCGTTTTTGGAACCGTTTACGGTTATCGTGCCTGAAAGCCGAACCGGTCCTTCGATTCGAAATATGTCCATATCTATTTTCCTTGAAAAGCCACGTCTTATTCCTTAATTTTAAGCAGTTTACCATAAAGACATCGAAATATAAAGAAATTGATGACTGAAAACCTTTCAAAAGCCGCGGCCGAGCTGGTCGAGCAGGTAACCATTGTCGATGTAACCGTCTGCGCGGCCGGCGTGTTTGTGCTGCTGGTCTGGCTTGTCAAAACGTCCTTCGGCGTAAGGTCGCTCGAATACGCCCCTGCCCGCCGCAACAATATGCCGCCCTGGCTTGCGGCAATACCGATTTTAATATGGTTAGGGACGCTTTTAACTCTCGCCTCCTTAAAAAATACTCTGTTTACGGATTTGCCTGACTGGCAGGACGCTTTGGCTGATAATCTGGTATTGTGTTTGGGCGTTGCGCCCGGGGTGGGGATAAGTTTGCTTCTGGGCTGGGCTTTTTTCGCCCGCCGGCTCAAGGGTTTCGGGTTGAATCCTAAAACAATCGGCAAAGATTTAGCGATTGGTTTTCTCAACCTGTTTTCCGTATATCCGGTTATTATAGTCATGGTTATTTTGACGACCGTTATCGGAGAGCTTATCGTCGGGCCGAATTTTGAAATGCCTAAGCATGAGGAGCTAAAGCAGATAATGTCTTATCCGCAGTGGCAGCTCAGGGCGCTGATTTTTGTTACCGCGATTGTGATTGTGCCTGTGGCCGAAGAGATTTTATTTCGGGGAATGCTCCAGTCGGCCCTTCGGACGGTTTTAGCAAGACCCTGGCCCGCAATAATTTTCGCGTCGCTGGTCTTTGTCGTATTCCACGAAAACCCCGAGCACTGGCCCGCGTTATTCGCGTTATCATTATGCCTGGGCTACAGCTACGAAAAAAGCGGCTCACTCTTCCGCCCCATCTTCATCCACGCCCTCTTCAACGCAATGAGCGTGCTGTCGGCGTTAAACCAGTGATGTTACCGCTAACTTATGGCTTAGCCGTTTTGACCATAGCGATAAATCGCGGAGGATTGATTACCTTTTCGCCATTTGGACCTGTAGCGGCGGATTTGAAAAGCAGTTCCTTCATCTGTCCGGGTTTAAGCTCAGGATTTACCTGCCAGCCCATAGCGAGAACACCTGCAACATAAGGGATCGACCAGCTTTGGCCGCCTTTGGCGCTGTAATGGTAAGTGAATCGACCTTTTTGATATTGTTCCGCCATTGCCCGGGGACCGCTGGGCGCGAAAAGTATATCATTTCCCGAATCGGATTTTTGTCCCCGTCGTATATCTGAAGCGCACAGAGAAGGGTTTTCGCGATTTACTGATTTGAAATTGCAGCGCCAGATAAATCCATGATGATTGGTACAGTCGAGGATAAGTATTCCGGCGGCCTCGGCACGGGCGTATGCCGCGTCCCACATTTGCTGGTTTTTATCAAAAGGCGAACCCTGCCCTGAAGGCGCCGCCGATACTGAAACGACACGAATCTTTTGTCCGTCCGGAATTTTTGCGTTTTGCTCCACTATCCAGTCGAGAGCTTTGGCGTAATAAGCGGAATCCTTCAGCCAGGACGGAGCCGCCGCGTAAAATACTTTGGCGTCGGGCGCTGTGCCGCAATTTGTTCCGACAAGCAAGCTGGCAACTGACGGGCCGTGCATGCTGCTTTCGGAATCGCAGCCGGTGTCGAAGTAATCGGCGATTTTACCCGCAAATTCAGGATGGTCCTGATATAACGGCTGGTCGATAATCGCGACGTTGACCCCTTTGCCGGTGATACCCTCCTGATGAAGTTTGTGAACTCCAAGGCCCGGATTCATCGCGTCTTCGAGCAGTTTCTCCGGCTGCTTTCCATGCGGAAGATTCTTCCGGGGCCAGATTGTATCTTTATTAAAATCCAGAGTCGCGATTATCGCGGCAATCCTTGCAGGGCTTAGCTTGCTCAAGTCCTTGTCGCGCACGTCGTCAAATTCTTTGACTGAATTAACGGGCATAATCGGCCTGAATGCTCCATATCCCGCTCTATCGCCTGATGCTGACGACATTGAAGAAACCGGTGGTTTTTCGCCGGCTGAGGCCCTGCGAAGGATATAGTACGCGGGCTTTCGGCCTCTGATAGTAACGTCGCCGCTTAGCCAGGGTAAAAACAAATACGTCTGGCCGTCTATTTGCTTCATATAGAATTGTGCCTTCGTCCTGCCGTCCTCGTGCAAAATCCAGTCGTCTTTCCAGCTAAAGAAGGAATTGGTCGTTCCGTCCGGCCGAAACTCGACTTGCTTAAAAAACAGCTCATCCTTCCAGTTTTTTTTGCCGGGATTGAAATCATTGACGTTTTTGACCAGGTCAACGCTTATCCATTGACCTGTCGGGTCTTGGCTGAACTGCTGCGTTGTATCCTGCCCTGCCATTGGTAAAACACATATCGACATAACCGCGATAACTACCGTCGCCGCAAAAACCGATAACCTGCGATGTTTCCAGTTTTCCTTTTCGAGCCAGCGCAGGCGGTCAACGAGCCAGAAGTGGTTTTCAAACAATCCGAGCAATCCAAGCGCAGGAGCCGGCGCTTTTGTCAGCAGGCGCCTGGCCGTATCGAGCAGGGTCTGGCGGTATTGTATTGAATTTTCTTTGAGAATACTCGCAACGGTAGCGTCGCAGCATAGTTCCCTGAGATTTTTGATATGCGTTCTGGCCAGCCAGACGAGAGGATTGAACCAGTAGATTATCTGAAGGATTGCTTCAAAGGCCAGGATTACCAGATCGCCCCGTTTGATGTGCGCGAACTCGTGCAGGAGGAAATGCCGCGCCTGGTCTTTTGAAATTTTCGATATTTCTTCGGCAGGCATAATAAGAACGGGCCTCCAAACTCCGAACACTGCCGGCGTTGATACGCTTTGAGAAAGAACGACTCGTGGAACCGTGCGCATATTCAATGTTTCAGCGGTTTCGACCATCAGTGCGGTAAACCATTCCGGCAGTTGATTGTAAAGAGGGCTTGTCGTTATATTTTTTCTCAGGCGCTTTGAATTAAACACAAGCAGGGCTATAAGGCCGATGACTGCAATAACCCAGATAAGGAAGATGTACCCTTTGGTCGATAGTTCGGAATAAATCACGGATGTTTGAGTTATTTCAGAAGGAAATGTCTCCGCACGGGCAATGTTCGTACTTGCAGAATAATTTTTCAGGGCTGCCGGATCGAACGACTCTGTTAAAACATTATTAACAAAGACAGGCGATGAAAAACTCCGTATTTGAGCCGTATTTTCAATTCGAGACAGGATATGGGAAGGCACGCTTGTCGGCGACGTAAAAGTTGGAGGTAAAATCAGCTTCACAAGGACCAGAAGCCATAATGCGTACCTGACCTGCGGCCAGATTCTTCGCCCGATTGCATGGTCAATGACAAAAATGAGTGTAATCAATAATCCCGCCTGCCAGAACATCGGCCACATCCAGCTCCACCACAACCCGGCTATGTGATTTATCTGCTCAGTCATTTTTGACCTCCCTTGTTTTTATCCTCGTTTTGCAGAATTTTAATTAGCTGTTTTTTCTGTTCAGACGAGAGTTTACGTTCGTCGAAAAGCAAGTGCGCCAGCGGCACTAAAGCCCCGTCAAACGCCTTGTCGATAAGCGTTTTCAAGGCGCTTCGCCTGGCGTTATTACGGGAAAGCAGCGGCTCATAAACGCTTATATTGCCTTTTTTGGTTTCCCTCACCGCCTTTTTTTTGACCAGCCGGGCAAGAAGGGTTTTTATCGTGGTATAAGCCCAGTTGATTTCCTCGGGCATCCTTTCCGCTATCCCTCTTGCGGTTGCCGGATACCTCTCCCATAACACATTCATAACCTGCCATTCCGCGTCTGTAAGCTTCATAAGTTTTCTCCAAATGCTACAAACATAGCACCAAGCTACTACAAACGTAGCAGATGTCAAGAGAAATTTATATAATTTTTCAAATATTTTATTCGCTTGATTTAATAAACAAGCCGCTTTTTGAGGCGTTTTACTGCCAAATACCCGATGATTAGCGTAAAGAAAAAAGCGGAAAAAGCGGGAAAAAGCGGGGAAAAAGCGGGACAGGTCCGAATTTTTTCAAAAAATCCCCCCAAGGGGTGGCTTGCGCCACGTGCCATCCGCGTAATCCGCGATTAAGAAAACTTGTTTCTTTTACGCCTTTTTGTGGCTAAATATAAATCCGTATCATCTGTGGACTTGTCCGCCTGTGGCGGAATCTGTAGTTAAACCTTAAGTGACGTCTAATGAAATTATGGTTTGATTTTGGGAGGTTCATCAAGAATTTTCATTATAGCATCGGCACAAAACACCCTGTCTCTTTGAGCGTTATCTACTTGAGAAAGTATCTTTTCCTCGACCAGTACATTAATCGCCCGCTGTGCCGTAGTAAAAGCTACTTTCAGTCGATCAGAAAGTTTTTTTGTATTCCAGAAGGGATTTTCAGCAAGCAGCTCAATTGTATCCACTAAAATTTTCGGCTTTTCGCCGGCGATTTTTTTTCTCCAGCTTTGAAGCAGCAAATTAATCTTCTCGGCACGACACAGAACATCTTCAGACATTCTTGCGATGCCATTGAGAAAATATTCAAGCCATGGGTTCCATTGGCCTTCCTGGCTGACAGCCAGGAGACGATTATAATATTCACTGCGTGTAGCTTCAAAAAAAGCGCTTATATACAGCAACGGAACAGTAAGCGCTTTTCGTTCTATTAAAAAAAGGATAATCATAAGACGTCCCACTCGCCCGTTACCGTCTAAAAACGGATGAATGGCTTCGAATTGATAATGCAGCAAACCGGCCTGAACCAACGGAGGAATTGTCTGAACATGAATAAATTGTTCCCATGTCCCGAGACAGTCCATTAGTAAATCCGGTGACGGTGGAACATAAGTAGCGTTTTGCAAAGTGCAGCCTGCGGGGCCGATCCAATTTTGTGTTTTGCGGAATTCTCCGGCAATAGCATGGCCGCCTCGCACGCCTTCCATTAATTTTTCATGTACTTCTCGAATTAATCTAAGCGACAGTGGTAAAGTATTTAATCGTTTAATTCCATAATCCAGGGCAGTTACATAATTACCGACTTCACGAAGATCATCGGGGCTGCGATTAACTACTGCGCCTGCGTCATTGGCCAGCAGCTCTCCCAATGTCGCCTGGGTGCCTTCGATTTTGCTGGAAAGCACAGCTTCGCGTTTTATAAAAGGCCGTATAAGCAGATGCGGATTCGGCAATTGTTTGCCTTCTCCGGACAATTGGCCAATGAGGCGGTCCGCATCGGACAATGAACGTATTAACTGGCCGGTCCAGGCGATCTCCGGCGGAAGCGGTTCTGGAACAAACGCTTGGTAACCAGTGCATTTAACATATTTTCCTGAAACCCTTTTCTTTGTCATAGCTTAAGTAGCATATTAGAAAAATGAAAATAAGCAATTGCCTTATTATCATAATCGGCAAAAACGAAAATAGGGTGCAGGCTTATTTTCAAAAATTTAAGTTAAATAAAAGGCCGCTCCTCTGCACCAAAACCAGTGTCAAGCTGCTTTTTTAGCTCAAAAACAGTGTTCTTGGCGTTGAATCAGTAAACAAGCCGCTTTTTGAGGCGTTTGACGGCGAAATATCCGATGATGAGCGTAAAGGCGATGATGTAAAGCAGGTCGAGCAGAAGATACGGGGGATAATGATGAGTGCAGGCGGCGCGGGCCAATCGCACGGAGTGAGTCAGTGGGAAAATCTCGGCCAAAGGCCGGATGTAATCCGGCAGGTTCGAGACCGGAAAGACCGCCCCTGAAAAGAAGAACATCGGCGAGATAAAGCCGGTGAAATAAAAATTGAAGTGGTTAATCGTCTTGACAAAAGACGTAACTAAAAGCGCAAGCGTCGAAAACATCAGCCCGGTTATGAAACCGACTAAAGGCGCAAGCAGACACTTCGGCAAAGACACAATGCCGAACAGCGATATTATGCACAAAACCGCGAACGAGAAAAACAGGCCCTTTGTTCCCGCCCAGATTATTTCGCCGATAATCAGGTTGTTGGTGGTAAGAGGCGCGGCCAGCATTCCGTCATAGACCTTCTCGAATTCCAGGCGGATGAATGTGCCGAAGGTGCATTCGAACGAGGCGGTGAACATCGCCGAGGTCATAAGGAGACCTGTGCCTAAAAATTCGATATAGCCGAGACCTTCCATAGATTCGGTTATGTATTTGCCTAAGCCAAGGCCGATACCCGCCAGGAAAAGCAGCGGTTCGAGAAAAGGCGGCAGGCCGTTGCTGAAGATGTTTTTGGTATAGACGCGCGTATGGCGAAACCATACGCTGTAAAGACGCATCCACAACGGCGGATACAGAAATTTTTTATTGTCGTTCATTCAATTCTCTTCCCGTCGCCTTGAGGAAAACATCCTCAAGATTTGTCTGCCTCAGGTAATAATGTGCGCCTTCGAGCTGGCCTGCCAGTTGCTTCAACCGCTGCTCGTCGTCGCTATACAGCCGCATCGTCTCGGCTGAACGGTCAATCCGCACTGCCTCAATCCCTGCGCTATCGCTAATCGCGTCGAATGTGTGACTGGCTGTAATTTCGAGAACGTATTTCTCGACGTTTCTATCGAGCAGCTCGACGGGGCTTCCTCGCATAATGCCCCTGCCCTTGTCCATAATCAAAATCGTATCGCAAAGGGCAAAGGCCTCTTCCATATAATGCGTCGTCAAAAGAATCGTCGTCTGCTGTCTTTTTAACTGGCGAAGCTTGTCCCAGATTAAATGCCTCACCTGCGGGTCCAGGCCGGTCGTCGGCTCATCGAGAATCAGCAGTTTCGGATTATTCATCAAGGCCCTGGCGATGACAAGGCGACGCTGCATACCGCCGGAAAGCTCCTTGATTTTGGCCCTGCGCTTATCGGAAAGTTCCATAAAATCGAGCAGTTCGTCAATCCTGCTTTTGGCCTCTTTGCGGTCAATCGCGTAAAAACGCGAATACACCATCAGATTGCCGATAACGTCAAGCTCCTCATCGAGATTATTTTCCTGCGGCACGACTCCCGAAAGATATTTGATTGCCAATTCGTTTTTCACGGGATTGTAACCGAAAACTTCGACTGATGCCCCATTTGCGTTATCGAGGGTGCATTTACCGTAGAGCATCTTCATCATTGTGGTCTTGCCCGCCCCGTTTGGCCCAAGAAAGCCAAAACAGGTATCGGCCTTGACCTCGAAACTCAGGTCGCCGACGGCTGTAACCTTGCCGAAACTCTTACTGATATTTTTTACGCTAATCGCTATCGGAGACATAAAATAGTTTTAGGTTTTGAGTTTTTAGTTTTGAGTTACACCCTCTTCGAGGACTCCGCGAAGCGATCCGCAACTTAAAACTCAAAACTAATAATTAAAAACTCTTAGTGTCTTAGTGACTTAGTGGTAAAGATTTTTAAAACACAAGAAGCAATAATCCGACGATTATCGCCGCGGGACCTAAAATCTTGACTATCTTGCCGTATTTGTCGTGCCAGTCCTGCGCCTCGCCGTAATCGACAATTTTTTCGAGCGGCACAACCTTATACGACACCAGCGTCCCCGCCGCTCCCCCGATAATCGCTATCAACGCAAATACCGTATTCATACTCAGTCCCTTTCTTTTGGAATTTTCCGAATAGGTCTCTTATTTTAAACCCAACACGTCTGCCATCGAGTACAGGCCTGGGGTTTTACTGATAAGCCAGCTTGCGGCCCTAAGTGCGCCGCGGGCCAAGGTGTCTCTGCTGTGGGCGGTGTGATTCAAAGTAATTGTCTCGCCTAAGGTCGAGAAAATCACCGAATGGACACCGACAATATCACCCGCACGCACGGCGTGTATGCCTATATCGCCTTTTTTACGCTGGGCGTCTTTGCCGCTTCTTCCGTAAGTGAGGCAATCGGGAAATTTCCTTCCTGTATCTTTTGCGATATTCTCCGCCAGGGTAAGGGCTGAGCCGCTGGGGGCGTCTTTCTTGAACCGATGATGCTCTTCGACGATTTCGATATCGTAATCCTCGCCTAACATCGAGGCGACTTTGCCCGCGAGCGCAAACAGGATATTCATCCCCACGCTCATATTGGTCGCGCAGACAATCGCGATTTTAGAAGCTGCGTTTTCAATTTTATTTCTCTGGCTGTCGCTTAAACCCGTCGTGCCAAGGACAAGACCTGTGTTATTTTTTAGGCAATAATCAATCGTCCTGTCGGCGGCTTCCGGCAAAGAAAAATCAATAACTAAATCGGCCTTGCAGGTAAAATCGCCGGTAATTTTGGCGATTCCGTCATCTTTGCCGATGTCGGGATGGCCGGATTTTTCAACTGCGCCTGTAATTTCAAATAATCCTTCTTCAGCGGCAAGGGCGATAATTCGCCTGCCCATCCTGCCTGCCGCCCCGCATACTATCAGTTTTGATTTAGTTTTCGCGTTCATAGGAATAATCTTAACCTGTAAATAACCTGCTTACAAGCCGGATTTGGGCTTGATGTTTGTGTCGTCAGTTGATAAAAAAGAGCTCTTGGAAATAATGTCTTTTTAAGGGTGATGCGATGGACCGAAGGTCATTTTTGATAGCTTCAGTAGCCGCCGGCTTAACGCGGGTATCGAATTCACACGCCGAAGATAAATCCGCTGTGCTATCGGGTAAATTCAAGCTCAAATATGCCCCCGGATTCGGTATGTTCGAGGCAAGCGCGGGCAAAGACCCTATCGACCAGTTGAAATTTATGGCCGAACAGGGCTTTACCGCGATGTTCGATAATGACCTGCCACGCAAACCGCCTGAATTACAGGAAAAAATCGTCGCCCAGTGTCAGCAGTCAGGCCTGACAATCGGGCCTTTCGTCGCCTATTCCGAATTCGCAAAGCCGACTTTTGTCATTAAAGACGACGCTGTCCGCGAGATGTTAGTTAATCGAATCAAGTCAGCCGTCGAAGTTGGCAACAGGACGGGCTGCAAATGGGGTGTCGTCGCGCCCGGCACTTACGCAATCAATCGCCAGTGGGATTACCAGACCGCAAATTGCATCGATAACCTCAAGGCCTGCGCCGAGGTTTGTGAAAAAGACGGCTTTATAATGCTCATTGAGCCGTTAAATAATTTCAAAGACCATCCCGGAATGTTTCTTTCCAAAATCCCGCAGGCCTACCAGATAGCCAAGGCCGTCAACAGCCCATCCTGCAAAATCGTCGATGACCTCTATCATCAGCAGATTAGCGAGGGCAACCTCATCCCCAATATTGACAGCGCCTGGGAACAAATCGGCGCGTTTCATCTTGGCGATAACCCCGGCAGGAAAGAGCCGGGAACCGGTGAAATCAATTTCAAAAATATTTTCAAACACATCCACGGCAAGGGCTACAAAGGCGTCTTGTGTATGGAGCACGGCAAAAGCAAACCAGGTAAAGAAGGCGAACAGGCCGTAATCGACGCCTATCGCTGGTGTGATAGCTTTTAGTAACCCGGCGGGGTGAACCCCGCCCTTATTTGCGAAAGGTAATAGTTATGGAAATGAATCGAAGAGTATTTATGAAAGGCACAGCGGCGGTTTCATTGGCGGCGTTGACGTCGCAATTAGGCGTAAACGCATACGCCGCAGGCAGCGACAAAATCCGTATCGGCGTCATCGGCTGCGGCGGACGCGGCACAGGCGCAGTCCGCGATTGTATCGAGGCCTCAGAAGCAATTGAGCTGGTCGCGATGGCAGACCTGTTCAAGGACCGTCTCGACGGCTCATTCAAGGACTTAAAAGAGGGCAGCGACGACAAAAAGAATAAGCCGCTGTCGAGAGGTTTCAACGTCAAGCCGGAAAATTGCTTCGTCGGTTTCGACGCCTATCAGAAACTGCTCGCCTGCGAGCTTGATATGGTCCTGCTGACGGCCCCCCCATATACCAGGCCGATACACTTGCAGGCCGCGGTCGAGGCGGGAAAACATGTCTTTATGGAAAAACCCGCCGGCGTGGACCCAATCGGCGTCAGGTCGGTAATCAAATCCGCAGAACTGGCCGAGCAAAAGAAGCTGGCAATCGTCGCCGGAAGCCAAAGAAGGCATCAGAAACACTATATCGATCTTATGAACAGGGTCAACGACGGCGATATAGGCGAATTAGTCGCCGGTCAGTGCTACTGGTGCGGCGGCGATATGCTGGGCTACTGGAGATACTTCGCGAGAGAAAAAATGGGTTCGGATATGGAATGGCAGTGCAGGAACTGGCCCTGGATTACCTGGACCTCGGGCGACCACATCGTCGAGCAGCACGTCCACAATATCGATGTTATGAACTGGGCGTTCAACGCTCACCCGGTCAAGGCGTTCGGAATGGGAGGACGCGCGGTACGCAAAAACGGCAATATCTACGACCATTTCGCGGTCGAATTCGAATACCCCAACGGCGCAAGAATCCAGAGTATGTGCCGCCAGATGCCCAGTTGCAGCGAACGGGTCTCCGAAAACGTCGTGGGAACAAAAGGCGTCTGCTATACCGACGGCGGCTCAGGCCATATCAAAGGCGCAGGCGAATACAAATATGAAGGCGACAACCCGAACCCGTATGTCGAGGAGCATAGACACCTGATTAAGAGTATCCAGGAAAGCAAGCCCATCAACGAAGCCAAACAGATAGCCGAAAGCACGCTGGCCGGCATTATGGGCCGCACAACCGCCTATACGGGCAGGGAAATCTCCTGGGACTGGATGATGAATGCCTCCAAGCAGGACCTGTCTCCGGCCAAATACGAGTTTGGCGAACTGCCGCTGGCGGACGTGGCCGCACCGGGTAAGACCCAACTGGTCTAAAACTGCTTTGGTTGTCAGCGGGTAGTTAAACCGATAGGATAATTCCCTGTTACCGGAAGGGGTATTGCCCCGAATTGATGAACATATCCTATGGTTTCAGTGTAGTACCAGTAAGAGATTGAAAATTTAAAATTGAGAAGGAGAAAACTATGTGCAAGTACATAATAACATCGGCACTGGCGGTTATGCTGGCAATAACGGGCATATTCGTCGTCGGCTGTGAAACCCAGGGCCAGACGGGTGCTTTAATCGGCACTGGAATAGGTGCAGGAGTCGGTGCTTTGGCCGGCGGTAGTACTGAAGGCACCCTTATTGGCGCTGCCGTTGGCGGTGGTACCGGCTACATAATCGGCAATGAGGGCGACAAAAAGCAGCAAAAAGAGGAAATGCGGGCTATGCAGCGTGAGGCCAACTCCGAGCTGGTAAACGTCCGTAACAGCAACGGCTCGATTATCACAGTCAAGGTTGTCCGGTCCGGGACCGGCTGGTTAGGCCCTCGCGGCGAGTGGTATGACCATTTGCCCACAGAAGCCGAATTAAAACCGGTTTATGGGTTCTGACAACGCTTCGTTGTCATTCCTGCGAAAGCAGGAATCCAGAAAAAAAATACACACACCCGCAAATGAGCGCTATGCGTAGCACAGCGGAGTCCCAATTTTCGGGGCGTAGCGCTCAATTACTGCGCTTATTTTGCTTTTGAACCCAGATGCCTTATCGCCAGAACCGGATGACGTAAAAGCATCCGGGGGCCTGAATACTTCATCACCTCGACTATCCGCTTTCGCATCGCGGGCGAATAACAGTGAATCGGGCATTTCGAGCAAGGCCCCTTCTTCTCCCCGAACGGGCATCTCGAAAGCCGCACCTTGGCGTAATTCAGCAATTCATCGCATTCAGGGCAAATACCAGTTTTCGTGCTTTTATGCACCCCCCTGCAATAAAGCTGTATCATTGTCGATACCGTCTTTTCTTCTTTTGCCATTTTGTCGGTCATAAAATCATCTATCAAGCAATGATTTCATGCTGTCTTTTATCTTTCCTATATCCTCATCTGCTTTCGGCTTTCTGAATACGAACAAATGCTCGTGCATAATGAGATAGAAACCTTGTTGTTTCGCTTTATTTTTCCATTTCCCGGTTGTCATGCAATTATGCTGAACCTTGATTATATCCTCTTTCAAGGCAAATCCCACCTTGAGGAATTGCTGCATAACGTTAAAAGCCAGCGGCACAAAATGCTTTCCCCTGCGTGTATCTCCTATGAGAATCGCACAATATTTATCCGGCTTGAGAACGCGAAATAATTCCTTTGCTGCTATTTCTATCTCATCACAGAACTTTGGCAGTGAGCTTATATTTGACAAATCGCCGGGAATTGCCCCATCCGAATATCTTATGATATTCAAATAAGGCGGATGGGTAATTATCAGGTCAAACGAGTCGTTTTTCAAAAAAGCCAGGTTTCTCGCGTCGCCGACAACCACTTTCTGTTTCGTTAACGGGCTATGATTGAATTTAAGTGCTTCCTCCGCAAGTTTCACGGCATCCGGATTAATATCTATCCCAAGAGCGTGCCTTGCCAGTAATTTAGCTTCCACAAGCGTAGTCCCAGCGCCAACCATCGGGTCCAAAATCGAATCCCCATTTTGCGAATACATCTCGATTAGATTTCTCGGCACCTGCGGCGCGAAATTTCCCCGATAATCGGCTTTATGCGTCGCCCAGTTCCCCCTCTGCGGAAACGACCAGACAGTAGTAGATTGCATTTCAAAATCATCCGGCTTGAATTCCATTACAAAATATCCTTCTATTTTATAATGGAACGAAGTTTGAACCGCTGTTTAACGAGTACATAATTATTTTGCCTTCGTATTTTAAGTCAATTTTGTTTCGCTTTATGTTAAATTCAGGGGCCACAATTATTGGAAGGATCTTTTGGAAATCTTCTTGGTCAGTTATTTTTGATAACCAATTAAGATATCTGACCATCTGCTCATAGTCGCGAAAATTTGACTTTTTGTTTTTCAATTCTATTATTACGCTTGGAATGGTGCCGTCCTTTATGGGTTTTGAAAGGCCGTATAAACATATATCCGCCCTATCCATTTGAAATGGTTTGAATGGTGATATCGGCACTTGTCTGCAAAGAATATAACTGTCCGAAGGTAGCAAGTGCCTGATTCGTTCTAAATCGGCTAAAAGTGAAAATTCTAAATGTGCTTCATTCTGAAAAGAATTTTCGTCTAAAAATCGAGAATCAAATAGGGTCTGGCTGGCCCCGATGATCATGTTTTCATCACAGGCAGTATTAAAATATTTATTGCTTCTTTTTGCCAAGTCCAACGAGATTTGCGATTCTCCTGGAGTTAATGTGCAAAAACTCATGCCCTGAATCGTATTGGAAGGCAATGGATAAGGATATTTACCAAGCTCAAAATAAAGATCGTCAGACGATATCTGTTTTCCGGTTAAACATTCGATTTTATTGAATTGCAAAATAAAAGGTTGTGAACGTTTCTTGTCATTGACCTCAAAAATGCCTTTTTGGTCTGTAGGATTATATCGTTTACTTTCGTCCCAAAATAATTCTGCATCGGCCTTTCGACCCAAAGGGCTTGTTTTTCCATTAAGATAAAAAGATGCTATATTTGTATTTCCTTTGACAGTGCCGCCATAAACTATTTTGCGTTTCAGAAAAAAGAAAATATGTGTTCCTTCTCTACTGCAAGCATAATCAGCTAATGCGTGATAATGTCTGCTATGCGGTGATGGCTTTGGGGTCAAGACCGGCGGCATTAAAAAACCGTAAATACCATATTTTAGATATAAAGACAGAGTCCTTTCGTCATATAAAGTAATAAACAGACCGCCATCCATTATTGGAGAACTCCTTCCTTACTAAAACCTAAACTTATGCTATAAATAATTCGTTACCAAAAGCTCATTAACTGCTCCTCTTTTCGCCCCAACGCAATTTATTGCTCTTGAGGCCTTTGCTCTTTCGATTTTGAATTCCCCGTAATGTTTTTCAAAAAATAAGTCGGTTGGGTTTTCATTTTTGGGGTCTGAATTGCTTAAAAGAAATTTGACACCTCTTTTGTGAATTCTTTTACAATATCCCGCCAGACGAATTTGATCGCTTTCGGCGAAATCGCCTTTTGCATAAGAAGTGAAACTTGACGTCCGGCTGATTGGTCTATAAGGTGGGTCAAGGTAAACGAAACAATGCTTATTCGTGTATTGTTCGGATTTTTCAAAATCGGCAGAGATTATTTCAGCATTTTGTACAATGGCGGATACGGCATATAAATTTTCTTCATCGCAGATTGTTGGATTCTTGTAGCCGCCGAAGGGCACGTTAAATTCATTGTTTTTGTTAACCCGAAAAAGCCCGTTAAAACAGGTTTTATTCAGGAATATCAGTTTTGCAGGCAATCTGTCGATATTAAACTCATCGCGGATACGATAAAACATATCATGACGAGCTTTTTCATTTGACCTAAGATACCGGTTCTCTAATTTATGAAGATCCGCAATAATTGAGGCAACATTCCTTTTAATAGCGTTATAGCAGTTGACCAAGTCATGGTTGATATCAAAAAGAAAGAATCTTTGAAATTGCGGGTATTTTTGAGCAATGTGAAAAAATAAAGCGCCTCCTCCGACAAATGGCTCAATATAAGTATCGATATGCCCCGATTCAATTTCTTTTTTAGGAAGTCGAATATCTATCTCATCGAGCAATTGTGTTTTTCCGCCAGCCCATTTCAAGAAAGGTTTTGCTTTCTTGGTTTTTTCGATCGGTTCAAGGTACGTTAAACTCATGGCAGTAAATCCCGAGGATGCACATCGAGTGCTTTTGCAATCTTTTCGAGGTTAATAAGTCCGATGTTTTTCTCGCCTCGTTCGATTTGGCCTACGTAGGCGCGGTGAACATCAGCGAGACCAGCAAGTTTCTCCTGTGAGAAACCCCGCTCTTCCCTGATTTTCCTAATGTTCAAGCCAACTTCCTTGTTAATGTCGCGCATAATTCGACTCCTTTTGCTGATCTTAAGGGATTGTGGAAAATGATCGACTACCTATAGGTAGCAAAATGAAAATGGAGGTTAAAATGTAATTTTTAATGGCTTAAAAGCTTACCAAACGCCGGGGATGAGGCGGAATCTGGTTTTTTGGGCGTAGTCGGCGTAGCCGGGAAGCTCTTTCTGGAGGGTTTTGTCTTCGAGATACGTGCGGACGATGAGGAGGAGATTAGCGATTAAAGCCGGTATGAGGGCGTAGAGCGAGCCGAGAAGCAGCGCCCATGCGGGTAATAGCACAATCGTTCCCAGGTAGCCGGGATGGCGAACGAAACGGTATGGGCCTTCGGTTATGACGAAATGGCCCCTGTCGGTCTGGATGCGGACCCGGCTGGAGAAAAACTGATTTGTTGACATAGCCCAATGGACAAAGCAATAAGAAATCACCGTCAAAAGAAACATCAGGATGTAGAGGATTAATGGCAATTGCGGTGACCATTGAAACCTGCCCGCGTCTAAGGCGGCCACGAAGCAGATGGAATAAATCATCGGCACAAGCACGGCAACGAAGATTTTGTCCCACCATTTAACCCCCGGCCCGGGTTTTATCCGCTCCTGCATAAGGTCTTTTTTTTTGACAAAAGCAATCGAAAATTCAATCAGCAGGGCAAGGAACAGCGCAACCGTCAGCCAGCCCTGCCAGTAATCCAGCCGGCCGGCCAAAGCAAAGACAGCAAAGCTCATCGCTACAGTAGTGATAAATCCGCGTATCATTATCCTCAGGTACGACGGCTTTTTCTTAATTTCGGACTGCTCGTTTGGCATCTTAACCCTTCAGGGTGGCCGGGATTTGGAAGACGCAGAAATATGTGAAAACAATAAACGCGGCTAAAAGACCGAGGAGGAATAGCCGGCTCGGTTTGAGGATTCGGGCGGCTTCTGGTGAAAGAACCTTAGGCATAACGTAAAACAAGCCCATCGCGACGCATACCGCCTGCAAAGGCGTCAAAAGCAAACCGTCGAGAATTGAGCCGACTTTTACCAAAAAAACCGGCTTAAAACCCAGTGTATAGATAATTACCATACTTGTGAAGAAAAACAGCACAAGCCAGAAGCGATACCGGGTTTTCCAGGAATATTTCTGCGACAGCTTCGGCATACAGATTCGACAACAATCGCTAAGCAATCTCGGCCAGCCGGCCAGTTGACCTATCTGAGTTGAGAATAACGCCGCGGCGCCGGCAACCAAAAACAAAACCGCACCCGCCTTACCCCATTCGACGGAAAAGATTTGCGAAAGCATCACCGCGACGGCCGGCCCGTCGGGTGAAAGCTCGCGAGTCCTAAGAACCCCCGCTCCCGCGATTAAAAATGAGCCGGTAACGACGATACCGATTATCACAGCGATTGTGGCGTCGGCATAACAAACCCTGCACCAGCCCTTGATTTTTTCAGCGGCGCCTGCGGTCATATTTTTAAGCATTTCGGTATCAGCCGGTTTACCATCGCCTCTGCCTTTGGCCGCCCCGTAACCGGCGCCTAAAACCCAGTAAGAATACCAGACCTGCGAGGCAAAGCCCCCCGCCCCCCAGCCGATTAGGGGTAAAATCTCTTTCCAGGCGTTTTTATCGACGCCCTTGGCAAGCGCCCATTCGGGAACAGCCGGGATGTTGGGGATAATCGAATGAAGAAATTCACTTACGCCGGGAAATACCCGGGCTGCCACGTATCCTGTACCCAAAACAATCAGCAGGATAAGAAAACTCATAACCGTTTTGAGAACGCCAAAAGTGCCCGACCAGACAATCAGGGCCGC
>Ga0105104_10000531_pt1 | contig 29607 bp, 28 predicted proteins | sample PPLLaktember2015_3_FD_87034 | JGI IMG/M metagenome (GOLD analysis project Ga0105104, IMG submission 87034) | Freshwater sediment microbial communities from Prairie Pothole Lake near Jamestown, North Dakota, USA - PPLs Lake P7 Core (6) Depth... | ecosystem: Environmental > Aquatic > Freshwater >...
CCAGCAAGGTCTTTTTCTTGTCGTTAACATTCATTTGGCCTTCTTCCACCTTTTTTACGCCAGATAAGTCAATTAGTTTTAAGTTCAAAGCCCAGAATAGGGAATAAAGGTCGTAAGCTTTGGAAAACATCCCATGGGCTTCTTCTTTCTGGCCTTGGCCCAGATATTTTGTTCCTACTTCCATTAACCTCATTGAGGCGGAAAGAAGATGCTTTGAGATGCACCAAACCTCCCCCTCGTAGTCTTTTATAATCTTCTTGAGCAATTCCTTTCTCATTTCCCTGGCTTGATTCAGGAAATCATAGTAATCCGTTTTTCCGGTTTTAGCTCCGGTAAAGAAAAAGTGCTCTTCAATAGATATCAAATTCATGATTGCGATTGATAAATCTTCATCCGAAGAAAGATCAAGCTTTCCCTGCTTGCTTTCATTGATTTTCTTCACAAATTCCTCTATCTTTTGATTTTTATCTTCCATAAATTTAGCAAGTATAATAGAAAATTAAACTGGCGATAACCAATAAAGCTACGGGAAAAACAACTTTCTGGAAAGGAAAAAAAGCCTTTCCTTCCCTTTTTTGCCTTAAAAACATATCAATCAATACTCCAAGAATGAGGGCAATGCTTCCGGCAGCAATTCCTGCCAGGAGCTTATCAATTCCCCATATTTTATTCAATGGCTGGCCCATTATCCCCATCCAATACAGGGGCAAGATTACTATTAAATAATATCCAGCTCCAATAACCAAAGCCTTTCTTGCAAATTTAATATTCTTCCTCTTCATCCAATCAAGGGTCCAAAGAATCATAGAAACTATCAATCCTCCTATCCAAGCGCCCGATATTAGATCGGATATTCCAAGATATCGGCATAAGCCGACTCCGACTCCGACCGTAATTGTGCATACGGGACATACAGCTTTTGTTGCTAATGGAAACAAAAAACTAATAGCTCCAAATAAAAGAATGATTTTCTTCATTTAAATATTTATTTTTGCTTTAAAGTAATTAATAATGTCCGCGTCTCCGGATTTGCAAGTTTTAGTTGATTCTTCCCAAAGGAAAGGCACTCCGATATTATCTGTGGGCATTCCGCAAATTTGGGCTTTTTCAGCCAACAAATTTGCGTTTTCCCGGTTATAAAATACCTCTTTTTTATCAAACCTTATTTTATTTTCAATATCATTGTCTTGGATAAATTTATCCACATTGACGCAATGAGAGCATCCTTCTCCATAAAAGAGCACGATATCGGCCTGAGAAATATTGCCGTTGTTTTTCTTATAACCTGCAAAAACAACTGCTCCTATTATGAGAATTATAATAACAGCGATAACTAAAGTTATTTTCTTGTGCATGCCCTTTATTTTAATACTTATTCCAAAAAAGGCAATCAAAAAGCCTGTCTAGATAGACAGGCTTGCGAGGAGAAAAACTTATCGAAGCTTGTTGTTCTGTTGCTCCTTTTGGGCTTTCTTCCGCTTTATGGCATCGTAGATCTCCCTCCTATGGACAGGAATGCTCTTCGGGGCGGTAATGCCCAGGCGGACCTTGTACCCGCGCACATCAACGATGGTGATCTCCACATCGTCGCCGATCATAATACTCTCATCCTTCTCTCTGCTGAGCACCAACATCTCGCACCTCCATGCTTCTCTCTCAAACCCTTTTTATTTACTGCCCACAACACGCAATGAATATTGTACTGGTTTCAGATTATTAAAAATTAATGAATTTGTCAAGAACTTGCCAATACTTCTGGGATGGATATAATAAAATAATATGCAAAAAAGAATTTGGATAGAAGAAACTCCCAAAATGGCGGAAAAGCAGGTAAAAGTTGCCGGATGGGCGCAAACCATGAGGGCTCACGGCAAGATAGTCTTTTTTGATTTAAGGGATTACACAGGAATCTTGCAAGTGGTATGTTCGGCGGAGGTGGCCAAGGATATAAAAACAGAGTGGGTTGTCGAAGTGGAAGGCAAGATTGCAAAAAGGCCTGAAAAAATGGTTAATTCTAAAATTGCAACCGGGCAGGTTGAACTGCAGGCAGAAAAAATCACCGTTTTGAATAAAGCTAAAACCCTGCCTTTTTCAATAGAGGATTCCGGATATGATATTTCCGAAGAAAAAAGAATGAAATACCGCTATGTAGACCTAAGGAGGGAGAGGATGAAAAAGAATCTTGCGGAAAGACAAAAAGTAATTGCTTTCATAAGAAACTTTCTATTGAACAGGAAATTTATAGAAGTAGAGACTCCGATAATAACCAAGTCCACTCCCGAAGGGGCGAGGGATTTTGTCATCCCCTCAAGACTGCAGAAAGGCAAATTCTATGCTTTGCCCCAGTCTCCGCAACAATATAAACAGCTGTTGCAGGTGGGCGGAATTGAGAGGTATTTCCAAATAGCCAGATGTTTCAGAGATGAAGATCCAAGAGCGGACAGACAGGCAGAATTCACTCAATTGGACCTGGAAATGTCTTTTATTGAACAAGAGGATGTTATGGCCCTTATTGAGGAGCTTTTAGTAAGTATTATGAAGGATCTTTATCCTGAAAAAGAGGTCCAGCAGATTCCTTTTCCAAGAATGGCCTATAAGGAAGCAATGGAAAAGTATAAGACCGACAGGCCGGACATAAGAAAAGATAAAAACAATCCTAATCTATATGCTTTTTGCTGGGTTTTAGATTTTCCATTCTTTGAAAAGGACGATGAGGGGAAGTGGACTTTTACTCATAATCCCTTTTCAGCTCCCAAGCCGGAATTCATTGATGATCTCTTAGCTAAGAAGAATATAAAAGATATTTTAACCACGCAATACGACATAGTTTTAAACGGATTTGAAATTGGCGGGGGAAGCATTCGAAATCATGTATCCGAAAGACTTGAAACGGTGTTTGAAATAATGGGATATAAAAAACAGGAAATAAGGGATAAATTTGGACATATGCTTGAAGCTTTTGAATATGGAGCTCCTCCCCATGGGGGCATTGCTTGGGGGCTGGATAGGCTAGTAGCCATTTTAATGGGTGAGCAAAGCATTAGAGAAGTTATCGCTTTTCCAAAAACAGGGGATAGCAGGGATTTAATGATGGATTCGCCTGATAATGTTTCTAAAAAACAGCTGAGAGAATTAGGAATTGAAATCAAAAAGAAATAAATGCCAAGAAAGTATATAATACTTATCGTTTCATTCTTCGCAGCTATTCCTTTTTGGTGGCTCGTGAATTCTATATCTGCGAATGTGGAAAGTTTTTGGTTTGCAAAGTCGGCTGAAAAGGTTTTAAGCGCAAATTTGGGTTGGGGTAGCCTTAGTCAATTAAGAGAAATAAACAGGCAAAAGGCTTTTCAGAAGAGGATGGATGATCTTTCAATTGACGCCAGATCCTTTTTTGTTTTGGATTTAGATAATAACTTTAACGGCAAAATCATATTAGAGAAGAACCCAGATGTCTCTTTGCCCATAGCTTCGCTTTCAAAACTGATGACGGCTCTGATTATTTTTGAACTGGGACAAACATATAAAGACAATCCCGAGAAGGACGAACTGCTTAAAAAGATGCTTGTTGAATCCGATAATCAGGCTTCCGACAAACTGGCTGCCTGGATTGGAATGGATGCTTTCATTGAGTTAATGGATTATTATGCCCGAAAGGTTGGATTAAGAAATACTTTTTTTATAAATCCAAGCGGTTTGGATGACGACAAGAACAATAGGACCAATCTTTCAACCGCCCAAGATCTTTCAAAGCTGGCTGTTTATATCCTAAAAAAACATCCGAGAATATTTGAAATAACGATTTTAAATAAAGAGAATGGCACATCTGCGGAAATTCTAAGAAATTATTCGGAAATAATTGGAAGCAAAACAGGATGGACGATGATGGCAAACGGATGTCTGTTGGAAATTGTCAAGAAAAAGGATAACTCCGGGTATTTCATAAACATATTATTAGGCGCCAATGACAGGTTTGGAGAAATGAAAAAGATATTGGATGCGCAACTTCAATAATTTATGCCGGATTTTACGATATATGGGCTTCGTTCAAAACTTTTGCGAGAGAGTAGAATTTGAGATTTTGATAAACATAAATAACAAAAGGCATTGACATTAATATTCAGTATGCTAAAATTAAGACATCAACGCCCCATCCAGCCGCAAGGTCCGATGGGGTTTGACTTTTATGGCCACAATATTACTGGTTGACGGACAAAATTATTTGAATAAGCTAACTAAGATACTTATCGCAAATAATGTTTTAAATAAAAGTGAAAAGATAAATTGGCGGAATTATGATTTTCTAGGTTTATTTAATCAAATTTTTCAAAATACAAAAATAGATAAAAAGTTTTTCTATATTGCAAAACTCATAGAATATCCTGATACAAAAGATAAATCAAGAGAACTAATCGAAAGACAGAGAATCTTGAAGACGCATTTAGAAAAGCAAGGTTTTAATGTCATTGTGGCTGGTAGAGTTAGAAAACATATAAAAGAAATAATTAATGGCAAAGAGATATCCGATTTTAAAGAAAAGGGCGTAGACGTAAAAATTGCAGTAGATATGATTACAATGAGCTTACTTGATGCAAAAGCAGATAATATTATTTTAGCCAGTTCCGATTCTGATTTGCAACCAGCGATAAAAGAAATAAGAAAAAGAAGTAAAAATATCATTCTAACTTATTTGGGATTTGAGGAGGGTTTAAATAAAGGATTAACTTATACAACCAATAAAACAATTGTTATAAGAAATTCAGAAGTTATTTCTTTTTATAAGAGTAGAGTTTGAAATTTTGATAAATATCTAATCTATTATATAATTAAGTATTATAAAATAATTTTATTTTTATGAAAAAAATAAAGGGGTATTTAAATAAAGGTATTTCTTCTATGGTTGCAATTTTAATTATTGTAATTGTAGGAGTTGTTATTGTGGGAGGTGTTTTAGCATATCAATACTATTGGCAGCCAGAAAAGTCAAGCGTAGAAAATACGAACCGAAATCCTCAGTCTATTATAACTATTTTATCTCCGAATGGCGGAGAGATTTTTAATCAAGGGCAAGATATTTCTATCAAATGGGCTTCTCGGGGAATAGATAATGTTTATATTTCAGCTTATTACTTTGATACTAATGGAAATATCGGAAATCCAGAATTAGATGAATATACTTTTAATAATGGAGAATGCAGATTAACATATGAACCAATTTCCGCAGCGAGCGGGCAATATATAATAAAAAAAGATTTTAGCGGAAGATGTGGAAAGTTACCAATCGGAAGCAGAATTAAAATAGAAGTATCCGAACAAGGGACGAATATAAAGGATTTATCTGATAATTATTTTAGTATTATCGGAGAATGAATAATCTGAAATTATGCCAGACATAACGATATATGGGCTTCGTTCAAAACTTTTGCGAAAGAGTAGAGTTTAAGATTTTGATTAGCATTTTAAAATAAAAAGGGCACCTACTTAAATTCGGTGCCAAAGAAGGGAAGGGGAGAGACGGGGTTATCAATTATATAACCATTGTAACCCCAATCGTAGCTATCCCTATTACGCCGATGGCCGGATGTCCCACGATAAATCCGATCAGGATTATCGCTAAACCTGCGGCGACAACTAAAGGTTTAATATCATCATGTTTCCAAGGCATAGTTCTCCTTTCCAAAGAACACGGTTTATTTTCTACTTACATTATAACAAATTAAATTATCTTTGTCAATAGCAAAATGCCAGACATAACAATTAATGTTATAAAAATGTTTGTAATGGGAGCTTTGGGTTTTGGCATTGCTTTTTGGCTGACCCCTATCCTGACCCATTATTTATATAAATACAGGTTATGGAGAAAAGAGGTAAGGACTAAGTCTATAGATGGAAAAGATTTGGTTTATTTCAAACAGTTTCATTCTGAAAAAGAGGTTCATGTGCCAAGATTCGGAGGGCTTTTAATTTGGTTAAGCGTTTTGATTTTGGCAGCTGTTTTTTATCTGCTCTCTTTTACAGATATCTGGTGGTTTAAAAAATTCAATTTCCTGAGCCGATCCCAAACCTGGCTTCCTTTATTTTCTCTTGTTTCAGCTTCAATAGTCGGGCTGATTGACGACATTTTACAAATTAGCAAGAGAGGTAAATACATTGCCGGGGGATTGGCTCTGAGATGGAGACTCTTTCTAGTTGCTTTAATCGGGTTGATAGGAGGTTGGTGGTTTTATTACAAACTGGGGATCAGCTCAATTCATGTTCCGGGAGACGGGGATTTTCTAATTGGCGCTCTATACGTGCCCTTTTTTATTATCATCATGCTGGCGGTTTACAGCGGAGGAGTGATAGATGGTTTGGATGGACTGGGAGGCGGCGCTTTTGGAATCATGTTTTCCGCTTTTGGGGGAATTGCTTTATTCAACGGTCAAATAGATATCGCTGCTTTTTGTTTGGCGATCACAGGAGCAATCTTAGCCTTTCTTTGGTTCAATATTCCCCCCGCCAGATTCTATATGGGAGAAACTGGAATGCTCGGCCTTTGCTGCGCCTTGACAGTAGTTGCCTTCTTGACTGATTCTATTCTAGTTCTCCCCATAATAGGCTTTCTCTTGGTAATTGAAGCGGGTTCTGTCATCCTTCAATTGATCTCAAAAAGGCTTTTCAAAAAGAAACTATTTTTAGCTTCTCCTATTCATCATCATTTCGAAGCTCTTGGATGGCCGCACTACAAAATTACAATGAGATTTTGGGTTATAGGAGTAGTGGCAGCGATTATAGGGGTGGCGATAAGATTGTTGGGATAGAAAAAGAGAGCATCATGCTCTCTTTCGCGACCTTTCAACTATAATCCGCGCGATTTTATCGGGGCCTTTCGGACTTCCGAGTTTTTTTGTTGCCTGAAGTTTTATTGAGTTAAAATCATTCAGATCCGGCAAGCCTAGAATTTCCTGATAATATTCGCGGGGCAACCCCAGCCCTTGAAAAATCCTCCATGCTCTTTGCCGATGACAAGGATCATCCTTGATGGATTCAATAAGATGATCCGCGATTGATCCTCTTCGGATTGACGGCAGATTTTCTTCCAGAAAATCCCAGGCCGGATCGAAATGCTTGGCAGCCTCAAAGAAAGCTTTCTTGTCCCAATTCCATAAGAAAACAAGCAATCTTTGAGTGTGGCGAGCGATCTTTGCCAATGGAAGCAATGCCTGAGCTTCTTTGATCCTTAAATCCGGGTGCTTGATCAGCCTTTCCAAGGCGCGGGATTTCCATGGATCTTGGGCATGAACGAAAATATGCCAGAGAACATCCTTGCTTTTTAGGACGTGGAGTATTCTTCTAATGTTCTTTTTCTTGCCCATATAATTCTCCCATATTGCCGGTTAATGTGCTATTTGCAGATTAATTCCAAATTGAAAATATGTCAATTATTTGTTAATATAATATTATGATTGGAGTTTTTGATTCGGGAATGGGAGGTTTAACGGTGGTAGGGCAGATTTGGAAAGCTTTTCCAGAACAGAAAATCATCTATTTTGGCGATACGGCCCGCCTTCCTTATGGCACAAAAGGAGTTGATTTTGTAAAAAGATACTCAGAGAAAATAATCGGATGGCTTTTAGAAAGAGGGGCGGAGGATATAGTAATCGCATGCCATACTTCTTCAGCTTTGGCGGGGAATCACCTGCGAAAAAGATTCAAAGATATCCGAATATCCGACATGATATCCTTGCCAGCCCCAAAAATTGCCGGAAGTTTTTCCAGAATCGGGATAATCGGAACCCCGGGGACAATAAAAAGCAAATCTTGGGAAAAAATGCTTTTGCAAGAGAATCCAAAGATAAAGATTTATTCCAAAGCCTGCCCCTTGTTTGTTCCACTGGTTGAAGAGGGATGGATTAATGGAAGGGCAGCCGAAGAAATAGCCGAAAGCTATTTGAAGAGCTTTAAAAATATAGATGCTTTAGTGCTCGCCTGCACGCATTACCCAATCTTGAAAAGATTAATAAAGAAAAGGGTTGGCAAGAATATTAAAATAGTTGATCCTGCCGAGATTTTGGCGAATGAATTAAAATTTAAAGTTAAAGATAAGGGCGAAAGCCGATTCTATTTCTCCGATACTCCATATAATCTTAAGAAAATATCGCAGTTATGCTTAAAGAAGGAAATAAAACCTATAATAACAAACCCTTTTTGAACAAAAAAGTGGTAGTGATGGGACTGGGCTTAAATGGAGGGGGAGTTGGAGTTGCGGAATACTTTTCAAAAGAAGGGGCTAGGGTATTGGTTACCGACTTGAAAACGGAAAAACAATTGCAAAAATCAATTGATAAATTGAAGGATTTTCCGGTTGAATATGTCTTAGGAGAACATAGGGATGAAGATTTTTCTTCAGCCGATCTTGTTGTTAAAAATCCAGCTGTGCCAAGAAATTCAAGATATTTGAAATTGGCGAAAGAAGTGAAAACGGATATTCAGATATTCTTTGATTTGTGTCCGGGAAAAATAATCGGAGTTACTGGCACAAAGGGAAAATCAACAACAGCAACATTAATTTACGAGTTTTTAAAGACAAAATATCCCAATATTTTCTTAGCGGGGAATATAGGGGTCACTCCTTTAAAAATCCTGCCGGATACGACAAAAGATTCCTTCGTGGTTTTGGAACTTTCAAGTTTTGAGCTGGAAGATTTAAAGAAAAGCCCTTATATCGCTGTCATAACTAATCTGTTTGAAGATCATTTGAACAGATATGAATCTTTCGCAGAATACGCCGAATCCAAAAAATCAATTTTTAGATACCAGACCGAAGCCGATGTCTTGTTTTTGAATGAAAAACTTGAAGGTTTTGCGCAAGAAGCCAAATCGCAAATAATTTATTTCTCGGATGACAGCAAGTACCGCCCTGCGATAGAAACAGCAGGATTTTTTAGAATTCCGCAGGAAACGATAAACGAAGTTTTGAAAAACTTCAAGGGCGTTCCCAATAGGCAAGAACTGGTTTTTGAGAAAGAAGGGATTAAGTATTTTAATGATACAACCGCCACCACCCCGCAATCCGTTCAAATGGCCTTAAGAGAATTTTCGAATATAGTGCTGATCACTGGCGGAGAGGATAAAAAATTGAATTACAAGGATCTTGCAAGAACAATTAAAAAGAGATTGGATTCTATAATTCTTTTGCCCGGAACAGCTTCAAACAAGCTTAAAAAAGAGCTTGGAGATTTTAAGATTTATGAGGTTTCTTCAATGCAGGAAGCGGTAAAAAAGGCGAAAGAATTGGCAAAGGCGGGAGATTCAGTTCTGCTTTCGCCCGGAGCCGCCAGCTTTAACTTGTTTGACAATGAATTTGACAGGGGAGAACAATTCGTAAAATATGTTAAGGAACTTGAAGTTTGACTATATTTTGGGAGGAACAGGTCTGGTTCTTTTGTTTTTGGGGGTGCTCATCATAACCGGCGTTTCATCCGTTGTTTCCAGGGATAATTTCGGGAATACCACGCACTACCTTACCCACCAAATACTATATGGCATATTGCCAGGCCTGATTTTAACCGCGGTTTTTTTCTTTGCGCCGATAAAATTATTCAAGAAATTTTCTTGGGCAGCGGCGGCTATCAATCTTCTTTTGATGATTTTTGTTTTTATTCCCGGAATAGGAATTATTGCCGGGGGAGCTCCAAGATGGCTTAACCTCCATTTTTTGAGCTTTCAGCCTTCAGAATTCTTAAAGCTTTCTTTTGCCCTGTACGTTGCCAACTGGCTCTCAAATCCGATGAGAAAAACCAATTCTAATAAATATACGCTCATTCCTTTTTTGATTATTGCCGGTGTTATCGCTGTTCTCCTTGCCAAACAATCGGATTTGGGAACATTGGGAATAATTTCTTTCATGGCCGGCATTATGTATTTCACGGCTCAAACCCCTCTCCTGCATTTAGCATTGCTGGTTTCGCTGGGATTTTCCTGCCTCATTGTTCTGGTCGCCACATCTTCATATAGGATGACGCGGCTGAAAGTAATGCTTGGATTAATAGAAGACCCGATGGGATTGGGATACCACATAAAACAGATTTTGATCGCTATTGGAGCAGGGGGGATCTTTGGAGCAGGTTTGGGATTATCTGCGCAAAAATATGGATTCGTTCCTCAGACAATGTCTGACTCTATATTTGCAATATTTTCGGAAGAAACTGGATTCTTCGGAGCCATATGCTTGATCGCTCTTTATCTCATAATCTTCTGGAGGGCAGCGTCTATCGCTAAAAATTCAAAAGATGATTTTTCAAAGATTTTCGCAATTGGTTTCGCTTCCTGGATTTGCTCCCAGGCGTTTATAAACATGGGGGCCATGACTGGGCTCATCCCCCTTACAGGAGTTCCTCTGCCTTTTATAAGCTATGGAGGATCTCATATCATATCGGAATTGGCAGGAATGGGAATCTTGTTAAACATTTCGCGTAAATGTTAAAAAATGATATAATATTCTTATGAGAATTGTTTTTACCGGTGGAGGAACTGCCGGCCACATATTTCCTCTCATCGCCGTATGCCGGGAAATGAATAAAAGCCATCCTTATTCTGGTTTTGAATTTTTTTATTTAGGCCCCAAAGATAAGTTTGCGGGAGAATTCCTTGTTCAAGAAGGAATCCATGTGAAAAACATCATGGCTGGGAAAATGAGAAGATACGTTTCCCTTTACAACCTTATTGATATTCTCAAAATCCCCATAGGGGTTTTTCAAGCTTTCTACCATTTGTTCGTATTATCCCCCGATGTTATTTTCAGCAAAGGGGGATACGGTTCAGTCCCTGCAGTCATCGCCGGCTGGATTTTAAGAGTTCCCATTTTCCTTCATGAGTCAGATATTGTCCCTGGATTGGCCAACAGGATAGTAGGAAGGCTTGCAATGGAAATATTTATCAGCTTTTCAATAAACGATACTGAATATTTTCCTGTCAAAAAAATGCTTTCCGTCGGCAATCCTATAAGAGAAAAGCTTCTTTTGGGATCAAAAGAAGAAGCCCAGAGAGAATTCAATCTGACGGGGGAGAAGCCTGTTATTTTAATATTGGGAGGTTCCCAGGGAGCGCAAAATGTGAATGATAAAATACTTGCCGTCCTTCCCCAGATGATCCAAAACTTTGAGGTAATCCATCAAACAGGAAGGAAAAATCTGGAACAAGTCAGGAAAGAATCGGAAGTTGTTTTAACCCAAGGGCTAAGAAAATACTATCATCCAATTGATTTGATGGGAGACGAATATCTATCAAATGCCTATCGGGCAGCTGATTTGGTGGTGAGCCGAGCGGGATCGGGAAGTCTTTTTGAAATAGCAGCCTTGGGAAAACCCGCCATTCTTGTTCCGTTGCCAAATTCAGCCCAAGACCATCAGGTTAGAAACGCCTATGCATACGCTCAAAGAGGAGCAGCTATCGTAATTGAAGAATCTAATTTCCGTCCCAGTTTCATTTTGGAAAGGATAAAATACTTGTTTGATCGGCCTGATAAAATGAGAGAAATGAGCCAAAGAGCCAAGGATTTTTCCCGCCCGAATGCGGCGAAAATAATCGCTGAATATCTTGTCACCTATTTAAATCAGGAATAATATATTTTATATGGCAACAATAGACGAAATCAAAAAAACCAGGCTGGAAAAGTTAAAAGCGATTGAGAGCGCTGGTATTTTAGCCTATCCGGGGGAAACAAAGAGAACCCATACTTCGAAAGAGGCCCTTTATAATTTCGCCGAGCTTTCAAAGGGCAGAAAAGAGATTTTTCTAGCTGGAAGAATGACATCTTTAAGGCAGCACGGCGGCCTTATTTTCTGCCATATTGAAGATGGGGAGGGAAAGATTCAAATAATGCTGAAAAGGGACGGAATAGGAGAAAAGAGCTTTCAATTCTTTATTGATATTTTCGATGTGGGGGATTTTGTCCAGGCTAGGGGAGTGATGTTTGAAACAAAAAAAGGAGAGAAGACGCTGGAGGTCTCGGATTACAAGATATTGGTGAAATCCCTTTTGCCTTTGCCTGAAAAATGGCATGGAATTCAGGATGTTGAGGAAAGATTCAGGAAAAGATATCTCGACCTAATTTTTAACAAGGAAATAAAAGAAAAATTTGTTTTAAGAACAAAAATAATTAAAGAAATCCGGAATTTCTTAGACAAAGAAGGCTTTATGGAGGTGGAAACGCCCATACTCCAACCAATTTACGGAGGAGCCACTGCCAAACCCTTTAAAACGCATTTAAATGCGTTAGATATGGATTTATACTTGAGAATCTCTCCCGAACTTTACTTAAAGAGATTGTTGGCGGGGGGATTTGAAAAGGTCTATGACTTAGGCAAATGCTTCAGAAACGAAGGCATTGATAAATCCCACAATCCAGATTTTACCATGCTTGAATTTTATTGGGCCTATAAGGACTATAAGGAACTGATGAAGTTTACAGAAAAAATGCTCTCAACGGTCTTGAAAAAGCTGTTCAAATCTTCAAAGATTTCCTATCAGGGGACAGTCTTGGACTTCAAAACTCCTTGGCCAAGAATTGAATATAATGAATTATTCAAGAAAGAAACCGAAATTAACCTGGAAGAAATGAATTCCGAAACCTTAAGGAAAAAAGCGGAAGAAATGGGGTTGAAAGATGTCAAAGGAGGAAAATTTGAAATAGCCGATGAGATATTCAAGAAGGCCATAAGGCCCAAGTTAATTCAGCCCGTATTTGTGATACATTACCCCGCAGAAGCTTTTCCCCTGGCAAAACCTTTGGATAAAAATCCCTCCAAATCGGCCAGCTTCCAATTGATTGCAATGGGCATGGAACTGGTAAAAGCCTATAATGAATTAAACAATCCTGTTTTGCAAAAAGAGAACTTTGAAAAACAGGAGAAGATACTCAGGGAGGGCTTTGAAGAAGCCCAAAGAATGGATCATGACTTTATTGAAGCCTTGGAATATGGAATGCCGCCGGCTGCCGGTTGGGGCATGGGCATAGACCGTCTCTGCATTCTATTAACCGATTCCCATTCTCTCCGAGATATCATATTGTTTCCCACTATGCGCTCAAGATAAGATTGTATTTTTAAAGAAAAGGAATATTATATTTAATATGTTGGATATAAAATTCATTAGGGAAAATCCGGACCAGGTTAAAGATTCCTGCGCCAAAAGGGGCATCATCAATTGCAATATTGATGAACTTTTGAAGGTGGATGAAAAAAGAAGAAAGCTGATGGCTCAGGTAGAAAACATTGCGGCTGAAAAAAATAAGGCTAGCAAGGAAATTGCGAGCGCAGATGAAAAAGGAAAAAAGAAGATTATTTCCCAGATGAAAAAAACGGATAAGAAAGGAGATAAGCTGACAGCTGAATTAAGGAAAATTGAGGAGCAATTCAACAGTCTGATTTTTTCAGTTCCGAATATCATTCTCCCCGGAGTTCCAGAAGGGAAAGATGATGCGCAAAATGTAGTGATAGAAAAAGTGGGGGAACCGACTAAGTTTGATTTTAAACCCAAAAATTACATTGAATTGGCTGAAGATTTGGATATTATAGACACGCAAAGAGCAGCAAAAATAGCAGGGTCAAGGTTTGGTTTCCTTAAAAGAGAAGCGGCATTGCTCGAATTTGCCTTGGTAAATTATGCTTTTGAAGTTTTGACTAAAAAAGGATTTATCCCCGTAATCCCTCCTGTTTTCATTAAACCGGAAATGGCTTGGGCAATGGGATACTTAGAGCAAGCGAATAAGGAGGAGGCTTACCATTTGGCTCAAGACAATCTGTACTTGACCGCAACTTCAGAACAAGCCTTGGGAACTATGAGAGCTAATGAAGTTTTGAAAGAAAGCGAGCTTCCCTTAAGATATGCGGGCTTTTCAACCTGCTTCAGAAGAGAAGCCGGATCATACGGCAAAGACACCAGGGGCATTTTAAGAGTCCATCAGTTCGATAAAATTGAAATGTTCAGCTTTGTTAAGCCAGAAGATTCTCAAAATGAACATAAGTTTATTCTAGAAACAGAAAAGGAGCTGATGAACGCCCTAAAGCTTCCTTACCAGGTTGTGCATATCTGTTCCGGAGATTTGGGAGCCCCGGCGGCAGAGAAATTTGATATTGAGACTTGGCTGCCCTCGGAAAATAAATACAGGGAAACGCATTCAACTTCAAACTGCACAGACTTTCAGGCCAGAAGATTGAATATTAAACATGCGGGAAAAGATGGAAAACTGGAACTTATGCATACTTTGAATGGAACCGCCTTTGCTGTAGGAAGAATCCTGATAATGATAATTGAGAATTGCCAACAGGAAGACGGAAGCATAAAAGTTCCTGAAATTTTGCAAAAGTACACCGGTTTTTCCGTAATTAAACGTGAAGGCAAGAATTAAGAATTTGGAAATAAATTACTGCATCATAGGAAAAGGGAAACCTCTTCTTGTTTTGCATGGATGGGGTTCAAGAGGAGAAAAGTGGCGGAAATTCGCTGAAATCGTTTCAAAGAAAAACTTTCAGATCATTATTCCGGATCTTCCCGGATTCGGAGAAAGCCAAAAACCCGATTTTATTTGGGGATTAAGCGAATACGCCAATTTTTTAGATGAATTTGCAAAGACTCTTAATTTAAACAAATTTTATTTATTAGGCCACTCTTTCGGGGGAGCTGTTGCTGTAAAATATGCCTTGAAGCATCCGGAAAAGGTGGAAAAGATTTTCTTAGCCGGAGCTGCCTGCATACGAGAGAAAAACTTTAAGAGAGATTTTTTTCTTATAATCTCAAAAATGTTCGGATTTTTAAAAAGAATTTCCATAATAAGAAAATTCTTTTATAAATTTATTCTGCAAAGCGATTATCCTTATACTCAAGGAATAATGCGAGAGATTTACTTAAAAGTTATAAAGGAAGATTTAAGTGACGAGTTGAAAAATATTAAAACTCCCGCAGTTATAATTTGGGGGAATAAAGACAATATAGTGCCTTTGAAATTTGGAAAATTGATAAATAGTAAAATAGAAAATTCAAAATTATGTATTATTCCCGGCGGCGACCATGATCTAGAAAGAAAAATGCCCGAACTTTTAGCTGAAAAGATAAAATAAAAAGAGTGCCAAGACAGCCTTGTCGGAGGTTCATCCTTGACACTCTTCGTATACTCCCGCAACTGGGTAGAAGGGGAGGTTAGATTCTTGTTCTGTATTTTTAATAGCAAATTTCAAATTGTTTGTCAAATGTTAATTTATTTGTTAATTCTTTGCATTCTTTGGCTCACGGCGATTATAAAATCCATTCTCTTCTGGGTTTATCTTTGGCAGCTTAAAGAATACCATATTGGAAGATTTGTTGACCACTTCAGGACAGCAAAAGGAAGAGATTTGCTTTTTAATAAGCGAGCGATTATCAAGTTTTTGATGATTCTTTCTTTCTATTTTAATCCTTTGGTTGTTTTCGCACTTTCCCCATTGATATATCTGGCTGAAAGCGGAAAGGTTGTTTATAGTCTCAGCAGAAAAAGAATTTTAAAACCTGCGTTTACCCCAAAAGTTGTTTTCATTATCCTGCTTTCAGTTCTAACGGAGCTTGCCATTGTTTTCTTTTCCTTTGGATTTATTGAAAATAAGGTATGGCTTTCAATATTCTTTTTCCCGCTTTTCCTGCTAGTTTCAGACCTGATTATCCCTCTTCTTGTTTCTGCAATAGCTATCCTTTTAAAACCAATAACGTATTTTTCAGCAAAAAGGCTGCTTGCTAAAGCTGCTGAAAAAAGAAACCAATTTAAAGATTTGATCGTAATAGGAATTACTGGGAGTTACGGAAAAACTTCTACCAAAGAAATATTGCATCTAATATTGTCCGAAAAGTTTAAAGTTTTAAAGACTCAGAAACATATAAATGCAGAAGTGGGGATAGCCAAGACTATTTTGGATAATTTGAGGCCAGAGCATCAGATCTTGATTGCTGAAATCGGAGCTTACAATGTGGGAAAAATAAAAGAGGTTTGCCAAGCCATAAAACCAAAAATAGGAATCCTTACCGGGATTAATGAGCAGCATATGGCTACTTTTGGATCTCAAGAAAATATCTCAAAGGCAAAGCATGAAATTTTTGAGTGCCCTCCTCCGGATGGAATTAAAATAGAAAAGGGAAATTTGGAAATTAAAGCGGAGAATATCATTGAAAACAAGGAAAATGTTTTCTTTAAGATAAATGGAATTGATTTCAACATTAACATGCTGGGCAAGCATAATATAGACAATGTCTTGTTGGCGGCAGAATGCGCGAGAAAACTCGGAATGAATCTGGAAGATATTGCCAAAGCCTGTTCGAAAATAAAAGACAATAGGATTATAAAGAGAGACCCCGTAGTTATAGACAACTCATATTCGGCAAATCCCACTGGAACTATTGCCGACATAGAATATCTTAAGTTATACAATGGGAAAAAAGCGGTAGTTATGCCCTGCCTTATTGAATTGGGAAAAGCCTCTAAAGATGTCCATAAAAAAATAGGAAGGAAGCTGAATGAAGTTGCAAGCACCGCTATAATAACCACTAGAGATTGCTTTGAGGAGATAAAAAAAGAGTTCCCGGCAGCAATCTTTTCGGAAGACCCAGAAAAGATTGGCGATTATTTAAAGGGAAGCGATGTCATCCTTGTTGAAGGAAGAGTTTCAAAAAATATATTGAACAAAATATGCCAATAAAACCCATATCAATATCATTGAGCCCCAATGTGGAAAAAGATGACATCAAGCTGGCAAGAACCGCTATTTTAAAACCCTGGAAATGGAAAAAAGGGAAGAATATCGGATTGCTTGAAAATAAATTCAGCAAATTCTTGGAAATGAAAAATGCCTTTTCCTTTAACAGCGGACGCTCTTCCCTATACGCCATATTAAAAGCTCTTAACCTGGAAAAAGGAACTGAAATTCTTCTGCAGGCTTTTACTTGCAATGCGGTCCCAAACCCTGTCTTATGGCTGGGGTTAACACCAATATATATTGATTGCGATGAGGATAATTTCAATATAGATTTAAAAGACGCCGAAAGGAAATTAACTTCTAACAGCAAGGTTTTGATTGTCCAACATACTTTCGGTTTCCCCGCTGATATGGATAAGGTCGCGAGCTTTTCAAAAGAACACAATCTTATCTTAATTGAGGATTGCGCTCATTCTCTGGGAGCAGAATACAAAGGCAGGAAGGTCGGAACATTCGGAAAGGCTTCTTTCTTCAGCTTTTCAAGAGACAAAGTGATTTCCTCCGTTTATGGAGGCATAGCAGTCACAAATGATCCTAAACTGGCAGAATCTTTAAGAAAAATTCAAGCTGAATTTGAATATCCAGGATGCTATTGGATATTCCAACAGCTTCTCCATCCTTTATTATTAAACTATTTGATCCTGCCTATTTACAACCTGATTGATTTGGGAAAAGTATTTTTAGTTCTGTCGCAATGGCTCCATATTCTTTCAAAAGCTGTCCATTGGAAAGAAAAAAGAGGGGAAAGGCCTGATTATTTTCCAAGAAGGCTTCCCAACGCCTTGGCTTTGCTTGCCCTGAATCAATTCAATAAACTTGATGCATTCTATAATCATCGCAAGAAAATAGCTGACTTTTATTTTTCCGCATTGAAAAATACTTCATTTGTTCTTCCCATTGTAAATTCCAAACCGTCATATTTAAGATTTCCTGCAAAACACGTTAATGCTCACGAAATAATTTGGGATGCATGGAATAGAAATAACATTCTGATAGGGGATTGGTACACTTGCCCCATCGCTCCTTTTGATACAAAACTAGATAAGCTTCAATACAATATTGGAAATTGCCCTAAAGCAGAGAGGCTTTCTAAAGTCACTCTTAACCTGCCCACGCATATAAATATAAAGGAAAAGGAGCTTGAAAGAATTCTGGAATTCTTGAAAAGATATGCATAAAAAAATATTAGTATTTCTTATTCTAATATTTATTTTGTCTTGCCTGATTTTCATGTATTCTTTCTTAAAAAAACGCTCTCAGGCATGTATTGATAAAAACTGTTTTAATATTGAGATTGCAAAAACAGAACAGGAAAGAATGGAGGGGCTTATGGGAAGAAAGAATTTAGCCGAAGACGCAGGTATGCTTTTTATTTTTGATAAAGAAGGTTTTTATCCTTTCTGGATGAAGGATACATTGATCCCTTTAGATATAATTTGGATAGATGAAAACAATAAAATAGTATACATTGCCGGCAATGCCCAGCCTTGCGTTCAAAATTGCAAGAACTACGATCCGCCTAAAGAAGCAAAATATGTTCTTGAAATAAATGGGGGGCTGGCTGATAAGCTAAACATAAAAATAGGAGACACCGTGAATTTACCAAAAAAATATTGACATTCCCATATGTAATGCTATAATGCAACCAGAACATTGAATAGTCAAATATCGCTGAAAATATTTAATTTTGTGGATACGCAGTAAACCGCAACCGTGGCATAAGCCACACAGCTAGGAGGACGTTCTATGAAGACGTTCGTAGCTCGAGCAGGTCCGCAGTCCGTTTTGTTTGCCCGTACGGGCACCCAAAGCGAATATTGCACCACATCCACGTCGATGACCGATGGCGCTGGCTCCAAGTCCACGTGAGCCTCGGCGGCGGCCAGGCAGACTGCTTATCGGCACAACATAGATTAGCATCATTGGATATTGCAGTCTGACTACGCATTGGGAAATTGTTCCGCGGATTCCCAGAGTTTTAACAGCGGTCCTCGAATACGACGGCTATCGGTCTTTCGGGGAGTTAACAGTGGCCGACCAAGCAATGGCCGCCAACGGGCGTTTGGCCGATAACAGTTGGCCCCTTGAGAAGAAAAAATTCTTTTTAAGGGAGAAAAATTAAGGGGCTTTGGATAGAACCAAAGCCCCGTTTTTTTACTTCAAATTTGGAAAATAAAGGATATAATGCGCTTATGGAACCGTTAGCTTCAAAAATAAGGCCCAAAACACTGGAAGAATTTGTAGGACAGGAACATTTGGTTGGAGAAGGGAAACCCATAAATATTGCTATTAAGCAAAAACACTTGTTTTCCTTCATCCTTTGGGGACCTCCCGGATCTGGCAAAACAACATTAGCCAGGATTTATGCCAAAAGCTTAAATGCAGAAATTTACGAGCTTTCGGCTGTTTCTGCTGGAAAGGAAGATATAAGGAAAATATTAAAAGACGGAGGGAGTCTTTTCCCAAAAATACTTTTTCTAGACGAAATCCACCGCTTTAACAAATCCCAGCAGGATTTCCTGCTTCCCTATGTTGAAAGGGGCGAATTGACTTTGATCGGCGCTACCACAGAAAATCCAAGCTTTGAGGTTATTCCGGCTCTGCTTTCCCGATGCCGGGTTTTTGTTTTGGATTCCCTTTCCGACGAAGAAATGAAGAAAATAATAAAAAGGGCGGGAATGAAAATAAACAAGAAATCCCAGGATTGGCTTATAAAGATGGCGAACGGAGATGCAAGGCAAGCCATAACCATGCTTGAAAACACTCAAAAGCTTTATGTGAAAATAAATTTAGAAAACTTGAAAAATACCCTTCAGTCAAAGTTCTTGAGATACGATAAAATGGGGGAGGAACACTATAATACTATTTCTGCGTTTATTAAAAGCATGAGGGCAAGCCAGCCTGACGCTGCTTTATACTACATGTCCCGGATGATAGATGCCGGAGAAGATCCGAAGTTTATTGCCAGAAGAATGGTCATATTCGCTTCAGAAGACATAGGAGTTGCGGTTCCCACCGCTTTGGTTGTGGCCAACGCCGTATTCAGAGCAGTGGAGACGATCGGTTTGCCGGAATGCGCAATAAATTTGGCGCATGGAACGGTTTATCTCTGCCAATGCAAAAAGAATAGAAGCGCTTACAATGCCTACAATAAAGCTATGGCGGATGTCAAAGAATACGGAAATCTGCCTGTTCCCTTAAAGCTGAGAAATCCTGAAACCAAGCTTATGAAAGATTTGGATTATGGGAAAGGATATGAGAAATATTCAAAAGAGTCTTTCTTGCCGAACGAATTGAAAAATAAAAAGTATTTTGAACAATGAAAAAGCGGCCCGTTATAGTGACCGCTTTTTGGAGCCTATGCGACAGCTTTAGTTTGAATTAATCCGCTTGCTGGAAGAGCCGCAACAATCAATCCCCTGCATGCCTTACCCCGTTCTTTCACGTGGGCCTTCTTTGCAAGCTCTACAGCTTGATCTTCTTTTTCGGCCGAAACAATCGGCTGAAAATGGCACAACTCGCAGTATCCTACCCAATCCATTTACTTTAGACCTCCCTGAGATTGCTTCCAACCACTATTCTTTTTATTAATGAACAATAAAATCATTTTAATTAAAAGTCAAGATTTGTCAATAGTTCAGGCTTTTGTTAATATTAAAATATGGAGATGAAAGAGATAACCAATAAAGATATTTGGGAAGGTTTTCTTTTGGAATGCGGGGAAAAGACATTCTTGGATTCATGGAACTGGGGAGTATTTCAAGACAAACAGGAAGACAAAATCTGGAGGTTTGGAATTTATAACGCCTCAGAGCTGATTGCCATAGCATTGGTTGTAAAAATAATTGCCAAAAGGGGCGTTTTTTTATTCGTTCCCCATGGACCTGTTGTCAACGGCCAAAGAAACAATAACCAAATATTAGAAACATTATCAAAAGAACTGAAAGAACTGGAAAAAAAAGAACATGCAAGTTTTATTAGAATTGCTCCGATATGGGAAAAAAATGATAAAAATGTAAAAGCATTCAAGGATCTGGGATTCAAGGATGCCCCTATTCACATTCATCCTGAATTAACTTGGGAGCTGGACATTTCTTCTCCAGAAGAGAAGATCCTTTCTGGAATGAGAAAGACAACCCGCTATTTAATTAAAAAGGCTCAGAAGGATAAAAATATTGAAATAATCAAAAGCGATGACATAAAGGATGTGGATAGATTTCAAAGCATTTTAAAGAAAACAGCCGAAAGGCATGGTTTTGTTCCTTTTTCTCTGAATTATTTAATGGAACAGTTCACTTGTTTCGGGCCGGACAAGCAAATCCTCATCTGGTTTGGAAGGTATAAGGGAGAAATCATATCCTCTGCTATTGCTGTTTACTGGCAGGGAATTGGATTTTACCATCACGGAGCATCTTTTGAACACAATACGAATAAAACCCCGGTGACATATTTGCAACAATGGGAAATGATAAGGGAAGCTAAAAGACGAGGATGCTCTAAATACAATTTTTGGGGGATTTCAAAGAAACCTAAGCATCCTTGGGCCGGGTTAAGCCAATTCAAAATGGGATTCGGGGGTTATGAAAAGGAGTACGTTAAAACTCAAGATCTTCCTATTTCGAACCGATATTATCTTACAAAACTATTTGAAATTCTAAGAAAAATTAAGAGAAGAGTATGAGGGGATACAAAAAATCTTTTAAATCTTTGAGAAAAAGGTTTCCTTTCAGGTTCTTTTTCTTATCTTTTCTTTTTATTTCCCTTTCCTCCGGAGCTGTTTATTTTGTTTTTTTTACTGATTTTTTAAAGATAAAAGAGATAAATGTCCGGAATAACAAAGAAATTCCGAGCGAAGAGATTAAAAATGCGATTAAGGATAAGATCTATCTTTCAGGGAATATCCTTTTCGCGGATATAAAAGGAGCTGTCGAAGAAATACAAGATAATTTTCCAAAAGTAAAAAATGTTTCTATTAATAGAATTCTTCCAGATAAGATATCTATTCAAATCAGCGAAAGAAAGCCCATTGCAACCGTGTTCTTAGATAATGATTTTTACCTAATAGATAAAGACGGCGTAGTTTACGAAAAAACCAAATGGGGAATAACTCCGGAAATTCTTCCTAACGGAGTAGAGATAACTTCCGAAATTGCAGGAAAATTGGCCATGGCGATTGAAAAGTTCCAAAGCCTGAAAATTCCTCTTGATAATCTTTTTTTAGCTTCAGCATACAGGGCGAATATCAAAACAAACGAAGGCTGGGAAGCCTTTATCAATCTAAATGAAAATATTTCTTGGCAGATGGAAAAGTTAGAAACTCTTTTAAAAGAAAAAATCCCGCCGGAGAGCAGGAAGAATCTTAAATATATTGATTTGAGATTTAAAAAGACTTACGTCTACCCTGAAATCTAAAGAATCCAACTGAAAATAAGGGAATAAAAGAAATCAATTACCCTTGAAAAAACCAAGATAATCAAAACTCCGCAAGACATCAACACTACTGTTTTTATTTTTCCCGCAATCCCTTTTCTCATGTCTTCAGTTTATACTTTTCAATAATTTATTTCAAGTTTCTAAGATTGACTTATTAATAAAAAAAGATTATAATTCCTATCGATGGAAGAAGAAAATGCAGAAAAAATAAAGAAGGAAAGGGATGAATGCAAAAAGCTGGCGGAGGATTATTTAGCCGGTTGGAAGCGCGAAAGAGCGGATTTTATCAATTTTAAAAGAGACGAATCGGAAAGAATTCAAAAATCCGTAAAGCTTTCGGAAAAAGAAATCGTGAAAAACTTCCTTTTAATTTTAGACAGCCTTTATCTCTTGGAAAAACACTCTAAAAATATTGAAGGTTTCTCAAACGTAAACAAGCAGATTTCAGCCTTTCTGGATTCAATGAAAGTTAAAGAGATTGATTGCTTGAATAAAGAATTTGATCCCAACCTTCATGAAGCGGTTGAAGTTATTGAAGGAAAAGAAGAGATTCCCATTGTGGTTGAAATCGTCCAGAAAGGATATATTATGGATAATATGGTCGTTAGGCCAGTAAAAGTAAAAATAGCAAATAAAATAGATAAACCTAGCAAATAATATGGCAAAAATTCTGGGCATTGATTTAGGAACAACTTTTTCCGCCATGGCAGTTATGGAAGGCGGAGAACCTAAAATAATTGAAAACAGGGAAGGTTCAAGAACCACTCCTTCCGTGGCAGCAATCACTAAAACCGGAGAACGGTTGGTAGGGATTCCGGCAAGAAGGCAGCAAATAACTAATTCCCAAAACACAGTTTATGCGGTTAAAAGATTGATTGGCAGAAGATATTCCGACATTGAGGTTCAAAAAGACAAAAAACTCCTGCCTTATGAGATAAAAGAAGCTTCTGACGGAGGGATTGAGATCAAAATGGGAGGAAAATGGTATAAACCTGCGGAAATCTCCGCAATGGTTTTGCAAAAACTCAAGGCGGATGCTGAAGAAAAGCTTGGAGAAGAAATAACCGAAGCGATCATAACCTGCCCGGCATATTTTGATGATTCCCAAAGAAAGGCGACTAAGGTAGCCGGGGAGATAGCCGGATTGAAGGTTGAAAGGGTTATTAACGAACCTACTGCTGCGGCTCTAGCATACGGATTGAACAATAAAAAGGGCCAGCAGATATTGGTGTATGATTTCGGAGGAGGAACATTCGATGTCTCTATACTGGATGTGACGGAAGAAACCTTGAAAGTCATCGGCACGGGAGGAGACACTCATTTGGGCGGGGAAGATTTCGATCAAAGAATTATGGAATGGGTCATCTCGGAATTTAAGAAAGACCAAGGAATAGATTTATCCAATGATCACTTAGCCTTGCAAAGAATAAAAGAAGCAGCCGAAAAAGCAAAGATTGAGCTTTCGGGATCTTTAGAAACTGAAATCAACCTTCCTTTCATAACATCCGATTCTTCAGGGCCTAAACATTTGTTAATTAAGTTTACCCGCGCTAAATTGGAAGATTTGGTTTCAAATTACATCCAAAGATCGATTGAATTAGTAAAACAGACTTTAAGGGAAGCTAAAATGGATATTAAAGGCATTGAAGAAGTGGTGCTGGTGGGAGGCCAGACAAGAATGCCTAGAATCCAAGAGGAAATAAAAAAGCTCTTCGGAAAAGAACCGAATAAATCCATCAACCCGGATGAAGTCGTGGCAGTGGGAGCTGCAATCCAAGGAGGAATTTTGAAAGGGGAAATGAAAGAGGTTCTGCTTCTAGATGTTACCCCTCTTTCCTTAGGCATTGAAACCTATGGGGGGGTAAATACTGTTTTGATTCAGAAAAATACGACTGTGCCGACAGCCAAAACTCAGATTTTCTCAACTGCGTCAGATAGCCAGACTTCAGTAGAAATTCACGTTTTGCAGGGAGAAAGGCCCATGGCAAACGACAATAAAACATTGGGAAGGTTTATCCTTGATGGAATTCCTCCTGCTCCCAGAGGATTGCCTCAAGTTGAAGTTACCTTTGATATTGACGCCAACGGAATTTTAAATGTTTCGGCCAAAGATAAGGCAACAGGGAAAACCCAATCAATTAAAATAGAGGGATCTATTGGGATGGCAGACGAAGAAATAGAGCGGCTAAAGAAGGAGGCTGAGGTCCATGCTTCAGAAGACAAAAAGAAAAAAGAATTGATTGAAGCCAGAAATCTGGCAGACAATCTTATCTATACTTGGGAAAAAACAGAGAAAGAATCCGGGAGCAAGATTTCTGAAGGAGTTAAAAAAGAAATCCAAGATAAAATAGTTGAATTAAAAAAGGCAAAGGATTCCGAAAACACGGAGGAGATAAAGCAAAAAACTAACGAGCTTTCTCAAGCAATGCAAAAAGCCGGGGCAGAATTGTATAAACAAAATCCGCCGGAACCAAATAAATGAAAGATTACTATCAAATCTTAGGAATTCCCAAAACCGCCTCGCAAGAGGAGATCAAAAGGGCTTATTATGCCTTGGCGCATAAATACCATCCTGATAAAGGAGGAGACATGGAAAAGATGAAGGAAATAAACGAGGCTTACCAGGTTTTATCGGATAAAGAAAAAAGGGCGCAGTATGACAGGTTTGGAACAGCCGAAGGGCAGCCAGGCGCCGGAGGCCAAGGATGGGATTTTAACTGGACATGGGGCCAGCCAGGAAGCAGCGGGGCCGGATTTGAGTTTGATTTCGATGACATGGAAGATATTTTCGGCAGTGTTTTCGGATTTGGATCAAAGAAATCCCAAAAAAGAGATTTAAAAAGGGGAAGCGATATAAGGCTGGATATGGAAATAACATTAGACCAGACTCTCCGTGACATAGAAAGGGAGATAACATTGAGAAAATATATTGTTTGCCAGCGATGCGCAGGGTTGGGCGCCGAGCCTGGGACAGCTGTCAATGAATGTCCTACCTGCAGGGGGACAGGGGAAGTTCAAGAGGTAAAAAGAACTATTTTAGGATCATTTACCAGCTGGACAACTTGCCCCAATTGCAAAGGAGAGGGCCAAAAACCTGAAAAACCTTGCAATGTCTGCGGAGGAGAAGGAAGAATAAAGGGAGCAGAAAAGATTTCAATTAAAATTCCGGCGGGAATAGATGACAGCCAAGTCATACAGATAGCGGGAAAGGGGGATGCCGGGAAAAGAGGAGGGCCGGCTGGAGATTTATTCGCGCGCATATTTATAAAAAAGAATTCTCAATTTGAAAGGAGCGGAGATGATTTATACGCAACGATTTCAATTTCTTTAACCCAAGCTGCATTGGGAGACAAAATACAAATCGGTTTGTTAGACGGAAAAAAAATGGATATAGACATTCCGGCGGGAATTGAGCATGGAAAGATAATCAAGGTTGCAGGGGAAGGAATCCCTCATTTTCGGAGGCGCGGAAGAGGGGACCTATACCTCAAAATTATAATTGAGATTCCTAAAAAGTTGACAAAAGCTCAAAAAGAGCTATTAAAAAGATTAAAAGAAGAGGGATTATAGCAGCTTTTTAGAGGCCCGACCTCTTGAAAGCTTGAGCTCAGTTTTTGAGAGGTCGGGCCTCTTTTAAACTTATGCGCCCGTAGCTCAATGGTAGAGCAATGGCCTTTTAAGCCAGTGGTTGAAGGTTCGAGTCCTTCCGGGCGCACTAATTTTGGGCCCATAGTAAATCGGTATTACGCATCCATGGCATGGATGAGGGCGGGGTTCAATTCCCCGTGGGTCCACAGTATACTTGAAAGGGTTTAAAATGGAAGAGAAGCCGAAATGCTCATTTTACAATGTTTGCGGCGCAGAAGTCATCCGGCTGAAGCTGGATCGCTCCGGAAAATGGCAAAAAGATTTCTGTTTCGGGGAACCCGAAAAATGCGAACATTTGCCTGAAAGGAAAAGGCTTCAAGAAAAAAAGCGGCAGGATTAATCCCGCCGCTTTTACTTTTCCACAGGGGTAATATTTTTGTAATAGGTAAAGGTGCTATAATAAACAAAGGTAAAAGGTCGACAAATCTCTAACTAAATACATTTTAAACTATGATAGTAACAAATTGGTTCGATACAACCGTTCAAGCTCTCTTAAACGTTTGGCGCGATTTAGTCGCTTTTATACCTAATCTTATAGGAGCGATCATTATTTTCCTAATCGGCTGGGCCATATCCATAGCAGTTGGGAAGCTCATTGCGGAAGTATTAAAAAGATTGCAGTTTAACAGGATATTTGAAAAAGGAACATGGAGAACAGCCCTGCAAAAAGCAGATATAGACGTAGATGCCTCCGCATTTATAGGGGCTGTATTTAAATGGGTCCTTTTAATAGTATTCCTTGTGGCGGCAGTCCAGATTTTGGGCTTTAACCAGCTGGCAAGCTTTTTTAACAGCGTTTTGGAATACCTTCCAAATGTTATAGTGGCCGCATTCATTTTTGTAATTGCGGTTATTATCGCTGATATCCTTGAAAAGATTGTCAGAGCCAGCGTTGAGAGCGTGAAGGTAGGCTATGGAAACATAGTCGGCATCATTGTCAGATGGTCCATTTGGATATTTGCCATATTGGCAATTCTTCAGCAATTAAGGATTGAAGCAGCCGGTTGGCTTATCCAGATCATCCAGATCGCTTTTATGGGAATAGTGGTGGCTATGGCTATCGCGTTCGGATTAGGGGGCAAGGACGCCGCAAAGGATACGATTGATTCAATGAGAGGAAAATTGCGGAAATAAAGGAACAAAAATAGGAAATTTAAAAGAGCGGGGTTTCCTCCCGCTTTTTTAAACGGGAAGGCTTGACATTGGGTTTGGTTCTGCTAACATACTATTGTATTTTTGAACATTGTAAATTAAATACTGATTAATAAAGTTGTAATTATTAACTGTTAGCCAACAATTTGTTTTTAGTCACAGGTAATCCGCCTTAGGGCGGATAATTAATTTTTTTAAGGGCAGATGGAGGATGCCTTGGGATATTGAGGCGATGAAGGACGCGGCGTGGCTGCGATAAGCTTCGGGGAGGTGTCTAGCAACCTTTGATCCGAAGATTTCCGAATGGGAAAACCCGTCATGGAAACCCCATGATACTCCGAAGCAATTCGGAGAGCATACCCGCTGAAGTGAAACATCTCAGTAAGCGGTGGAAAAGAAAAAGATATTTATTCCCCTAGTAGCGGCGAGCGAAAAGGGATTAGCTCAAACCCAATATTATATATTGGGGGTTGCAAGAGGATAGTTTCGGGAGTATTTCTGATGCATAGAAATGCTAACCGAGGGAGGACACTGGAAGGTTAGAAGAACGACCCTGGAAAGGGCGGCCATAGAGGGTAATAGCCCCGTATTTAAAAATCTTTACATGCTCCTTGCTATCTTTCTTAAGTATCTCGAGAAAAGATAGCCTCGAGAGAAGCAGGCCGGACTGTCGGCCAAAGCTAAATACTCAATATCACCGATAGTGAACTAGTACCGTGAGGGAAAGGTGAAAAGCAGGGGGGTGACCCCGGTGAAATAGAATCTGAAACCATCGTGCCTACAAGGAGTGGGAGTCCCGCCTCGGCGGGATGACCGCGTGCCTATTGAAGAATGAGCCAACGAGTGTGCGTATAACTTTTGTCTAAGCCCTTATGGGGCGGAGGCTCAGCGAAAGCAAGTTTTAAAAGAGCGTATTTAAAGTTATGCGTATGACCCGAAGCCAAGCGAGCTTGTCATGACCAGGGTGAACCCCGATGAAAATCGGGGGGAGGCCCGAACCCGTGAGCCGTGCAATACTCTGGGATGAGTTGTGATAAGTAGTGAAAAGCTAATCGAGCTTGGTAATAGCTGGTTCTCCCCGAAATAGCTTTTGGGCTAGCCTTTGCATATAGTTTTCCGGAGGTAGAGCACTGAATGGGATTTCTTGGACCTAGTCCGGATCTCCCAATCAAACTCCGAATGCCGGAAAATGTTTGCAGGGAGTTAGACTGTGGGGGCTAAGCTCCATGGTCAAAAGGGAAACAGCCCGGATCTTAATCTAAGGTCCCTAAACTAAGTTAAGTGTTCTTAAGGAAGTGGAATTCCTCTGATAGCTAGGAGGTTAGCTCAGAAGCAGCTATCCTTTAAAAAGTGCGTAACAGCTTACTAGCTAAGGAGTTTCGCGCCGAAGATTTACGGGGCTAAAACTTAGTACCGAAGATAAGGCGTTCCGATGAATAATCGGAAATGGGTAGGGGAGCGTCCCGCTCGCTGTGAAGCCTCGCCGTAAGGCTGGGTGGAGCGTGCGGGAGTGAGAATGTTGGTATGAGTAACCACAAGTCCGTTGAGAACACGGACCACCGAAAACCCAAGGTTTCCTTGGCAATGACAATCAGCCAAGGGTTAGGCGGCCCTAACCCGTCGCACCGAAAGGTGGACGAGGGATGGACAGCCGGTTAATATTCCGGCCCTTCTGTTTGTTCCGATCAGCGACGCAGTTGTGTAGTCTGGAGGGATTATTGGATTTCCTCACTTCCGCTTCGGCGGGAGGTTTCAGACGAATCGATTGCCCAGAAAAGCTGTAAGGTTATGCAAACAGAATCCGTACTGTAAACCGACACAGGTGGGTTGGCGTAAGTGCGCCAAGGTGAACGAGTGAAAGCTCTTAAAGGAACTCGGCAAAAAAGCAGGCGTAACTTCGGGATATGCCTTACCCCGCTTCGGCGGGGTCGCAGCTAAAGTACCCCTAGCGACTGTTTATCAAAAACACAAGTCTCTGCTAAACTCGTAAGAGGATGTATAGAGGCTGAAGCCTGACCAGTGCTGGAACGTTAACAGCTCCGGTCTTCGCCGCAAGGTGAAGGCTGAGGGCTCGAAGCGCCAGTAAACGTCGGCGGTAACTATAACCGTCCAAAGGTAGCGTAATCTCTTGCCAGGTAAGTTCTGGCCCGCATGAAAGGCCTAACGACTGGGGGACTGTCTCTAAGAGTTGCTCGGTGAAAATACAATACCGGTGAAGACGCCGGTTACCTGCGGCTAGACGGAAAGACCCCAGGAGCTTTACTGTAGTTAGGTATTGGGTTTTGGTTTTTGATGCGTAGCGTAGATGGCAGGCTTTGAAGTCTCGCTTTCGGGTGGGATGGAGCCGTCAATGAAACACCATTCTTTAAAAACCATAATTCTAACTCCCGCTCAGCGGGATGACAGTGCCTAATGGGCAGTTTAAGTGGGGCACTTTTCTCCTAAAAAGTAATGGAGAAGTTTAAAGGTCAGCTAGCTCCGGATGGAAATCGGAGCGGTCGCGTAAAGGCATAAGCTGGCTTTACTGCAAGGCGGATGTGCCGCGCAGTTGGGAAACCAGAACTTAGTGAACCGATGGATTTTCATAGAAAATCCAGAGATCATCAGACAAAAGTTACCC
>Ga0105104_10000534_pt1 | contig 29524 bp, 24 predicted proteins | sample PPLLaktember2015_3_FD_87034 | JGI IMG/M metagenome (GOLD analysis project Ga0105104, IMG submission 87034) | Freshwater sediment microbial communities from Prairie Pothole Lake near Jamestown, North Dakota, USA - PPLs Lake P7 Core (6) Depth... | ecosystem: Environmental > Aquatic > Freshwater >...
CAGGGAGACCCCCTTTGAGCAGTAAGGCCAGACACCGGGTGTTTCCGCAAACACCCGGTGTCTTAATGCCGAAAACGGGGCGGGAGGTCCGACCCGCGGGTCTTTCGATGACACGCTGGCTATGGCGAAGACACGGGGGTCAGGAGACCCCCTTTGAGCCTTTGCGAGGTTGGAAGCGGCCGAAGGACCAGCCCGCGCGTCTTTACAAAGCCGGCTCCCCTCTGGGAGATGCCGCCGGGTCAGGCCTTCGGACGGCGGGAGCTCTCGGATGGCGCACTCCTTGCATAACTCTTAAATCCATTTGATAACATCCTCGATATAATTAACCCAAGCAGCCACGGATTTCGCGCCTGAACTGCCCAGGTGCAGGCAGAGGTTCAGAATGACGCTCTTGGGGTGGCAGCCTGGGTTTGTTATATTCATCATCATTCAAAGACAGTGACAACGCAGAATTCATGGAGGAGCTCATGGATATTTCATCGCCCAACCAACCACCCGTCGAAAGAGAAGGCTGCCTGAGCCATTTCCAATGGCTGTTTGCCGGGTTGGTTTTACCCTGCATCAGCACGGGGTATTACCGCCGAGGAATGCAGCGCGGCCCACTCCCGGCCGCGCTGGTGATTATTATGCTCGGGCTGGTTTCAGCCGGCCTGGGGACCCTCGGGTTAGTCCAGGGGATGATGAAGCTCACCGGGGAAATCCGGGCAGCCTTCGCGAGCGGGAGCGTCCCGGAAATCGTCATCCAGGATGGGGTCGCGCAGGTCTACGGGTCGCAGCCCCACATACTGATGAACCAGGATGGCATGCTGGCAGTGATCGATACCACGGGAGCCATCACGTATATCGACCAGCAGTACTACTCCCAGGGCATCCTGCTGACCCGCACCGAGCTGCACGTCTTGAACCGGCAGGGAGAATACCAGCGCCTGCAGCTTTCCGATTTGCATGCCATCGTGAATGCCAACCCGATCCTGATCAACGCGGAAACGGTTGAAAACGCCTGGGGCCAGTTCTCGGCCATCCTGGGCGTGGTAGTGCTGGTCGGGATGAGCCTGATGAATACCATCGTGCGCCTGGCCTACGTCGCGCTGCTGGCGCTGCTGGTGTGGGGTGGATTTTCACTGCTGCTGGCGAAAACCGATTTTGGCAGCGTGTATACGGTTGGGCTGTACGCCTCGGTCCCGGCGATGTATCTCAACTATCTGCTGGGCCAGATCCAGGTGAATTTTGTATTCCTGCATACTCTGCTGCTGCTCGCAATCTGGATTGCGGCGCTCGGGCTGGTCTTCAAAGGCCCTGTGAAGCGAAGCGAGCCCGGCAACCTGCGCCTATGGCGGGTCTGGGTGGGGATACCCCTACTGGTGGTGATGGCGCTGAATATCGTTTTCCAATGGCCGCAAGGCGCGACCATCGTATGGGTAGCCGCGGTGCTTACCCTGGCCGTGCTGATCACCGAGGCATTCTTCGCGCCAGCTCAGGAAGCGCAGGCGTCGGTCGAACCAAAAGCTCAGTGAGGTTATTAAAATTTCAGGTCTCTTCCCCATGTTTTGGGTGACAAACCTGGCTGGCATGGTTGCTCTAGCCAGCCCTAGATCAGCCTGACCATCAGCCCACAAGCGCCTGGACGCGGCCAACTTTACCGTTGACCAGCATGACCTTGATGCCGTGCGGGTGGGTGGGGCTCTTGGTCAGGATGCGCATGACGATGCCCTCGGTGAGCTGACCGGTGGGCTGGTTCTGCTTTTCGACGATCAGCACCCTGGTTCCGGGTTGGACTTGACTGCGGGTGGGAAGATCTGGCATCAGGTTGGCGGGCTCCTCGATGGTACAGCCGGGCGATTTTTCAGCTAAGATGCATGTGATTATACTCGAGCGAGCCACGCATGGCCGGCAGAGAGAGAAGGTTGGGATCGATAGGACAGCGGGTGCTGTCAGGAAATATCGGGGAATGGAACCACTACCTGAATGGAGGTGCCATGGCCTGGAGAAGAGACTACGGTAAACCGGCCGCCAATCGCCTCCGTCCGTTCGGCCATCCCAACCAGACCGAAATGTCCCGTACGGGCCAGCTCGACCCATTTTGAAGGCACCTCGAAGCCACAGCCATTATCCGCGACTTTCAAAACGATCTGTTCGGGTTGGATCTGAAAATCAACGGTAACCTGCCTGGCCTGCGCGTGGCGGATCACATTGTTCATCGAGTTCTGATACACCCGATACAGACTCACCCGGACACGCTCGGGTAGCCTCGAGCCATCATCCATCAAATTCAGGTCGATTTGTAGATCAGGATAGGTTTCCGCGATCTTGTGAGCGTGAGCACGGATGGCCTTCTCCAGGCCAAAATGGGTTAGCGTGGGTGGGCGCAGCTCCCCGCATATTTCACGCAAGGTATCGACGACGGCCTGGATGCTCTCCTTGGTCGAGATCAAAGTTTCGAGCTCTTCCACATCATGGAGTACTTTTTTAAGGCCTTCCAGGTTGTAGGTTATGCCGTACAACTCCTGGATCGGCCCATCGTGGAGCTCCTGAGAGAGAGACAGCCTTTCGGCCTCGATGCTTTCGAACAGGCGGCGGTGGATCTCATCGAGCTCGGCCTGCAAACGCTTCTGCTCGCTGATATCCCGGATGGCGCTGATGGTCAGGATGCCATCCGCGGTCTCAAACGGGCTGAGCATGATATCGACCGGGAATTCGGTACCATCTTTGCGGAGGGCAAAGAGCGAGAGCCCGGCGCCCATTGGGCGGGTCGCCATCTGGCTGAAGTAACTGGCCCGATTCAACGAATGCTGCTGCTGGTAGCGGGCCGGGAGGAGAATATCGACAAGACGGCCAGACAGCTCCGCGCGTAAATATCCGAAAAGCAGCTCGGCCTGACGGTTGACACGCACGATCTTCCCATCCGAATCGACCAAAACCACCGCGTCCGGAGCGGATTCAAAGAGGCTGGTCAGCATTGCCTCGCTTTGCTTCAAATCAGCTTCGGCTTTACGGCGCTCCTGGACTTCCCTGATCAACTGCTGGTGAGAAGACTCGAGCTGCCGGGTGCGCTTAGCGACGCGCTGCTCCAGCTCAGCATTGAGGGCCTGCGCTTCCTGGTAGAGACGCGCGTTTTCGATGGCGATGGCTGCCCGGCGGGACAGCTCAAGGACCAGGTCGATATCTTCCTTCGTGTAGCGGTGGCCCGAGTCCCCCCAAACCAGGCTAATGGCGCCAAAGGTGCGCCCGCGGGCGGTCAACGGGATGGTCATACCGGAGCGCAAACCTAACTCACGCAGCCGCCGGTCATAATCGGGGCCGCGCGAGGCCGCCAGGAGCATTTCATCGGTGATTTCCGGGATGAAGAAGGGCTCACCCGTGCGCAGCACTCCATATAGGGGAGAATTTGCTTCCCGGTCGGGGGGATAGAGCTGCTCGAATTCCCGCGCCGCTTCGACTTTGGCGGGGTCTTTATGGGTAACGGCCAACCGGTAAACTTCCTCATTCTCATCGATCAGGTGGACGGAACACCAATCGGCAAGGTAGGTAACCGCCAGGTTGGCGATATTTTCCAGGGTGGCTTCATAATCCAGGGAGGAGGCCAGGATTTTTCCGGCCTCGGCCAGCATCTTTTGGGCATGTTCGGCACGGACGAAATTGGTGATATCCCGAAATATATTTACCGCAAGGACGACTTTTCCACCCGTGTCGCGGACCGGGTTAGCATCGACAATCGACCAGCGGTCTTCACCCGTCTGCAGCAGACGAAAATGGATCCGGGCAGAGGCAGATGGCGCCCCCTGGAAAATCTGGCGGCCGGGTAATTTATCTACGGGAAAAGGATCCCCATCTTCATCCAACAGGGTATATTTCTGGGCAATCTCTGAAAAGGAGGCACTCAAAAGCTCGTCGACCGAAGCATAGCCCAGGGTCTGCGCGGCCGACTGGTTGGCATACACAATATTCCCCCTGGAATCTTGGGCAGTGATCCCCTCGGATACTCCATCCAAAACAATAGCGAGCTCATCGCGGGAGCGGCGCAGCTCGTCTTCGACGCGGGAACGGTCGATGGCGGAGGCCAGGATATTGGCGATGCTGACCAGGAAGCCAGTATCGTGGGAGGGAAATTTCCTCAAGCGCGTGGTATGGGCGCCCAGGACGCCAAAAGGTTTCTCCCGCCCGGCGATTATCACGCTCATCCCGCTCACCACGTGGTGGTCGTGGAGCAGTTTTGGACTCGAAAAGCGGGTCTCGTTTGGGAGGTCCCAGACAATAACCGGCTGGTCAGCCAGCAGGGTGAAACCGGCCTGCGATTCTTTCCCCGCCCCGACTTTGGCCTGTCCCACCAGACCTTCCATCCAGCCTACCCCGGCGCGCAGCAAGAGCTCCTGGCCATCGGGAAGCAGTTCCAGGATCTTACAATACTCGACATCCAGAGTTTGAGCAACCGTACGCACGGCTGTATCGAATAGGGCGGCAAGGTCCGAGCTGCGGATGGCAAACTCACCCAACGAGGAAATGGCCTCCTGCTGGCGCAGCCGGAGGTTCAAGTCGTTTTCAACCGACATGCGGCGAAATTTGTGGTTGGTGGAGTGAAAAAATCTGTATTTGTTCATAGGGCCTTACGAGACTTCTCAGATACAGTATAGAGTTTTATCCCGATTCGATTAGATACTAATTTTATCTTATTTATAGAATATTTTACTTAGATTCCGTTAAGAATCCTCTTAAAAAGTAAGCCTAAAAATTTGTCTGGGGTGTTTGCGCGGCCGCCAAAGGTTCGGCGGCCGCGCAAACACCCCTTCAACAATATTCGGAAAGGACCGAGAGCAAAATAACAGATCGAGAAATGGAACGACTCACACGTCGTTCGAGGCGCCAAAACTGTGGGCCAGGAGGGTCTTTAGATGGTGCTCCAGGGTGCGAAAGGAAAAGTAACGCAGCCCCAGGCGATAATTATGCTCGACCATCTCCTCGGCCAGAGAAGGGCTATCCAGGACCTGGCGGGTTTGCTGTACGGTCGCGTCGGTGATATAGCCTTCAAACTCGATGGCGCGAAAACCCCTGGGTTTGATATCCAGATCGTAGATGGAGTAATTATTAACCACGATGGGCCGCTTGAAATAAATGGCTTCCAGGAAAGCGTTGCCAAAACCCTCGACGGTGGAAGGATAGGTCACCAGGTCAGCCTGGAGGTAAACATCCTCCAGCGAATATACTTTACGCCCATCGGTAGTTAAACCGCGCTGGCCGCGGACGATGTCGGAGACAAAGTTTACCGACACACCCAACAAGGCGGCGTATTCGCGGATGCGGTTTTCATAGTCGTCGCGCTCATCTCCCGAGGCATGCGAGATGACCAGGCGAGCTTTCAAACCGGTGCGCTTGGTCAGCTCAATGGCATGCTCGATGCCTTTGCGCTGAACGATCCGGGTGGGCTGCAGAAAAAGCTTATCCTGAGGCTCGATGCGCAGGGCTTCACGCAGACCGCGAGCATAGGGATCGGGACCGCCGGGGGGTTGTTCGAAGTCCATGACATTGGGCACGATCAAAGATGAGTTCCCGGTGCGATAACCGAGCTGGCTGGCGGCTAAAGAATTGATCACTACGTGCTGGATGGTGGGTAAGTGGGGTGGAAAAGCCATGGCCAGGTAATCTGAGACGCAGTTTTTCAAAAAACGATCGCGCTCCCAATAAAAATCATGGTGATGCGCAATGGTTGGGAAACCCGTCTCTGCGATAAACTCGGTCAGGGCCAGCCCAAGCGGGATATTCATCGGGATGGCCAGGGCGTTTTCTACCACCAGGACATCGACCTCAAATTTTGAAACGAACTGGACGACCTGGGCCTTGAGATGGTCTTTGAGAAGCTCAACCTGGCGGGTGACTTCGACGGGGCGGTTGTCCCGAGAAAAGGCCAGGTCGTATACCTGGCGCACCTCCGGATAGCTAAAGAGCGCCTCAGGGACAAGGTAGCTGCGCTCAACGGGCTGATCGGATGAACCCGCGAAGTAACAGCAGGTATGCCCCAGGCGTTCCATGACAGCCGCCCATTTGCGCGTCTCCAGGGTTACGCCGTCTGTGCCGTGGAAACGGGTCGAGACAAAACCGATGCGCAGAGATTTCGCCGCGGGAGTGAGAACCATGCTTACCCACGGAGCGTTATACGGATGCACTCGACGCCACGCGCGTCCAGGTAGACCGCGCGGGGGGTTTTGACGATACGCAGCACAATCCCTTTGCACTGCGGGCAGCGCAGCACTACTCCGGGGGCATGCAGGTAGACCAATAGCGTTCCGAGATATCCGGCGTAGCCGCAAGAGGCGCACTGGCTGGGGCTGGCGGTCATCTCTGCGCCAAAGATTTCCTCCAGAAACCCGGCAACAGCGTTGCCATCCAGGGTTAAAGATTCCATCAGATCGGCTTCCATATTATGAACCTCCTTCTAACCATGAGTAAATTAGATCCCATCAGGAGGGGCCTCCGGTGGGGCCGAAGCGCTCGGTGCGGATGTTGGATGGGGGCAGGCCGAGTTGGACCAGGTGGTCGGCGACATTCTCGACCAGGAGGGTCGGGCCGCAGATAAATGCCTGGGCCTGCATCCCCAGAGGCTGGAGGACTTCGGCGAGCATGGCACGGTCGATGCGCCGGGCGTAGCCTTTCCAGCCGGGCGGCTGCGAGCGGGTCAGGGTGTGGAACACCTCAACCCCGCCAGGCTGGCGGCTCAACCGCTCCAACTCGGCAGCGTAGATCACGTCTTCAGGGGTGCGCGAGCTGTAGAGCAGGCGGGCAGGGACACTGGAACCGACCGCGGCGCGGTGGCGGAGCATGGCCATCAGAGGCACCACACCCGACCCTCCGCCCACCAGGAGCAGCGGCCCGCCCATCTCGGCCGTCCAGACAAAATATCCGCCGATCGGCCCGCGGACTTCCAACCGGTCATCCAGCGCGACGACATCGTGGAGATAGGAAGAAACCTCGCCGTTTTCGATCCACTCAACGGTGAGGTCGATCTCGCCCACCCGCTCGGGTTCAGACGCGATGGAGTAGCTGCGCTGGGCCTGGTAGCCATCCGGGGCAGTCAGGCGGATGTCATAATGCTGGCCGGGACGGTGAGGAGACCAGCCGGGCAGTTCCAGGGTGATCGTTTTAACCCGGGGGGTTTCCTGCCGGACGGCTCGAACGGTGGCCAGCTGCCATACCAACGGGGGTTTGAGCTTAATCTCCCTGATAGCGCTCCTCCTTCCAGGGGTCGCCGCGATCGTGATACCCCAGGGCTTCCCAGAAACCGCGGCGATCGGCATCCATCAAACGCAGACCGGTCACCCACTTGGCGCTCTTCCAGAAGTAGAGGTGGGGGACGACCAGGCGGGCCGGGCCGCCGTGTTCGGGGGCAAGCGGCTGCCCGGCGTAGTTGTAAGCGACAAAGGCCCGGCCACCGGTCAGGTCGGCCAGGGGCAGGTTTGTGGTGTACCCGCCGTAAGAAAAAGCGGTCACAAAGCCGGCCTGGGGGTCGATCTCCACATTCTCCAGCAAAGTATCCACCGAGACCCCTTCCCAGCGGGTGTCGAGCTTGCTCCACTTGGTGACACAATGGATATCAACGGTGAAGGTTTGAGAAGGAAGCTGGTTGAATTCCTGCCAGGACCATTGGACCGGCTGGCGTACCAGGCCTTCGATCCGAAAATTCCACTGGTCAAGGGGGACGTGCTGGGTCGGGCCTGCCGACAGGACGGGGAAATCGGGGGTAATGTACTGACCCGGCGGGACGCGTTTTGCATTCTCGGGCTCGCGCCTCCGGCCGGTAAAACCACGGGAAAAGAATGAGTCGGACATAAGCCTCCAAAAGAAGTTGGGTAGTGGTCAGTGACCAGTGGGTAGGAAATGCTGCCTACTACCCACTACCCACTTCCCACTTCCTTAATACAACGCTCCAGGTTGTCGAGGAGTTTGGCCGAGGGATATACCCTGGTCATCATGTACACTAAGATCCAATGGTCGACAAACCGCAGCGAGGTGGCGCGGCCGAGCTCGGTAACCTGCAGGCGGGTACCGCCATTGGGTTCGGGGGTAAGCCTGAAGGTGGCGCGGATGGTAAACGGCGGGATGATTTGCTGGACGGTGTAATATTCGAAGGGGCGCCAGTCCAGAATCGTTTCGACCATGGCGACTTTTTTTCCATGCACGCAGTGCGTGCGCGCTCCCACACCCGTACGGCCGCCCGGTTTAAATACCGCGGTAAAGGTTGCGGGGTCGAATGTGTAGAGAGAACGCTTGTACGGGTCGTTCAGCCATTCCCATAAGACCGGGGGCGGCACGGAATACAGGTGGACCGTGGTCAAATCGGCTTCCTCGGGAGTAACGATTTCGCGCCGCGCAGCAACCACCGCTTCGTAGCGGAGGCGCAGATCCAGGCTGAATGTGTTGACATCGCCCAGGTGATCGTAGGTTTCCACCCGGGCGTGCAGACCCTCCAGGTCCAGCCCCAGGCGGGTGAGGGCGGTCTCGGTAAACAGGACATAAGCCTTCCATCCCGTCTGTTCGGTGATATGGTTCTTGGTCAGGCGGTGGATCAGGTTGACATCCGAGCCAACCAGCTCGTGGATGCCGGAAATATTCTGGAGCATATAATCGCCGAAGTGGACGAAGAATTTCAAATCCAGACCGGGTATGGCAAGGCAGGCGCGGCATTCACAGGTGGTGCGGCGGGTGGCCGCGGTGACCTGGTCGCGGAAGGCGGCATAGGTGGATTCAATCAATTCCAGGAGGGTTTCACCGCGCGCCAGCCGCGGGGCGGGGAGGTAGGCAAACACGGCGTCGCCTTCCAGCTTGGAAATGGCGAGCAGGGTCTTGAAGCGGGCGACGATACCGTCCAGCAGCTCGGTCAGGACGGCATTGGCATGGTCCAGCTCCACCTGCGCCAGGTAGGAGGTGAAACCAGAGATATCGGCCAGGACGAGGTAACCTTCTTGGGGCTGGGTGTCCATATCCTTTAAAAATTCAGTCTACGGCGCGTATGCAAACCTGTTTTTTGGCGCTCAAGCCGGGGGTCTCCCTGGATTGTCCATCCACCTGCCGAAGGCTGCGGCCTTTGGTGGCGGAGGCAGGGCAAGCTGACCCGGCGACATTGGCTGGACTAGGGTCAGGCGGCGTTGAGATTGCTTCGTTGCCCCGGAAGAACGCCGGGGCGCCTCGCAATGACATGGCGATAAAGTTCCTTCTCGAAAGAACAGCGCCGCGGCTGTGGAAATACTCGCAATGACACGTTGGGCAAGGTGGTTACCCGGATATTTTGTAAATATTCATCAGCCGCACCTGCGCTTGCGAAACCCCGCCTGCGCGGGGTTGCATAGAAGGCATATCCGCCTACTCCATAATCCGGGGTTGGACGGCCGGGTCGCCAAAGACCATGTAGTTCTGCGCATCGCTGCGGGTGATAAACAGGCTGGCCAGGCGGGTCTTGAATTCGGCGGTGCGCTTCAGCTTGCCGCGCTGGAGACGGTCGTAGGTGTTGGTGAGTTGGGCGTTGGCGATGTCGTAGCGCTTGCACATCTCACGCATGGCGAGGCCAGGCGGGCGGCAGGCCAGCAGCTCGTCGACCGCGTTGAGATAGGGAGCGATGCGCGGGTGCCAGCGCTCCATGATGAACGGCTCTTCAGGGTCATTAAATCCATGCAGCCAGGCTGTGTCGACGTGGCCGATAAAGGCCAGCGGTCCGCGAGAGTGGGCCAACAGTTTCTTGGGCAGGGCGGCCACAAAATCGGACTTGGCGTTGAAGGTATCCATTTTGAGCCAGTGCATATAGTCGGATTCGGCGGGGGTGCCGTAGCCATAACAGGCAAACTGGAAAAATATGGCGCCTTCCAGGAAGGGCTCGCCGGTAGGGACATCCTCGGCCGTGTAGAGCCAATTGGCGAGAGGCAGGCCGAGATCGTTCTGGCAGCAGATGGCCCCATTGAGACGCTGCTGGACGGAAAGCTCCTGGTCGGGGGCGCCCAGGCCGTGGCTGGCGGTATACACCAGGGCCGGTTTCGAGCCGCGCAGGGCCTGGTCGAGGCGCTGCTTGGTCGCGTGGAAACCGAGGAAAGCGGTGGTGGAGAAGGCGGCTTCGTTGCGGACGTGCTCGATGAGCGGCTCGGCCATATAGCGGCGGCTAAAATAGGTGGGGTCGAGGGGGCCGCCATCTGGGGCAAAAAAGATGGCGCTGCGGGTAGGGACCGGTTCGGGGGCTTTTTCCAGGCGGATGACCTTGTCGATGTATACCCCAAGATCGTCAAGGTTGTCGAAAGCCAGGCGGCCTACCGCCGCGGCGCTGCTGAGGAAAGATTGAAAGTGGAAGGATACCTGGTCGGGGCCGCCGACGATCAGCACGTAGAGAGGCAGCGGGTCCATAACCAGCGGGGAATAGTTGTCGCCGAGCCAGTCAAACCACTCATCGTATGGCTCGCCGTGGTAAAGGAGTGGTTTGGACGGGTCGGGCATGCCGCGGTGTTCGGCGAGGGGGCGCACCCGGTCGATTATCGCGGCAGCCTGCGGATCGTTTGCGTTGATCAGGTAAGTCCAACCGGCCATGCGCGGGTTGGCCAGGTTGGGGGTGGGTTTCTGCTCGATCTCGCCGCGGAACTGGGCCAACCCCTGGGCGGCGCGGGTCTGCTCGCGCAGATGATCGATGTTGAGCCCGAGGGCCTGATCCAGGTAGTCCGAGAAGGCCCCTTCGTCGAGGGGAGGGATGAGGGGCTTGCCGGTGGTATAGTCGATGCCCAAAGCCATGATTTTCATAGGGACTCCTTAAAGAAAGTAGAGGGTAGATAGCAGACGGTAGATGGTAATCGGTAGACAGGGTGAGGGCATGATGTTATCAAAGCGGGCGCAAGGATTGTGCTGTATAATTTCTTTATAACCTCTCTCTTACTTCTCTATAACTTCTCATCCAATCAACTGAAGGTAACGGTCAGGAACTGTTCTTCCAACAAGAAGAAAGGATCACTTATGCTCGCGTCGCCATCCCTTTCCCTGCTGATCCTTGTGGCGCTGTTGTCGTCAGGCTTTTCTCAGCCTGCCCAACCTGCCCTAACCGTACATCTTTCGGATCCGCCAACCTTCTCTGCCTGGTTGGTCACCCCACCACCGGAGCCGCTGTGCCCGGGTGACCGCGCAGCCATCTCGGTTAGAGCGCTGGAAACTACGCGCATGCTTCCCGTGAACGGCTACCCGATGAACATCACGCAGAGCAGCCCAGCGATCGGACACCTGGACCCCGTCTCAAAAGTGGTGGTCAACGGCGCAGCCGACTTCATCTATACGGCCGAGGATGGAGCCGCTCACGGAACCCAGACGGATGTGCTTACATTCCGAATCGGGGGCTATCCCACCGGATTGTCGGTACCGATCACCATCTACGGATCTTGCGATTATAAATTAACCCTCCTGATGGAGCAGCACATCCAACAGGAAACCGCATTTTTGAATGCGGTTATCAACGGGGAGCTGACTCTTCAGCGGGCCGGCACCGGGATCACCAGCCAGGCACACGGCGAGGGCAGCGACGATGTGTATCTGGATATGGGGGATAACACCAAGGTTTTTATCTGCCAGCTGGATCCTCCCATCCAGGGGAGCGGCACCTTCCAATCGGATGCTACCTTCAACCCGGTAGCGCCCGGCGTGGAAAGCATGTCCTTTGACCTGATATTCGATGGAGTTAAACTCAACAGCTCAACCCTGCGCTGCAACGACATCATCGGGGAGATGAACATCAAGGCAGAATACCCGTTCGATGTCGGAACGTGGGACCCGGATGAAATGGAGCTGCAAGGGCTCAGCGTGACACTCCATCAGGGTTCCGGCTCCGTGCCCGTTTCCTATAAAACGATGCACGGCCAGGTGACCATCCAACGTGAGGTGCATCCATGAAGAAACAAAGCTCCCTCCTCACTTTTCTGTTTATCCTGATATTCTTCCTGACCGCCTGCAGCCTGGGAAGTGGGGCGCTGCCCACGAAGGAAAGCCCAACCTCGCTTCCAAACCCGGCCGATCCCCAGGCCCCAACCCAAGCCAGCCCCTCCATTACGAGCAGAGGCCCTGGCGACTTCGACCTGGTTCTTACGGGGGTTGGTTTAGACAGCTTACACAGCTATCACCAGTCCTTGCAAACGATCTTCGAAGGTACAATCAATGGCGAATCCCAGCAATCACAGACCACACTAACCCGGGAGATCCTGGACGAACCGCCAGCTCAGCTGACCTGGATCGAAACGGGCGGCCAGCCCGTACAGTTCTTCGGCCGGGTCGGGGGCGTCAATTATCGCCAGCCTTCACCCGATATAACTTGCTCCGCCGCTCCGGTGAGCGCGGTCGATTCCCAGCCGGCTCCCGGCGACTTTCCGCTGGCCGCCTTACCGCCCATTTCCGGGGCGGAATTCAGCGACGAGGGGGAGGTAAACGGGGTTCCGGCCAAACACTACACCTTCGACGAGCGGGCGATCGGCTACGCCGGCCAGGCCGCGGCGCAGGGTGAAGTCTGGGTGGCTTCCTCAGGAGGGCAGGTCCTACGCTACGCGCTCCGCCTGGAGGCCCCGGACGGCCTGCTCGGCCCGGGCGTAAGCGGCGTACAAAGCTGGTTCTATGAGCTCAGCGAGGTCGACACCGGCAAAAACAGCCTGCCCGAGAACTGCCAGCAGCTTCAGGAGAATACTTCTATCCCAATGCTGGACGGCGCCAGCGTGATCCTCCAACAGCCAGGAATCCTGGTTTATCAGGTTACCAGCAGCGTGGATGCCGCCACTGCCTTCTATCAGCAGCAGGCAGAAACCCTGGGCTGGACAGCCGGCGCACCCTTTTTCTTCGGCAATGTGACCCGGGTTACCATGCGCCCCGCGGATGGCGGGCTGGTTCAGCTGACCTTCGAGACGAATGGAGACCAGCTCACCGTGACGGTGCAAACCCTGGCGCCCATGGCTGAAGAGTAAAAAACTTCACCCCAATCCCCTTGTTTTCTCCCCCTTCCCGGTGGGATGGGCGAATTCAGGTTACCCAGTTTATCTGTGGTGCTACAGGCGGTCATGGGTGGAGAGTTTTCAGCCGTTTGGCTGTATTAAATTATTAAAGAGCAAGGAAAGCATTTATTGGGGAGAGTGAGATGGGAATTGACCCATTATCCGGCTCTCCAGAGGTCTAGAAATAACAGGGGGCTATTGCGAACGCTCTCAAAACCGGCGAAGAGGTAGTGGGCAAACCAACCTTCGGCGTGGCGGTCGAGGCCGGCGTGCACGCGGAGCAGATCGGCGGCGGCTTCGCGGGAGACTTCATCCTGCGTGGAAAGCGAAAGGCTGGTCTCTAGAAGCAGCCCGAGGATCCAGGCCGCTCCGTCGGCCAGAGCCTGGGGCGAGCGGCCGGCCAGCTGATTGACGATCGGGTCGAGCTCGCCCGCGAGGGACGATAATTCTTCTGTCTCGCCCTCCGGCTGGGTAAGGGCGCGCAGGGCGCGAGCATATTTGGACAACCCGGCCTGCTGGCGAGCGCGCAGGCGCGCTTCGATTTGAGCGGGGAGCGGGGCCAGCAGCGAAAAAGCCGGGGAGGTCTCGGGGGGCGTCCAATGCGCGAGGATGCTTTCGAAGACCAGGCGCAGGGCGTTGGACTGGCCCACGGCCAGCTCGCGGTCGAGATGGGTGATGCGCTGGGTGCTCCATAGAAATGGAAGGAACCCGGCAGCGATCCGGGCAGCATGCGGCCGGGCCTGGGGGGCAAGCAAACCCAGGCCGACCAGCTTTTCGGCCAGCGCGGCGGCAAACTCGGCCTGGGCATAGCGGGCGGCGAAGCGGTCCTGCTGGCCGATCACGACCGCGTTCCAGGCCACCTCGGCCAGGGTCTCTTCGGGGAGGCGCACGCCGAGCTTGCCATGGCGGCGGATGTTCTGGTGATCCAGGGCATGCTGGATGGTGAACACAGCCTGGACGGCCGGATCGGACATATCATTGACCGAGACCGGACCGGGGATAAACTGGGGCTCTTTGGGGACGCTGAGGCGCTGGCGCTCGGCCAGGCAGCTTTGCAAGGCCTGTTCCCAGACCCGCGAGAGCGGCGCGACCGGCTCGAGAGCGCGGATGGCGGCATCCAGCCCGGCCAGGCGGCGGTCGAGGTTTTCCTGAGGGGATTGGGCAATCGACAGGCGCATGAGGGCTTCCCCGGCCGGGTGGCCGATAGCGCGGGCCAGGATAGCCAGGCGCTCGACTTCGACAGGGTTAAAGCCCGAGTCCAGATCGACGCGGGCGGCCAGGTCAACCCAGGTGAGGGCAGCCTGGAGACGGGCGTGCCCGGGGTTCTTCTCGCGTTCGAGCAGGGCAGCGCGGTACGCTTCGATGCGCTGTTCGTCGGTGGCCCCGGCAGAAGTATAAGCATCCAGCAGGCGCGGGACGATATCCGCAGCCGGCGGGGACGGCTCAGCAGGCGCGCCGGGCAGGCGGTGGAAGGGACTGCCGATCAGGATGGTGGTGGCCCAGCGAGAAGGCGAGACCCGATCCTGGTCCATATAGACGCGCGCCAGGCGCAGGGCTTCGCCCACCGGGACGGTCCCGGCCTGGTCGTAGAACTCGATCCCCAGGCGGGTGGCGCTCAGGTCGTAGACAGGGAGCAGGTTGGCTACCACGCACGGGGCGCTGGCGCGGACGAGGGCGTAAGCGATGCCGCGGCTGACTCCGCCGCCCAGGTAGCGGCTCTGGCCGAGCGAGCAGGTGTTGAGAAAAACAAATGCGCGCAGGAGCTGCGGTTTGCGCTCGATCTGGCCCACCACCAGGCGCTCGCCGTTGGGGAGGAGCAGGGCTTCGCCGCCAGCGTGGACCGCGCCATGCGCGGCCAGGTGGACCAGGCTGGACAGCTCGGCCGAATCAAGCAGGAGCTGCGGGGTGAGATCCTGCTCGGCGACCTCGGGCAGCTCCCAGCCCTGCGGATCCAAAGCATCGCGGATACCCTCCAGCTCCATACCGGCATAAACCAGCTCGGGAAGACCTTTTATGCGCGGGGCGGCGGCGCACACGGCGCGTTTGGGCTGGTCTAGGGTGATCACGGGCGGCTCGACCGCGCGCAGCAGCTCGCGCAGGGAAAGGAAACGCGAGAGGACGCGAGAAAGCCCCAGGAAATCGACCCCATCGTGGAAGAGCTCGAAGGGCACACCGTCCTGATCGGAGCGGAAATCGGGGGCGACCAGCAGGGTGCGGCGTTCGGCGAGCAGACCGCGGACAGCAGCCGGCAGGGCAGCATACGCGGCCTGGCCCAAACCGGCCAGGCGCTGGCGAGCCTCCCGGGTGGGGTGCTCGACTTCCGCGCGCAGCGCGAGGGCCAGGTCGCGCGCGGCAGCCTGGTAGGCAGGGCCGGCGCGCTCCAGGAGGATGGACTGTGCGGCGCGGCCGGTGGCGCAAACGAACAGAGTCTCCTCCCCCACCGACTGGAGCACCACGGCGGCGGTATCCGGCATATTCCGAACCGCGATGGTCAGGCGCTGGACGCGATCGGCGGCACAGGCAAGCCCCTCTTCGAGAGAACCAGGCTGGGGGTCTTTGGGGACCGTTTCGGGCTGGGGGGAGCGGAGGGTATCCAGGAGCAGCGAAAGCAGCCCGCCCGCGGCGGTGGACGGCCGCTGCTGGTAGCCGCGGAAGGCCCATTCGACCGCCGCAGCAATTGGGCCATCGAAGCAGGCGCGGAACGGCAGGTATTGAGGGCTGCCGGAGAGGGCCTGGACAGCCTGGTTGTAAAACTGGATGAAGAATTGGAGCGTGGTCTGAATGGCATCTTCGTCCGCCCGATCCAGGTTCGCCAACAGCCAATCGCTCATAAACAGGGCCAGGGTAGGCGGATCGGTGCAGCTGCGCTGGTACGGCTTGAGAGCAAGCTGGGCTCGGCGGTATGCAGCCGGCGAAGATTTCCGCCAGCGGGCGGATTGAGTGGATAACAACAGGAGCTTCCAGGCGGCCGAAAGACCGGGGTCGCTGATCTCGCCGGCCCGGGCCAGCAGCGACTCGACCGCGACGTCCAGCTCCTCCAGCGGCAAATGTTCCAGGGCACGGCGCAGCTCGAACGGGCCGCGGTCGCGCGGCAGGCCCAGGCGCACGCACACCGCGACGGCCTGGCGGGCGGCTTCGCTTTCGCCGGACTGGATGGTGCGGGAAATCCCCAGGGCGGCCTGGCGGTAGACATTTTCCAGATCGGCGCGCAGCAGGTCGAGGCTGAGCTGGTGGCCCTTGTCGACCAATTCGGCGCCCCCACCAAAAACGATCTCCACCCAGCGGCGGGCCAACTCCTGAAAGCGGGCGGGGTCGCGCAGCAGCGGATCGCCGGCCTGATAGCCGCGGGTATAGGCCGCAGCGGCCAGATCGAATTCGAGAGCGGCCTCGGCAAACGCTCCGCGCAGGTTGTCCAGATGGAGGGAAAGATAATCGTACAGGGGGCTGCCAGGCTCCAGGCGGCGGAGGGCATGGGCAGCCTCATCCAGGCGCTGCTGGCCCGCGTAGGCCTGATCCTGCTGAAGGAGCGATTCGGCGCACAGGATGGCGAGAAGCGCGGCGCTGACCCGATCGTCTTCGTTGGCCGGGGGCCGGATAAGGGCGGCGTCCAGGCCGATGCGCGCGAACTGCTCCACCGCCGCCGAAAGGGAAGAGAAGCTGGCCGGGTAACTGGCGCTCAGGGCGAGCTGCTGGATAACAGCGGCCTGGGAAGGGTAAGCGGCCAGCCAATCCGCCAGGGCGCGGGCTGCGCTGGCGAGGGCCACCTGATCGGTAAAACCGGATCGAGTCAAAAAAGATAGAGCACTGGTGACGCGCTGCCAGTATTCCCCTTGCGGCTGCCTGAGGCTCTCACCCATGTGCGTTTTTTACCCCATTACATCTGCAAATCAAACCCCTCAATGATTGGGCGCAGTTTTTCCTGGAGCTGGCGAGCGCCCTCGAGATCGCCGGTCTCGGCGGTAAACGCGACGGTATTCTGGGCGGTCTGGGCGGCGCGTTTGGCGTACACCGGGTCGATATCCGCCAGCTGGAGGAAGCGGGTGAGGGCATCCAGGTTATATTTAAGCGCCTCGGCCGGATCTCCCAGGCGGTAGAACAACTGGGCAAGATAGGCGAGAAATACGGCGCGCGCGCCATCGTGGTTCAACTGGTCGGCCAGGGTCATCCCGTCACCGACCATATCCCCGGTATACGAATCGGGGTCGCTGGTGATCTGGTCGTTGGTGTGGAAAAGGCGCAGGACGGCCAGCCGGTAGGGATCGCCGCGGATATACTGGATGACGTCCTGGTAAGCGCTGGCATCCGCCATACCCGGGCCGCGGTAGGCCTCGAGCAGGTTGTAAACGGCTTCGGCCTCATCGTACGAAACCCCACCGTAAGGCGGCGAACCACCGACGGACCAGATCAGGTCGTCAAAGGCCTCTTCATCGTCGGACGCGATATAGCGAAGCATCCACTCGGGCCAGGGGATCGAGGTAATATCGGGTTCCTGGGAGGACATGACCGGCCCCCCTTTCGAAGGCGAGGGTATCTGCACGGACAAGGATGCGGGCCGGTGTGCAGTGGGTGAAGTAGACATATTATAGCAATTTGGAGAAGGAAAGTCTAGAAAAGTGGGTACAAGGGAAGAACCTCTCCCTAACCCTCCCCTAAAGGGTAGGGAACCTTCCTCCCCCGTTTGCCCAGGCGTAGGTGGCTGCCCGTAGGGTGGGCCAGGGCGGCCTCTGGGGCTGGCGTAGTCCCTGCGTTAGTCCCTGGTGGTTTATCCAGGGAGTGTTTTATCCAGGGAATGTTTTGGTCCAGCCGGGAGGCCGAGGAGGGGGCTCAACTCGGCGAAGAGTGCATTATTTCCGATAGGGCAAGATCACTTCTCCGGCGCTGCGCTGCTGCTCGCTGGCCAGGCCGTCCCCCTGGGTGGCATCCCGGATCTGTTCGGGTGGGACGTTCAGGTGAAGATGGTTGACCACCGCGTGCATTACTCACCTCGGGCAAGAATATACTCTTTTATATCCACGTTGTACACGACATCTTCCACAGTAAATATCGCCCAGGGTTTGCCGTCGTCCATCCAGATGGCGGCGCCGGAGACCGGGAAGGGTTTGCCGTCTATCTGGCTCCAGGCGCGGTTTTCATTGATCCAGAGGGTTTTCTGCGCACTCTCGGTGCCGTGATAGCGCATGCTTTCGAGATAGTCGATCAGCCCGGTTTGTGGGTCAAAACGCACTATGTAGCGCTCCTGGGTCTCTTCGAAGGGTACGACCAGCAGGGCGGTGACATCGTCGACCGGCTCCCAGTGCACGCGCGGGTCGGTGAGGAAGATGGAGGCCAGCCAGATCGATTCGGACCACATGCCCAGGTTGGCCCCCTGGTTGACTTTTGGGTCGTTCTCGACCATGGGTAAGAAGGGCAGTTCCATGCGGCTGACCCCATCCACGTAACGCTCGTTGACGCGGAACAAGGGGAAACCGAAGAAGGTGGCTTCAATGTAGTGGCGGTAGCCCTGACCGGCGATGTGGGTGAAGCGGAAACGGCTGGGGAAGTAGAACGGGCCAAACGGGCGAAGTTTGCCCTTGCCGGTAATCACGGCCGTTTCAATCAGCGGGATCTGGTCGCCATAGACCAGGCGATAGTAACGCTCGACCGGCGCGGGCAGGCCGGTGGGGAGCGGGACCATTTTCAACACGCGGGTTTCCTGCGAGAAGGGGCTGAAGGAGGCGGGCTGTACGTGCAAACCAATCCAGCCGAGCAGCACGATGGCGGCGAGGACAGCAAAGAGGATGGGGAGGAATTTCATTAGTTTATTTTAACCCTTATTTCGCTGAACGTGCGTCTTCCAAAGCCCAGAAACCGGGGTAAAGGGTGACGAAACCGGACGGGTTGACGGTGAGGTCGCGGACGAAGGCGCCATCGGCCGATCCGTAGCGGTAGGTGTCCTCGGCCAGGCGGTGATAGACCTGCTCGAGGAGTTCGAGGGTGAATTCGGGGAAGCGCAGCCAGGCGGCCTTGACCGGGGCGGACCGGCCTACCGCCAGGTCCAGGCGGCGGATGGGGAGCAGGTTAGTGGACGGGCTGAAGTTCAGGTCCAGGTCGATACTGCCGGCCACCTCAGGAAATTCGTGGCCGTTGAGCCGCCAGCGGCGGGCAGAGTCCACACGGATATCCAGGTCGATGGCCCGGGGACCGACCCAGCCGGAGACTTTCGCCGATTGGGTTTGCCAGCCGGCGTCGCACAAGATGGAGTAGTCCAGGCGGCAGGGCCGGCTTTCATAGGCAAAGACAGCCGTCCCGACCAGGCTCCAGGTGGGGTCCTGGAAGGCTAGCTGAGCGGATTCATGGCCGGGCAGGTCGAGCCGGCGCCAGAGGATGGTGGGAATAGAGGAGGGTTTTTCCTGGTCCATTGCATTCTTTGAATATCGAATATACATGGAGCATTACTGAAACTATAGGTTCACCTTGTTTCGCACTCTGGCGGCGTCGGGTCGAAGCGCTTGTTGGGCAGTGCAGACCAGCCGTCACGCCCGTCAGCAGTCGAACACCGACCAGCAGATCTCGTTTCGCAACCGCTGATCCTCCAGGACGAGTTCGCGAATCGCATCCGGAAGCTGTTCGCGCTGCCAACGGCACTCGAGCCGGCCGGCGCTCTCACCCTCGCATCCGGGGGCGGCCGCACGCGCGGCTTTGATCGCGTAGGCCGCAGCACCGAGCTCGTGTGCGGCGACATGCGCCACCGCTGCCGCCTGGCCGGCAGCATATGCGGCGTGCCGAGCGGCTCCGCTCAGCTCTCTTGCCGCAGCTTGGGCATGGCCAGCCGCCGCGCGGGCCTGAGACATCTTGATCTCGCCGCGCGCCCATGCCCGAGTCTGCTCGATCGCCTGGCAGGGCCGCGGGTCCGAGGGCTGCACCGACTCGAAGAGGTGCAGAACGTGCTCTGCGCACACGGCCGCCCACAAAGCCAGGAGCCGATGGTCGGAGTCCGTGAGCGTCCCCCCGCGGCGGATGGTGATGAAGCGGGGGTCGCGGTCTTTGGGGAGGATCATGGTTGCACCCGTCCTGTTGCATCTGCCCAACGCCTTGCGTTACCGGCGGCTGGGGAGAAACAGGCTCGGAAACGGAAACCGCCGAAGCTCAGAACCAAGCTCCAAAAACGCGCGCAGTCCCAGCCGTCCGGTGCACGCTTTGTTAGCTGGCTATTGTCCATAGGTGTATTTTAATCCAAGTTGCTACCTTGTGAGTGGGTACAAAAATCCATAGGTTTCGAGTAAATTGGAAGGTGACGAAACCAAACCATTTACGCGGGGCGAATTGTTCGCTGAAAGCTGGCAGCTGTGTGCTGACGGCTGAACTGATAACACTGAACTGTCGACTCCAGACTCTATCCCACCCTCACCCATTTCGCGATGGAGGGGACGTCTTGGATGAGGATGAAGAGCATGTAGTAGCCGGGGGGGAGAAGGTTGGGGTTCTCGGGGATGCGGGCGCTTAGACGGCTGCCCGCGGTATGGCGGTGCTCCAGGGTGACGTGTCTTTGCTCGGGGTCGACGCAGTGGGTGGTGGCGGTCGGGCGGATGAGCACGACCGAGGTGATGTCTCCAGCCTCGGGTGTTTCGATTTCGATCTCCTGGCCGTAGGCCGCTTCGCCGGGGGCCTGGCTCAGGGTGGGGCGGAAGCCGCGGAACAGGTAAGGCGGGCAGAAGACCTCGATGCGCAGCTCTTCCATACCGCGCATCGGGTTATTCCCAAATACGGCCACACGCCCGTCGGGCAAAAGCAGGGCGCAGGAATGGTAGAGCCGGTCCACGGTCATCTTCGCCAGGAACGACCAGGTTTCGGTGCGCGGGTCGAAGCGTTCGACATCCAGCACGGCGAGCTTGTCGTGAGGGAGCTCTCCATGAGAAGCGGGGTCTTCGCCGCCGATGGTATCCGGAATGAGCATGTGGTGGCCCTTCGTCCCGGCGCGACCGCCCAGCATTAACAGCGAGCCATCCGGCAGGGTGACCGGGTAGACGTAGTAGCGGGCGTGGTGCATGGATTGGATCGGGCGCCAGCGCGGCTCTTGTTCGGAGAGATCGATGATCTCGCAGTCGGCGATGGCATCGGCGCCTTCGGGGGTGCCCCCACAGGCGAGCAGCACCCTGGGACGGTAATCGGGGGGCTGCAGCGGGAGCAGGACGGTGGTGCCTTCCTCGCGCTCCGATTTGTTGGGCATGCCCAGCCCGTCCCATTTGCCGGTGCGCGGGTCGAGGATGCTGGTGGGGAACTGGGACAGGCTAAACGGGAAGGTGTAGTGGGTGTTATACGAGCCGCTGTAAAACACGCGGCCGTCGGGGAGGAGATGCAAGCGAGGGTAAAGCGGCAGCCAGCGCTCGGCCCCCTTGAGGGTCTGCCAGCCTTTCCCCGGCGTGTAAATCTCGATCTTGCGCAGCACCAGCCAGGGGAAGTTCTGGGTCAGTCCGGCCATGCAGACGATCCGGCCGTCGCCGAGCATCACCAGGGTGGGATACCACCGCCCCACGGCCATGTTATCGCCGCGCGTCCAGCGCTCCGTCAGTGGGTCAAAGATATAGGTATGGTTCAACCCCCGGAAAGGCCGGGTGGGAATCTGGCGTCCAAAGATCGTCCGTTTTTGATCATAGTCGTAGGTGCCCCCGGCGATCAACAGCCGGCCGTCGGCGAGGAAGGCATGCCCCACGCAGAAGACGTCCCCACCCAGCTCCTGATCGATGCTGGTGATCTCCCCGGTTTCCGGGTCCCAGAGCTCGGCCGGCCGGGGAGTAGCGCACAGGTCGGGGTTATTGCAGCTGCCACCAAAGGCCAGGACTTTCCCGGTATGCAGGAGGGCGACATGGACGGGCAGGTTATTGCAGCAGTACTTGACCGGCTCCCACTGCCCGATCTCCGAAGGCTCTCCGTGAACGTCATGACCGACCATGGTTATCCTCCCTAATTTCAGTCTTTTTGCGGACTCTGCGCGCCCGCATCAATACCAGCGCAGCTTATAATAAATTCGAGATTGTTGATCTAGATAAGCATCGTTCCTATCTTAGCGCGTTTCCAAAGATATTTCAACAATCTAATAGGCGCGGCGCTCGCGGGGGATTTTCAGCTTGGCTTCGATAAAATGGGTATGCCCCAGCTTCAACACGGTGGCAATGGTGCGGATCTCCTCCATCTCGGCATGCGAGACGATGCCGTCCGCCGCGGCGATGGCAAACAGCACATCCAGGAAGCGCAGGCGCTCGTACTCGCTGGTGGCGTCGAAGAACTCGCGTGACAGGCGGTAATAGTCCAGCTCTTTGGAGAGGGTCGAGACGGCCACCTCGGCTACCAGCCCGGCCTGGTCCCGGTCCAGGTCAAATATTTCTTGAAGCACTGCAACCATTCCGTCGAACTCGGCTTGGGTCACCTCGCGGTCCACATAGGCGATCCGCGCCATCAGGCCGCCCGCCAGGCTGAGCTTGCGCAGGGTGGGTTCGGGCAGGTCCAGCTTGAGGTTCGTCTGCTTGAGATGCAGGCTGAGCTTGTAGTAGATCTTGTTGCGGATAAAATCTTCCAGAAGCAGCTCGCGGTTGGGGGCCTGGGCCAGCGCCTCGGACCTGCGCTGGACAGGCTCGCGGATCAGGCGGTTGACCTGTCCGAATATATTGGTATTGACATTTTCCAGGGCAGAGCGGATCTCCTCGAAAACCACCCGCTCGGGTTCCGAAACGGCGCCGTCGGCCTGGATCAAGTCTCTCAGCGCGCTCAATGCCAGCTCGCGGTCATCCCGTGACGACAGGGCTGCCTGGAGCTCGCTCACCAAACGGGCGCGCTCCTCCGGTTCGACCGGCGTCTCCTGGTAGATCTCGAGCTCCGCCCAATCCCGCGCGGTCATGCCGGGCAGCTGGAACAGCAGGTCCTTCAAGCTGTTGAGCTCTTCGTGGGCGACCGCTCCATCGGTCCAGGCAGCCGCGACAATCACTTTTGCCAGGGCCATGATCATTTTGGGTCTTGCCATCACACTCCTCCCTCGCTACCAACCAGGATACGGTATGGATAGTTTACGCCTGTGGGCGCTGTGGAGTCAAGCAGGGGGAGGAAGGTAAAGGAATAATGCCGCGTCTCTGCGTGAGGTAAACTCCTCGGGAGGAGACACCGGGTGTTTTCGAAAACACCCGGTGTCTGAGGGGGAGTGTCTGAGGGATAGGAACAGCGGCTCAGGAGCCGGCGCGTTCTTCGAGGAGTTCGATCAGCGGGTCGATGAACATGGAGTTCATCCCCAGGGCGCGGCGGTTGCTCTGTCCCGCCGAAGGCGTGCTGCTGGTACTGCCCTGCCCGGGAAAGCCGCCCCCAGCGCCGCCCGGGAAGCCGCCGCCATCCGGGGGTGGCCCTCCCTGGAACCCGCCCCCACCCCCGCCAGGTAAGCCGCCGCCCGGGTTCTGGGCCTGGAACTGGGCGACGCGAGTGGCGATCTGGTCCTGGTCCAGGTCCTGCAGATCGCCCCGGCCCCCGCCCGGGAAATCCTGGATGCCCAGCTTTTCGCGCAGGGATTGGAGATCGGAATTAGTCATCTGCATGTCCTGGATGTGTTTCACCTGCTCCGCGGTCATGCTGTCCTGGATCTGCTGGTAGAGAGCCTGGATCTCCTCCTGGGCGGCCGTATCGCTGGCGCTCAAGCTTTTAACGGCTTTCCAGAGAGGGAGCAGCTGGCCGGCTTCGTCAGCGGTGACCGCCAGATCGGTATTTTCGAGCTGCAGCGTCCCGACCGCCAGCTTCATCTCCACAGTCATCTGCGACGGGTCGAAACCGGGTTGGCCCTGGGCCTGGCCTTGAGCAGCGGGTTGATCCGCTGCCTGGGTTGTGGCAGACGGTTGGCTGCCGGTGCAGGCGGCCAGGGCCAGCAAGGCAAGCGGGATAAAAATGGCAAAGATGGTGGGTAGTGTTTTCCTGGTCATGGTGGTTCCTTTTCGTTTGACGGTGGGTTGATGGCATTTGATTGCAAACAGATTTGATTTCTATTTAAAATCTTCTCCGCGTTCTCTGCGTCTCTGCGGTTTAAATCACATTTCTTGTTCCTGTGCAAAATTATTCGTGGCGCAGGGCGACGATTGGATCGAGCTGGGCTGCCTTCTGGGCGGGGATGTAGCCAAAGAAGATGCCGATAAAGGCCGCCGAGGTAAAGGACAGGGCGATCGAGAACGGTTCGATCACGGTGCGCATGTCGCTCAACGAACCGAACAGGTACGAGCCGCCCACACCCGCCAGGATCCCCAACACGCCGCCCAGCAGGCTGAGCATGAGCGCTTCGGAGAGGAACTGGACCTGGATATCGCCCGGGGTGGCCCCGATGGCCTGGCGCAGCCCGATCTCGCGGGTGCGCTCGGTGACCGAGACCAGCATGATGTTCATGATGCCGATCCCGCCGACGACCAGAGAGACTCCCGCCACCCAGGCCAGGAGAGTGCGGAAGGATGAGGTGGTCGATTCCTGGGTCTCAATGATGTCCGCCTGGGTGCGGATGGAGAAGTCGGGGGAATCGAGGCTGACCTCGTGGCGGTTGGCCAGCAGGATCGAAATCTGCTGGACGACCTCATCCATATTGGCATTTTCATCCACCGAGACGATAATCTGGCGGACGCGGTCGCCCATGATCCGCGAAAACATCGAGGGGGTAAACTTTTTGAACACCACTGAGATCGGGGTGTAGATCTGTTCGTCGAAATCGGTCCCGGAGACCAGGCCCTTTGGCGCCAGCACGCCGATCACGGTCAGTTTGGTGGTGTTGACGTTGATGCTCTGGCCGATCGGGTCGGCTTCGCCAAACAGCTCCTCGGCGATCCCGGAGCCAAGCACCACCACCTTGGTGGTGCGCTCCTGCTCCTTGTCGGTAAAGAAACGGCCTGTTTCCACCTGTACGTCCCGGACGGTCGGATAATCGGGGGTGGTGCCCACCACGGACACATCTTCGAGGGTGACATCCCCATATTTAATGGTCACGCTGGACTGCTGGTCCACGGTCACCCCGGCAACCCCGCTGGTCCGCTCGCGGATGGCGGTCATATCGTCGTACACCAACCCGCCCTGCTGGTTTTGGGGTCCCTGTCCCGGGCCGCCGCGGGTGACCGTGCCGCTGATGAAAACCAGGTTGGTGCCCAGGCCATTGATGGCCTCTGAAATGGTCGCTTCGGTCCCGGCGCTGACGGCGATCATCACGATCACCGCGGCCACGCCGATGATGACGCCCAGCATGGTCAACAGCGAACGCAGCTTGTTGGAGACCAGGCTTTTCCAGGATACTTTCAAGAGCTCGCCGATATTCATTCGGCCCTTCCTTCCATCTCGACGCGAGATCTGGCGCCAGCCAGGGCAGGCCGGCCGTTCTTCTGATCGGAAGCCAGCCTGCCATCCCGGATCAAGATGATGCGCTCGGTGTAATGCGCGATATCAGGCTCGTGGGTGACCATGACGATGGTCCGCCCGCTGGCATGCAGTGTGTGGAGCAGGTCCATGATTTCGTGGCTGGAGCGGGTGTCCAGGTTTCCGGTGGGCTCGTCGGCCAGGATCAACAGCGGGTGGTTGATCAGGGCGCGGGCTATTGCCACGCGCTGCTGCTGGCCGCCAGAAAGCTGGTTGGGAAGGTGGTGGGCCCGGTCGGTCAGGCCGACACTTGCCAGGACTTCCATGGCAATCTCGCGCCGCTGGTCGGCATGGACTCTATTCTCACGCTGGTACATCATGGGAAGCATGACATTATCCAGGGCAGTCAGGCGCGGGAGCAGGTTATAGGACTGGAAAACAAAACCCAGCTGGCGTCCGCGGATAAAGGCCAGTTCTTTGCGGCTGTACCCGCTGACATCCTCGCCGGCCAGGATATACTGCCCATCCGTGGGGCGGTCCATGCAGGCCAGGATGTTCAACAAGGTACTCTTCCCCGAACCACTGGGTCCCATGATGGCGACAAACTCACCCGCTGAGATCTTGATATCGATCCCATCCAACGCGTTGACCTGGCTGTCCCCAGACCCATAGACCTTCTTCAAAGCGAGGGTCTCGATGATAAGCGGGCTGCCATCCATCAGTTTGTCTCCGCGATACCCGTCGAAACCACGTCACCTTGAGACAGGCCGTCTGTAATTTCCGCGTAGGTAGCGTCTTTGATCCCGACGGTGACCACTTTCATTTTGAGCGAACCGTCGCTGCCGACCACAAAGACCGCGTACTGGTCATCTCCCAGGTCGCGCAGGGCTTCAACCGGGACCAGGATGGCGTTCTGGGCGCTGGCGCTGATAATCTCGACCGAAGCATTCAAACCTTCGATGATCGACTGGGAACTGTCCTGGTCAGACAGATCGAGCTCGACCACACCGGTGAGCACGGTGTACCCGTTGCTGTTCTCGAGGCTTGGAGATACCTGGACGACCTTGCCCGTAAAGGTGAGGTCTGGCAGGGCATCGAATACCACCTGGGCATCCGCTCCAACGAATACCTTATCCATATCGGTTTCATCGACGGCAAAATCTACATTGGGATGAGCCAGGTCGATGATGCTGATAAATGCATCCGTCCCGACCTGGTCACCGGCCGAACCGGCTACCGAGAGGACCGTCCCGGAGAAGGGCGCTTTCAAGACTGCGCCGTCAAGGTTTTGTTTGGCGGTATCGTTGGCGATCTGGGCATTGGCCACATCATTTTTGGCCTGGGCCAGTGTGGTGGGGTCGATGCCGGCGTTGGCTTCCAGCAGATCTACTTCAGCCTGGGCCTGGTTCATAACGGCTTCCGCGACGACGGCCTCTGCCTGTGAGGTCTGGATCTCATATTCGGTATAGCGCAGGCAGTACTGCCAGGTGGCATAAGCACGGTCCTTTTCGGTTTTGGCGGGCAGGACCACGTTCAGGTAATATTCCGTATCGCCGTGGACATCCTTGATCTGCTTGTAATGATCATTCAGGCGGTTATACGAGTCCTCGTAAGCCAGGATGGTCTCCTCATCGCAGCGGGTCCAGCCCTCCTGCTTGATGCTCTCCTTTGCGTCGTTATAGGCTTCCACGGCGGTGGCCAGGGTTAGTTTCGCATTGGCCAGGTTCGACTGCGCATTGGTCCGGAGGTCTTGAAGGGCCTGTTCGGCCAGCTTGAGGGTCAGCTCGGCAGAAGTCAGGCTGGCCTCCAGGGTGCTGATGTTGGACAGACTGGCCAGCACCTGGCCCTCCTCGACCAGCTCGCCCACCCTGACATTGACCTTAGCGACTTTCCCGGCAACCGGGAAGCTGAGATCGGCCTGGCGGCCGGCCACCAGGGTGCCTGTCCCGGCGGCAGAGAGGGTGAGGTTCCCGACGCGGACCTGGGCGGTCTTTACGCTTTCTTCCGCGGAAGAGGCTGCCGAGGCGATGTTCTTCTGGTTCCAATAGGTATAGCCAAATCCTCCGGCAGCCAGCAGCAGCACCAGGACCAGGGGGATGAGGTAGATCTTGCGGAACAAGGGTCTTTTTCTATTTTGAGACATATGCGGACTACTCCTCGAGAGTGAGATAACACAAGCATGGCTTTTATCCGGGGCTGGAGCGATCAGGTCCAAAGGAAAAACCTGGCGGAGCCTGATGGGCAGTTATACCGATCATAACCAGAGGAGATTTAGTTTTGATTTAGATGGGATAAATAATTTGAGTATTATCGAATGAGAATGCAATCCAGGTACAAATTCTTTCTAAATCAAATCTAAATCAGTCTGTGTTAATCTATAGAAAATCACTCAGCAAGGTCACCCGGGTGCAATTTTCGCTGAAAAGTGTAATAATTATTGGAGAGCTATGCCAAACACCATTCTTGTTGTCGATGACCAATCCAGCGTGCGCCAGCTGCTGCAGGAATACCTGACCGAGCAGGGGTTCCGGGTTTTTACCGCGACCGACGGACAAAACGCGTTGTACAGCGCCCGCCACGACCCGCCAGACCTGATCCTGCTGGATATCATGATGCCAAAAATGGATGGGTACCAGTTCCTGCGCCAGTACCGGCAGGAGCGCGCCACCCCGATTATCATCATTACCGCGCGCGAAGAAGAAACGGACGCCGTCCTGGGGTTGGACCTGGGGGCGGATGACTATGTGATCAAGCCCTTCCGGATGCGCGAGCTGATGGCGCGCATCCGGGCGGTGCTGCGGCGGGCGGAAGATAACCCCGAAAAGAACGAACTGCTCAGGGTGGGGGATATCGTGCTGGATGAAAGGACGCACACGGTAACGATCCGCGGCGGGCCGGTCATCCTCACCCCGATCGAGTTCGACATGCTGGGGCTGCTGATGCGCTCTCCCGGGCGGGTTTTCACCCGCTCCGAGATGGTCGATATGCTCTCCGACAGCGGTTTTGCAGGGCTGGACAGCACGCTGAACGTGCACATCCGCAACCTGCGGCTGAAGATCGAGCCCGATCCGAGCAACCCGCAGTACATCGAAACCATCTTTGGAATCGGGTATCGTTTTCATAAAACCTACTAAACCCATGCTCAAATCTCTGTACTGGAAGCTTACCCTGGCCTTTATGCTGGTGGCCATCACCACAGCGGCCCTGCTGGCTATCTTTATCCGCCTGAACAGCGTAGACCGCCTGACCCAGCTCATCATCGACCAGCGCCGCAGCGACTTTGAGGAAGCGCTCACCCAATACTACACGGACAAGGGCTCGTGGGAGGGGATCGCGGCCGAATGGGCGAACCTCCAGTTCCAGCCCGGGAACAAAGCCAACGACCCAGGTGTCCCGGACGGCCCGCCGCCCGGGGGAGGAGGCCCATTCTCGGGGGAAAGACGCAGGCTGTTTGGGCTGGCCGACGCACAGGGCAACCTGATCATCCCGCTGGAAAACAACCAGGCCGTGGGTTCGAAGGCGGCGGATGACCTGCTCAAGGCAGGCGTCCAAATTAATGTCGATGGGAAGATGGTGGGGACCATCCTGACCGCGCGGCGCCTGCCCGGGTTCAACCCGGAAGAACGGCTTTTCTTAGAACGCACGAACCAGGCTTTGAGCCTGGCCATCCTGGGGGCGCTGATCGTAGCGCTGTTGGTGGGGGTTCTGCTGGCGCGCACACTGACCGGACCCCTCCAGGCGCTGACCCGCGCGGCGCAGAACATCGCCCAGGGAAAACTCGATCAGCAGGTGCAGGTCAAATCGAAGGATGAGATCGGGCAGCTTGCATCAGCCTTCAACCGGATGAGCCAGGAGGTAGCGCGGGTCAACCAGCTGCGCCGGCAGATGACCGCCGACATCGCCCACGACCTGCGCACGCCGCTGACCGTGATCGCCGGGTACGTCGAATCGATGCGGGATGGGGTGCTGCAGCCCACCACCCAGCGGCTGTCGCTGATCTACAGCGAGATCGAGCGCTTGCAGCGGCTGGTGGGAGACCTGCGCATGTTAACCCAGGCAGATGCCGGCGAGCTTTCGCTGCACGCGCAGCGCATCTCTCCCCATACCCTGCTGGAGAGAGCGGTTGCCCTCTTCCAGCACCAGGCCGAGCGCCAAAAAATCCGCCTGGCGGTGAAGGCGGGTGAAAACCTGCCGGAGATCCTGGTCGACGAAGCCCG
>Ga0105104_10000535_pt1 | contig 29506 bp, 39 predicted proteins | sample PPLLaktember2015_3_FD_87034 | JGI IMG/M metagenome (GOLD analysis project Ga0105104, IMG submission 87034) | Freshwater sediment microbial communities from Prairie Pothole Lake near Jamestown, North Dakota, USA - PPLs Lake P7 Core (6) Depth... | ecosystem: Environmental > Aquatic > Freshwater >...
ACAGGCCAGTAGCTCTAATGGATAGAGCGCCGGACTCCAAATCCGGATGCTGGGGGTTCAAGTCCCTCCTGGCCTGCCAGTTTTCCTCGAAAAAGGGCTGAAGATATGGAAAAAATCAAGTTGTTCGTAGATAAGGCAATGCAGTTTGTTTCTCAGGCAAAGGCCGAGTTGAAGAAGGTCACCTGGCCGACAAGGAAACAGACATTGGCTTCAACCGGGGTTGTTATGGTGATTGTTGCGATAACGGCTGTTTACCTGGGAATTATTGACTTTATTCTCGCCAAACTCGTAAAGTTTATATTAGGTTAACTTCATGGCCTTTAAATGGTACGTCGTACATACTTATTCAGGATTCGAGAATAAGGTTAAATTGAGCCTTCAGGAAAGGATTGAACTTGCCGGTGCGCAGGATTCTTTTTCCGATATTCTTATCCCGGAAGAAGATGTCGTTGAATTAATTTCCGGGGAGAAAAAAACCTCCAAGCGAAAATTTTTCCCCGGGTACATTCTTGTGCGTATGGAAATGAGCGATGAAAACTGGCATATCGTAAAAAACACGCCGAAAGTGACCGGTTTCATAGGCAGCAAAGATAAACCTTCTCCTATTCCGGACAAAGACGTTGAGAATCTGAAGGTAAGAATTGATGAAGGAACGCTGAAACCGAAACCGAAGTTCAAGTTTGATGTCGGAGATCATGTAAAAATTATTGACGGTCCTTTCACGAATTTTGACGGTGTTATTGATGAAGTCCGACCCGAAAAAAGCAAGCTGAGGGTGATTGTCAGCATTTTTGGAAGACCGACACCCGTGGAGCTGGATTTTATCCAGGTAACACAGGGACAATAAAAATTCATGGATTTCAAGGCGCATAGTTCAGGCCTAATAAATTTTAGATCAGGTGATTGTTATGGCAAAAAAAGTTATTGCGAATATTAAATTGCAGATTAAAGCGGGAAAGGCGACACCATCTCCGCCGATCGGGCCCGCGTTGGGACAGCACGGCGTTAACATCATGGAGTTTTGCAAGGCCTACAATGCTTTGACGCAAAATCAGGAAGGCATGATCATTCCTGTCGTTATCACGGTTTACGCGGACCGGTCATTCACTTTCATCACCAAAACGCCGCCGGCTTCTGTACTGCTCAAGCAGGCCGCCAAAGTCGCCAAAGGTGCGGCGGATCCCAAAAGAGAAAAAGTGGGAACCGTTACGGCCAAGCAAGTTCAGGACATTGCGCAGCTGAAATTCAATGATTTGAACGCCGTCAATATTGAAGGCGCGGTCAGGATTATTGCCGGTACGGCAAGGTCAATGGGAATTGAAATAACAGGTTAATGAACGAGGTTTTTATCATGTTAAAAAGAGGCAAACGCATAACAGCTGCGAAAACTAAAGTTGAGCCAACCAAGCGCTATACGCTTAAAGAGGCTACGGAAATGATTGTATCAATGCCTGTCACCAAGTTCGACGAGACGGTGGACGCCGCCGTTCGTTTAGGCGTCAATCCGGCTCATGCCGATCAGATGGTTCGGGGCAGTGTCGTTCTTCCCAATGGCCTGGGGAAAACGGTGCGTGTGCTGGTTTTTGCCAAAGGTGATAAGGAAAAAGAGGCTTTGGAAACCGGTGCGGATCTGGTCGGCAACGATGAGATTATTGAAAAGATAAAAAGCGGTTGGCTGGAATTCGATCGTGTCATCGCAACACCGGACATGATGGGTTCCGTCGGTAAAATCGCCAAGATATTAGGTCCAAGAGGATTAATGCCTAATCCTAAAGTTGGAACAGTTACATTTGAGATTGCCAATGCCGTCAAAGAGCTCAAGGCAGGTAAAGTGGAATTCCGGGTGGAAAAAGCGGGTATCGTTCATTCGCCGGTAGGAAAGATGTCTTTTGGTGCAGAGAAATTGCGTGAAAACATCAATGCGCTTCTGGAAACCATTATCAAATTGAAACCCGCATCCAGCAAGGGAACCTATATTAAAAGTATTTCGATATCCAGTACGATGGGCGCAGGTGTGAAAGTTGATCCACTGGATATCAAGAGTGCTAGTTAAATCATTAAGATGAACTTTCGCGAAAGGTGCCTCAAATGGACCTGACGCGAATGAGAGAAAGCAGTAAAGGTCGAAGACAGCAGGTACGGAAGTTTAAACGGAAGATGGCCTGCCGAGACTCGTTAAGTTAAAATAATTACTGAAATTTCGGGGTAATCATTTTTCTTGAAAAACGGGAATCGGCGTTTTGGCGGATCAACCGTTTTATTCTGCATGCGGCTAAATTCTCCGGCCTCACGTAAAAAATAATTTTGAAAGGAGGCTGATATATTGGATCGGAAAACGAAAGAACAAGTTGTGTCCGAACTTCAGGAGAAACTTAAGCAGGCCAAGTTGGGTGTGCTGACCACTTTCAACGCAATGAATGTTGAAAAAATGGAAGCCCTGAGAAACGCTTTACGCAAAAACGATGCGGAATTAAAAGTTGTAAAAAACACTCTGCTGGGCATTGCTTCGAGAGAAACAGGCTTTGCAGTTTTATCGGATCATTTCAAATGGCCCGTTGCCGTTGTCTTAAGCTATAAAGATCCGGTAGCGCCGTCGAAGGCGTTGATTGAGTTTGCCAAAAAAAATCCCGAACTGGAAATCAAAGTCGGCGTTTTAGACGGCAAACTGCTAACAAAGCTGGATATTACCGCCCTGGCTGAATTACCAAGCAAAGAAGTTCTTCTGGGTAAACTGGTTTCTGTCATGGCGGCGGTGCCGACATCGTTTGTTACTGTTCTGAGCGGTGTTCCAAGAAGCTTTGTGCAAGTGCTCAATGCCTATTGTGATAAGAAAAAAACTTTAAACTAATAAATACATAATTAAAGAGGGATAGAAAAATGGCTGATCAAATAACGAAAGAAGATGTCGTCAAATTTATTGAAAACATGAGTGTACTGGAGCTCTCCACTCTGGTGAAAGAACTGGAAGAAAAGTTTGGTGTTTCCGCTGCTGCTCCGATGATGGCCGCCGTGGCGGTTCCCGGTGCCGCGCCTGCAGCAGCTGCTGCTGAAGAGCAGACAGAGTTCAATGCCATTCTGACCGGATTTGGCGCAGAAAAAATTCAAGTCATTAAGGTGGTCCGCGCAATTACCGGTCTGGGCCTGAAAGAAGCAAAAGATCTGGTGGAAGGTGTGCCCAAGGCTATTAAAGAAGCCGTTTCTAAAGACGAAGCGGCTGACATCAAAAAGAAAATTGAAGAAGTGGGCGGAACCGTCGAGATTAAGTAATCTCATTGCCAATTTTATATTGAATGTATAATGTAAGGATACTATGGGCGACTTTAGAAGAAATTTTGGCCGTGTAAAGAAAATACAGGATATACCCAATCTGATTGAGATCCAGACGCGATCTTACGAAAAATTCCTGCAGGCCGACGTGCCGCTGGCAAAAAGGCGAAACATCGGCTTGCAGGGTGCTTTTAAGAGCGTATTTCCGATTTCGGATTTCAGTGGAAAGTGCTCTCTGGAATTTGTCAGCTATAAGATTGGTGATGTCCGGTATGACATGAGGGAGTGCATCCAGAAGGGCATGACATATGCCGCCCCTTTGAAGATCGTGGTCAGGCTGGTTGTGTTTGACACCGATCGGCTTGCCGACGGCAGGATCAATCGTGAGGAGGCTGAGACCAAGCCGATCCGCGATATTAAAGAGCAGGAAATATATTTTGGCGAGATCCCGCTCATGACGGAAAACGGTACGTTTATTGTCAATGGTTCAGAGCGTGTGATTGTCAGCCAGCTGCACCGGTCGCCGGGCATCTTTTTTGATCATGATAAAGGGAAAACGGTCGCTTCCGGCAAACTGATTTATTCGGCGCGAGTGATTCCCATCCGGGGGTCCTGGCTGGATTTGGAGTTTGATTCCAAGGATCTGCTCTATGTCAGGATCGACAGACGCCGGAAAATGCCGGTCACTATTCTGTTGAAGGCCATGGGCAATTCAACGGAATTTATCCTGAACTATTTTTACAGTATTGAGAAAATCACGCTCGAAGGCGAAAAAATTTATTTTGGAGTTGATGAGTCATTGTCCGGCCAGAAGGCGCCGGAAGACATCAAGGATCCGAAAAGCGATGAGGTCATTGTTAGAAAAGGCCGCAAACTTACCAAGCCCCTGCTCAAAAAAGTCATGGATGCGGGTGTTAAACGCGTGGCCGTTAAAGAAGCCGATCTGACGGGGAAAATTCTTTCCTCGGATGTTCATGATCCTGCCACTGGAGAAATTCTTTTCAGGTGCAACGAAGAACTGCCGTTAAACGGACTTGAGATTGCCCAGGAAAAGGGAGTCAAAGAGCTGAAATTCATCCACATTGATGAAGATCTTGACAATGCTTCCATTCGCGATACGCTGCTGATGGATCACATTGAATCCGCGGAAGATGCGATCATGGAGATCTACCGACGGCTCCGTCCCAGCAATCCTCCCACACCGGAAACCGCCGCGAAGTTTTTCAGCAGTCTCTTTTTTGAACCGGAGACTTACGATTTATCGGATGTCGGCCGAGCGAAGATGAACTATAAGCTGCGCTTGAATGTGTCGACGGACTTAACCGTTCTGCGAAACGAAGATATTCTGGCATCCGTCAAATATCTGATCGATTTGAAAAACGGTTTGGGGGAATGCAGCGTAGATGATATTGACCATCTGGGAAACCGCCGCGTGCGTTCTGTCGGCGAACTCATTGAAAATCAGTATCGCATCGGTCTGGTACGCATGGAAAGGGCCATTAAAGAAAAAATGAGCCTGCAGGATATCGAAACCATGATGCCGCACGATCTCATCAATGCCAAACCGGTATCTGCGGTGGTGAACGAATTTTTCGGTTCCAGTCAACTTTCCCAGTTTATGGATCAAACCAATCCGCTTTCCGAAATTACCCATAAACGTCGTTTGTCTGCTCTGGGGCCCGGCGGGCTGACGCGGGAGCGCGCCGGATTTGAAGTTCGTGACGTTCATTCAACCCATTATGGCCGCATCTGCCCGGTTGAAACGCCGGAAGGTCCGAATATCGGATTGATCGTATCTCTCAGTACGTACGCGCGTGTCAATGAATTTGGCTTCATCGAAACACCCTACCGCCTGGTTGAAAACGGGAAAGTGTCCGATGAAGTAAAATTTATGACGGCCATCGAAGAAGAAAATGAAATGATCGCACCCGCCGACCGGCCACTCGATAAAAAAGGAAAATTTGAGGAAGAGCTGATATCCGTCAGAAGAGGGAGCGACTTCGTTTCGGCCATACCGACAGACATCAAAATGATGGATGTTGCACCTAATCAGATGGTTTCCGTGGCGGCAGCGTTGATTCCGTTTCTGGAGCACGACGATGCGAACCGTGCGCTCATGGGGTCCAACATGCAGCGCCAGGCTGTGCCTCTGATGTGTCCGGAAGTGCCGGTGGTCGGAACAGGAATGGAAGCCGTGGTTGCCCGCGACTCCGGTGCTGTGGTCATAGCCAGGCGTTCGGGCGTTGTCGAAAGTGTTGACGCTTCGCGTATTGTGATACGCGCCGACAAACCGGAAGAAGACGGTCTGGATACGGGCGTGGATATTTATACCCTGTCCAAATATCAGCGTTCCAACCAGGATACCTGCTTTAACCAGAAACCCATTATTGCGGTCGGCGATCATGTGCATAAGAGGGATATTCTTGCCGACGGTCCCGCTACGGACAATGGTGAGCTGGCGCTTGGGCGCAATGTGATGGTTGCCTTCATGTCCTGGGGCGGATACAACTACGAAGACTCCATCCTGGTCAGCGAAAGAATCGTCAAGGAAGATATTTACACATCAATTCATATTGAAGAGTTTGAAACCATGGCCCGTGACACCAAACTGGGCAAGGAAGAAATAACGCGCGATATTCCCAATGTCGGGGAAGAGGCGTTGAGAAACCTCGATGAAAGCGGAATCATCCGCATCGGTGTTTCCGTAAAGCCCGGAGATATCCTGGTAGGTAAGATTACCCCCAAAGGTGAAACGCAGCTGTCGGCCGAAGAAAAATTACTGCGCGCGATTTTTGGTGAAAAAGCAAGCGATGTTCGGGACACTTCTTTGCGCGTTCCTCCCGGCGTGGAAGGAACCGTCATTGACGCCAAGATTTTCACGCGCAAAGGTGCCGACAAGGATTTGCGTTCACAGGCGATTGAAGAAGATGCCATTGAGCAATTGACGAAGGACCGCGATGATGAAATCCGGATTCTTGCGGAGTCCATCAAAAAAGATATTGCCAAACTCGTGATTGGCAAGACGGCTGCCGGCAAGATTGTCGATGCAAAAAAGAAAACGCTTTTGAAAAAAGGCGAAAAAATAACCAAGGACATCTGGCAGGACATTCCTTTCACTTACTGGAAGGATATTTCACTTGCTGAAAATGACGGTGGGGAAGAAAAATTGACTAATCTTCTTTCCGTGATGGAAAGAAAAATCGATTTTGTGAAAGCCCATTTTGAAGAAAAGCTCGAAAAGATCAAAGCCAGCGATGAGCTGCCGCCGGGTGTCATCAAGATGGTGAAAGTCTATATTGCCATTAAAAGAAAATTGTCCGTCGGCGATAAGATGGCCGGCCGTCATGGCAACAAGGGTGTTTTGTCCAGGATCCTTCCGGAAGAAGACATGCCATATTTCGCTGACGGTTCAACGGTCGATATTATCCTCAATCCGCTGGGTGTTCCTTCCCGTATGAACGTCGGCCAGATTCTTGAGACGCATTTAGGCTGGGCGGCCAAGTCAATCGGTGAAGGGTTGAATGAATTGCTCGAGAAGAACAGCAACCTGAATCAGATCAAAAGTGAGTTAAAAAAGACGTATTCGTCCCCCGATTTCGATGAATTCCTGGAAAAAGCATCCCAGGAAGATATCAGGCGTTTTGTCGGCCGGCTGAAAAAAGGCATGCTGGTGGCGAGCCCGGTTTTTGACGGCTGTCCCGAGTCGCAGATCCGCAATATGCTGGATATGGCGGGACTCCCGGAGACCGGTCAGGCGGTTTTGTTCGACGGCCGAACGGGTGAACCGTTTGATCAGGAAGTGACCGTTGGCATCATTTACATGCTGAAGCTGCATCATCTTGTTGATAATAAAATTCACGCCCGTTCCATCGGCCCCTATTCGCTGGTGACACAGCAGCCACTGGGAGGAAAGGCGCAATTCGGCGGTCAGAGACTGGGAGAAATGGAAGTGTGGGCCATGGAGGCTTACGGCGCTTCCTATACCCTGCAGGAATTTTTAACGGTCAAATCAGACGACGTTGCCGGCCGGACGAGGATTTATGAATCCATCGTCAAGGGTGAACATACATTCGAGCCGGGCCTCCCGGAATCCTTCAACGTACTGGTGAAGGAACTCCAGAGTCTCGGATTAGACGTGGAATTGATTGAAGAAGAATAAAAAAATCGATTTCACTTACGTTTTTAAGAGTACAGGAGAATAATCTGTGGAAGACTTTTTCAGTTATTTTGAAAAACCCAAAAATCCGATCAGATTCAATGCAATGAAGATCTCGATCGCCTCACCGGAAAAAATTCTTTCCTGGTCCAATGGCGAAGTCAAAAAGCCGGAAACGATCAATTACCGGACATTCAAACCGGAACGTGATGGTTTGTTCTGCGCGAAGATATTCGGGCCGGTAAAGGATTACGAATGTCTTTGCGGCCGTTATAAGCGGATGAAGCATCGCGGTGTTGTATGCGAAAAGTGCGGTGTCGAAGTCATACAGTCCAAAGTGCGTCGAGAGCGGATGGGACACATTACACTGGCGACACCAGTTGCGCACATCTGGTTTTTAAAGAGTCTGCCCAGCCGTATCGGCAATGTGATGGATTTGACGCTCAAAGAACTGGAAAAAGTTCTCTATTTTGAATCCTGGATTGTTCTGGATCCGAAAGAAACCCCGCTCAAAAAGAAAGAGCTCCTGACGGACGAAGAATACATCGAAGCGAAAGAGCAGTATGGAGAGAAAGGGTTTGTCGCCGGCATCGGAGCAGAGGCCGTGCGTGAACTGCTTGAAGAAATCGATCTGGAAAAACTGTACGAAGAGCTTCGTGCGGAAGTTGTTACATCGATTTCAGATACGAAAAAGAAAAAGATTGTCAAACGGCTCAAGGTGGTCGAAGCATTACGCAAATCCGGTAATAAGCCGGAATGGATGGTGCTGACTGTTCTGCCGGTTATTCCGCCCGATTTGAGGCCGCTGGTTCCTCTGGACGGTGGGCGGTTCGCCACATCCGATCTGAACGATCTGTATCGGCGTGTGATTAACCGGAACAACCGCTTAAAACGCCTGCAGGAACTCAATGCGCCGGAAATTATCATCCGCAATGAAAAACGGATGCTTCAGGAAGCTGTGGATGTTCTTTTTGACAATGGCCGCCGCGGACGTGCCATTACCGGAACAAACAAGAGGCCACTTCGGTCCCTATCGGATATGCTTAAAGGCAAACAGGGCCGTTTCCGCCAGAACCTGCTTGGAAAACGGGTGGATTATTCCGGCCGTTCGGTGATTACCGTCGGTCCCGATTTAAGACTGCATCAGTGCGGTCTGCCCAAAAAGATGGCCCTCGAGCTTTTTAAGCCTTTTGTTTACAATCGTCTGCTGGAAAAGGGCTATGTCACCACGGTGAAAAGCGCCAAGAAAATGGTGGAACGGGAAACATCCGAAGTATGGGACGCCGTAGATGAGGTGGTACGTGAATATCCGGTTATGCTGAACCGTGCGCCGACGCTGCACAGGCTGGGCATGCAAGCTTTTGAGCCGGTGCTGATTGAAGGAAAGGCCATTCGTTTGCATCCGCTGGTCTGTACCGCATTCAACGCGGACTTCGACGGTGACCAGATGGCTGTGCATGTGCCTCTGTCCATTGAAGCGCAAACGGAAGCGCGCGTGCTCATGATGTCCACAAACAACATTCTCTCGCCAGCCAACGGCAAGCCAATCATCATTCCCAGTCAGGATATCGTTTTGGGGATTTATTATTTAACCCGCGTCAAGAAAGACGTGAGGGGCGAGGGCATGATTTTCTCCGGTCCGGAGGAAGTACGTTCGGCCATAGACGCGAAAGCGATCGCTCTACACGCCAAAATTAAGGTCCGCGTTGACGGCGAATTAAAAGATACAACCGCAGGACGTATTATTCTCTACGAAATTATTCCTGAAGAAATTAATTTTGATGCGATCAACAAGCTGATGAACAAGAAGGAGTTGGCCAATCTGATAGACCACTGCTACCGCCTATGCGGTGACAAAACAACCGTTCTTCTGGCTGACCGGCTCAAAGATCTGGGCTTTAAATATGCTACGATTTCAGGTTTGTCGTTTGCCGTTGGCAATATGATCATTCCTGACAACAAGAAACATATTGTCGCTCAGGCAGATAAGGATGTGTTGAAGATTCAAAAGCAGTACATGGACGGCCTCATTACCGACGGTGAACGCTACAACAAGGTCATTGACATCTGGGCGCAGGCCACTGAAAAAATTGCTTCAGAAATGTTAACCGGCATCAGCATGGAAGAATCCCTCGGTGCTGACGGTAAGAAGCGCAAGATCGAAAGTTTCAATCCGATTTACATGATGGCCGATTCCGGCGCTCGCGGTTCGGGGCAGCAGCTCAGGCAGTTGGCCGGTATGCGCGGTCTGATGGCCAAGCCTTCCGGTGAAATTATCGAAACGCCGATCACGGCTAATTTCCGTGAAGGTTTAACAGTGCTTCAGTATTTCATTTCAACACACGGCGCCCGTAAGGGTCTGGCCGATACAGCGCTCAAAACGGCGAATTCCGGTTATCTGACCAGGCGTCTGGTGGATGTGGCTCAGGACTGTATCATCACCGAGCAGGATTGTGAAACCGTTGACGGACTGTATGTGTCTGCACTAATGGAAGGCGGTGAAATTATTGAAACCGCCGGAGAGCGCGTTCTGGGCCGTGTCGCTTTACAGGAAATCAAGGATCCCTTCACCGATGAAGTGATTGTCAAGGCAAATGAAGCGATTGATGAGGCATTGGCGGAAAAAATCGACCGGGCCGGCATTGAACGCGTCAATATCCGTTCGGTTTTGACCTGCCGTGCAAAGCATGGAGTTTGCGCCATGTGTTACGGCCGTGATCTGGCTCACGGTCACATCGTCAACATCGGGGAAGCAGTCGGTATTGTGGCGGCTCAGTCCATTGGCGAACCGGGTACTCAGTTGACCATGAGAACGTTTCATATTGGTGGTACGGCTAAATTTGACGAGCATTCCACGCTTGAGGCGCGCCATGACGGTGTGGTTCAATTTGTGAATTTAAATACGACGAAAACCAGGGAAAATGACTATGTGGTGATGAACCGTCACGGTGAAGTGCATGTTCTGGATGAACAAAACCGAAGCCGCGGTAAATATACGGTGCCTTATGGCGCACATCTGAAAGTCAGTGATAAGAGCTCTGTAAAGCGCGGGCAGTTAATTGCCGAGTGGGATCCTTTCTCCATCCCGATTCTTGCCGAAATGGGTGGAACCATAAAATATGGTGATATTATTGAAGGTAAGACAATGAAAGAAGAAGTCGACGAGGTTACCGGCTTGTCGCGAAAAGTGATTACGGAATTCAAGAGCGGTGACCTGAGGCCACGCGTTTCCATAAAAGACAGCAAGAACAAAACCGCGAAAATTTCCGGGACCAACGCAGTGGCGCGCTATCTCCTGTCCGTTGGGGTCAACATCGTTGTATCCGAGGGAGACGAAGTCCATGCCGGTGATATTCTGGCCAAGATTCCTCGCGAAACAACCAAAACAAAAGATATCACAGGTGGTTTGCCGCGAGTTGCCGAGTTGTTCGAAGCACGCAAGCCCAAAGATTTTGCAGTGATCAGTGAAATTGACGGTATTGTAACCTTTGGAAAGGATGCCAAAGGCAAACGTAAAATTGTTGTAACCCCTGAAATTGGTGAAGAAAAAGAATATCTGATTCCCAAAGGAAAACATATCAGTGTCCAGGATGGTGACCGGGTGATTCCGGGTGACCCCCTGATGGATGGAGTGAATAACCCACATGATCTTTTGGCGATTAAAGGCGAAAAAGAACTGGCCAGATACCTGGTCGATGAAGTTCAGGAAGTTTATCGTTTGCAGGGCGTTAAAATTAATGATAAGCACATGGAAGTTATTGTCCGCCAGATGTTACGTCGTGTCCGGATAACGGATCCCGGTGACACCACGTTTATCGCTGATGAACAGGTTGAGCGCTACCGGTTCCATGAAGAAAACGAAAAGGTAATGGCCCAGGGCGGACGTCCGGCAATTGGTGACCCGTTGCTTCTGGGAATTACCAAAGCATCGCTATCCACTCAGAGTTTCATATCGGCCGCTTCTTTTCAGGAAACCACGCGAGTTCTTACGGAGGCATCGCTTTCCGGCAAAACAGATTACCTGCGGGGCCTCAAAGAAAACGTCATTATGGGTCGTTTGATTCCGGCGGGAACCGGCTTGGTGATGTATCGTAAACTGGGAATCAAAGTAGAAGATCAGGATGCGGAAGTGATTGCAGAATAAATGGAAAAAAGGAAGAAATTACTTGACAGAAGCAGCTTGAATTGATAGTTACCGCAGATTTACTGCTGCTTTCAAAAAGAAAGAGAAATGCCCGGGAGGATAAATGCCGACAATTAGTCAACTGGTTCGCAAAGGCAGAACCAAAATCAAAGGAAAAACAAATGCTCCGGCTTTGGCCGGTTCACCGCAGAGGCGTGGTGTTTGTGTAAGAGTTTATACAACAACACCCAAAAAACCGAACTCGGCTCTGCGTAAAGTGGCTAGGGTCAGACTGACCAGTGGATATGAAGTTTCCTCCTATATTCCAGGCATCGGTCACAACCTTCAGGAGCATTCGGTTGTGCTGGTGCGCGGCGGCAGAGTGAAAGATCTGCCCGGCGTCAGATATCATATTGTCAGGGGCGCTTTGGATGCTGTTGGCGTTGCCGACCGTAAGCAGAGCCGCTCAAAATACGGCTCTAAAAAGCCAAGCTAAACGAAGGACAGGAAAATGCCACGAAGACGTGAAATAGAAAAAAGGGAAATTCTTCCGGACCCCAAATATAACAACAAGCTGGTCGCCAGATTTGTCAACTCTTTACTCAAAAGAGGAAAAAAGAGTGTTGCAGAAAGTATTTTGTACGGCGCTTTTGATCTTATTGAGAAGAGAGTCAAGGAGCAACCGGTTGAGTTTTTCGAAAAGGCCGTCAATAACGTGAAACCGGTGATTGAAGTGAAATCAAGACGGGTTGGCGGATCCACTTATCAGGTACCGACGGAGGTATTCCCCGCAAGGCGTACTGCTCTGGCTATTCGCTGGTTAATCTCCAATGCCCAGGAGCGCACTGAAAAAACCATGCGCGAAAAACTGGCGGCCGAATTGATTGACGCGGCAAATAATCGCGGCGGCGCAATTAAGAAAAAAGAAGCTGTGCATAAAATGGCGGAAGCGAATAAAGCATTTGCGCATTATAAATTTTAATAATTAGATATGAAACGACAAGGAAACCAACCATTCAAAGTTAAGGAGGAAAGGTGAGATGGCAAAGAAAAAATTTGAAAGGACGAAGCCGCATTTAAATATAGGAACGATCGGTCACGTGGATCACGGCAAAACCACATTAACCGCAGCAATTACCAAATATCTTGCGAAAAAGGGTTTTGCGGAATTCCGTGCTTTTGATTCGATTGATAATGCTCCGGAAGAGAAGGAACGCGGCGTTACGATCAATATTTCTCACGTGGAATACGAAACGGAAAAAAGACATTATGCACACGTGGATTGCCCCGGTCACGCCGATTATATTAAAAACATGATTTCCGGTGCCGCTCACATGGATGGAACAATTTTGGTTGTGGCCGCTTCCGATGGTCCAATGCCTCAGACGCGCGAGCACATCCTCCTTGCCCGCCAGGTGCAGGTTCCTTATGTTGTCGTTTTCCTCAATAAAGTTGATCTGGTTGATGATCCCGAGTTGTTGGATCTTGTCGAACTCGAGCTGCGAGAGCTTTTAACCCAGTATGAATTCCCCGGCGATGATCTTCCCATTGTTCGCGGTTCAGCGCTTAAAGCGTTGGAAGCCGAAGAAACCAATTCTCCCGATGTGAAATGCATCGAGGAACTCATGAAAGCTGTTGATGATTATATACCGGAACCGAAACGCGATACGGATAAGCCTTTCCTGATGCCGGTGGGTGACGTTTTCACCATTTCTGGTCGTGGTACCGTTGTAACTGGCCGTGTTGACCGCGGTATCGTTAAGGTTGGTGAAGAAGTTGAAATTATTGGTATTCGTCCCACCATTAAGACGGTTGTGACTGGTGTTGAAATGTTCCGTAAAACCCTGGATGAGGGTCGTGCGGGAGACGATGTCGGTTTGCTGATTCGCGGTATCAAGCGTGAAGAAGTAGAACGAGGACAGGTTGTCGCTAAACCCGGTTCCATCACTCCTCATACGAAATTTGAAGCGGCCGTTTACGTTCTGACCAAGGAAGAAGGCGGTCGTCATACACCATTTTTCTCCGGTTACCGTCCGCAGTTTTATTTCCGGACAACGGACGTGACGGGCGTCGCGACACTTCCCGAAGGTGTGGAAATGGTCATGCCCGGCGATAACGTAAAAATGACGGTCGAACTTATTATGCCCATCGCCATGGAAGAGCAGTTAAGATTCGCAATTCGTGAAGGCGGCAGAACAGTGGGTGCTGGTGTCGTAAGCAAGGTAATTGAATAAAAACTGTAGGTTATCAGATCAATGAAAGAACAAAAAATAAGAATTCGTCTCAAAGCTTACGATTATAAACTATTGGATCGCTCTGTTGAAGAAATAGTGGATACTGCAAAAAGGACCGGTGCGCGTGTCGCCGGTCCCATTCCTCTTCCTACGGAAATCAATAAATATTGTGTCAATCGTTCGCCGCACGTGGATAAAAAATCCCGGGAGCAGTTCGAAATTCGCACACATAAAAGATTGATTGATATTGTCGAGCCGACGCAAGCCACGGTGGATGCGCTGATGAAACTGGATCTATCAGCGGGAGTGGATGTCGAAATAAAGGCGTAGGCGTTGGTTGAGTCGTGACAGTGGAAAATGGGCTTGTGCAACCATTTCCCAGAATGTTGAATATCGTGGCGTAATTTATATAAAGTTGGATTAATGATGAGCAAGGGAATCATTGGGAAAAAATTAGGAATGACGCAGGTATTTGCCGAGGATGGCTCTGCCGTCGGTGTCACAGCCGTTGAGGTTGAACCGTCGATTGTTGTTCAGGTGAAGACAAAAGATAAGGATGGTTATGACGCCATTCAAGTAGGATACGGCCGGATAAAACAGAAAAATGTTACCAAACCATTACAGGGCCATTTTAACAAAGCCAATAAAGGTTTCTTCCGTATCCTGAAGGAATTTCCTGTAAAGGACAACACGTGCGAGGCAGGACAGGAAATTTCATCTGACATTTTTCAGTCTGGAGACTATGTCGATGTTGTTGGAACATCAAAAGGCAAAGGTTTTCAGGGCGTTGTCAAAAGGCATGGATTCGGCGGAGGTCGCGCAACTCACGGTTCCATGTTCCACAGAGCCCCGGGGTCTATTGGTGCCAGTGCTGATCCAGCCCGTGTATTTAAAGGCACAAAAATGGGCGGTCACATGGGCAATGTCCGGAAAACCGTTCAAAACCTTGAGATCTGGCAGGTTCGTCCTGATAGAAATTTATTGTTGTTAAAAGGTTCCATTCCCGGCGGGAAAAACGGCTATGTGATTATCACACAGGCCAGGAAAAAAAGTGCGTAAATCAGTGGAGTTATGAACATGGCAGTCGCAGATGTTTTTGATATTGAAAAGAAGAAGGTCGCCGAGGTCGAATTGAATGACGCCGTGTTTGGCGCGGAGATCAGCGAAGCGGCAATCTATGATGTGGTCAAGATGCAGTTGGCATCGCGCCGGTCCGGTACTTCAGCAACCAAGGGCAGAAGCGATGTGAGCGGCGGCGGAAAGAAGCCTTGGCGTCAGAAGGGAACAGGACGCGCCCGCGCTGGAACATCCCGATCTCCCATCTGGAGAGGCGGCGGTATTGTTTTCGGGCCTCAACCTCGCGATTACTCATACAGTGTCCCGAAAAAGGTGAGGAAGAAGGCTCTTATTTCTGCGCTGAGTATGAAAGTCAAAGAAGAGAAAATGACGATATTGCAGAATTTTCCTATGGAATCGATCAGCACGCGGGACTTTAAAAGAGTCGTGGATCTTTTCGGACTGAAGAAAGCGCTTTTTGTTGTTGATCATGACAATGCCATTTTGATGAAGTCATCGCGGAATTTAAAAAACGTAAAAATGATTCGGTCGGAAGGAATCAATGTTTATGATGTTCTGAATTATGAGCATCTGGTCCTTCTTGAACCCTCTATAAAAAAGATTGAGGGGGCATTGCTGGCATAATGGAACTGCATCAGATCATCAAAAGAATATTAATCACGGAAAAAAGTAACATAGACCGTGAAGAAGCGAGTAAGTACCACTTTGAAGTTGATCGCAGAGCCAACAAAGTTGAAATTGGCGACGCGGTGGAAAAATTATTCAAGGTAAAAGTTACGGAGGTCCGCGTCTTTAACGTTTTGGGAAAAAGAAAACGAATGGGCAGGATCATGGGGCAAAAGAATTCCTGGAAAAAAGCGGTTGTGACTTTAGCAAAGGGCAGCCGTATTGAAGTCGCCGAAGGCGTATAGAACGAGTTAAGGATTAAGCAAATGGCTATTATCAAGTACAAACCGACGTCACCCGGCAGAAGATTTCAGAGTGTTTCTGATTTTGCAGAGATTACGTCAAACGAACCGGTAAAAAGCCTTTTAAAGCCGGTCAAGAAAACGGGTGGCCGCAACAGTTACGGCAGAATCACGGCGCGTCACATTGGCGGTGGTCACAAACGTAAATATCGTATGGTTGATTTCCGGCGCAATAAGACGGATATTCCGGCTAAAGTTGCGTCTATTGAATACGACCCGAACCGGTCGGCCAGAATCGCACTGCTGAACTATCGTGATGGTGAAAAGAGATATATTGTCGCGCCTGCACAGATTAATGTCGGCGATGTTCTGGTAAGCGGTGCCAAGGCGGATATTAAACCGGGAAACGCCATCCCTTTGAAATATATACCTTTGGGTTCCTTGATTCATAATGTGGAGTTAAAGGTAGGTCGTGGAGGCCAGCTGATTAGATCGGCAGGTGCGTATGGTCAGCTGATGGCCAAGGAAGGCACCTATGCCCAGGTCAGGCTTCCGTCCGGCGAAGTGCGTAAAGTTTTCATTGAATGCATGGCGACCATTGGCCAGGTCGGCAACAATGAGCACGAAAACGTGAGCATTGGTAAGGCGGGCCGAACCCGCTGGATGGGCAAGCGTCCTCACGTTCGAGGTGTTGTCATGAATCCGGTGGACCATCCGATGGGAGGCGGTGAAGGTAAATCATCAGGCGGTCGTCACCCCTGTACTCCCTGGGGGATTCCGACCAAGGGGCACAAAACAAGAAAAAATAAGAAAACCGATAAATATATTGTAAAGAGAAGAGGTTAATAAAACGTGGCACGTTCGATCAAAAAAGGTCCTTATATTGAAGAAAGCCTGCTGGCCAAGGTTAGAAAAATGGAAGCCGAAAACAGCAAGAATGTCATCAAGACTTGGTCGCGGCGTTCAACCATAACACCCGAGTTAATCGGGTACACGTTTGCCGTGCATAACGGGAAGAAGTTCATACCCGTTTATGTGACAGAGAATATGGTGGGTCATAAGATGGGCGAATTCGCGCCGACTAGAACTTTTTATTCCCATTCCGGTGACCGGAAAACAAAGGTTAAAAAGTAATAATTGATGCGCCAACGGTCAGGTTTGGAGTTGATGAGATATGGAAGCAAAAGCAGTTGCAAAATATATTCGGATGTCGCCTCAAAAAGTCAGGCTGGTTGTTGATCTGATTCGAGGAAAAAAGGTGCAGGAAGCACGAAATATCCTGCTCTATACCAGGAAGTACTCGGCGGGCGTTATTGCCAAGGTCCTGAAATCCGCCATAGCCAATGCGGCCCAGAATCCTAATATTGACGAAAACACCCTCTATGTTAAGGAAATATTTGTCGATCAGGGACCATCTTTAAAAAGATGGCGAGCCAGGGCGCAGGGAAGAGCGGCGGGTATTAAAAAGAGAACGTCACATATCACCGTTGTAGTGGATGAACGATAAGGAGGAACGATATTGGGTCAGAAGGTTAACCCGGTAGGATTACGATTAGGCTATATTAAAAAGTGGCAATCCGTATGGTTTGCCGAAAAGAACTACAGCGGCATGCTGCTCGAAGACTTGAAGATCAGAAAATACCTGAAGAAAAAGCTTTATCATGCCGGTATTTCTCATATTGAAATTGAGCGTGCAGCAAACAAGGCCAAAGTCAATATTTATGCAGCCAGGCCCGGGGTCATTATCGGGAAAAAAGGATCGGAGATAGAGAAGCTTAAAACGGAAATCGAGAAATTTTCGCAGGCTGAAATTATCGTCAATATACTGGAAGTACGCAAACCGGAAACGGATGCCCAACTGGTGGCTGAAAACGTTGCCATGCAATTGGAAAGACGTGTTGCGTTCCGGCGTGCCATGAAAAAATGTGTAGGTTATGCCCTGAAGTTTGGAGCCAAAGGCATCAAGATCACCTGTTCCGGGCGGCTCGGCGGCGCTGAAATGTCCCGCTCAGAATGGTACCGTGAAGGAAGGGTTCCGTTGCATACGCTTCGGGCTGATATTGATTACGGTTTTATTGAAGCCCACACGGCGTATGGTTTGATCGGTGTTAAGGTTCTCATTTTTCATGGAGAAGTTTTGCCGGCAAAAAATGAAAAACAGACATGATTCCAATAAAAGGCCGGATCACGAAAGATTACTGTGAAGGAAAACGGGAGTTGTAGATTATGTTAATGCCAAAACGGGTAAAATATAGAAAATTGCAAAAAGGCCGCATGGGAGGAAAGGCGACCAGGGGCGGTACCATCGCTTTTGGCGACTATGGATTGCAGGCGGCTGAATGCGGATGGGTTTCCGCAAGGCAGATTGAAGCGGCGCGTGTTGCGATGACTCGTTATGTGAAACGTGGCGGTAAAATCTGGATTCGCGTATTTCCACACAAGTCGATCACGAAGAAACCGGCTGAAACCCGTATGGGTAAAGGGAAAGGCGCTCCGGAAGGATGGGTGGCCGTTGTGAAACCCGGATCGGTTCTCTACGAGATGGAAGGAGTAACGAGGGAAGTAGCCAAAGAAGCATTTCGTCTTGCTTCCCACAAGCTGGCCATTTCAACAAAGTTTTTATCAAGGGAGATATCTGATGAAAATTAAAGAAATCAGAGGTCTCGGCATTAACGAGCTTCAGACAAAAAACAGGGAATTGGCGGAAGAACTTTTTCGGTTGAAGATTCGGCATGCATCGGGGCAACTGGAATCAACCGCGACGCTGGGCCGCCTTCGCAAGGAGATTGCCCGTATTGCAACGGTGCTCAAGGAAAAGGAGGCCGCAGGTTAACATATATGGCTGAAAGAAGCAACAAGCGCACGGTAAAAGGTGTGGTCGTCAGTGACAAGATGGATAAAACTATCGTGGTGAAAGCCGAAAGATTGGTCAAGCACCCTGTGTTTCACAAATATGTCCGCAGGCACGTAAAATATAAAGCCCATGATGAGCAGAACCAATGCAAGACAGGGGATACGGTATTAATCATTGAAGCAAGGCCGATGAGCAAGGACAAGCGCTGGCGGATGCTGGAGATTCTGGAAAAGGCGAAATAGAAACCTGTCTGGTTGGGCAGACAGTTTGTGATGGTGGAGTTTATTTATGATTCAGATGCAGACAGTTCTAAATGTTGCCGATAATTCCGGCGCCAAGAGAGTCGCTTGTATTAAGGTGCTGGGCGGTTCGAAGCGCCGTTTCGCCAGCCTGGGCGATGTCATCGTGGTTGCGGTGAAAGAGGCAATTCCGAATTCGAAGGTGAAAAAAGGCGATGTGATGAAGGCGGTCATCGTCCGCACTGTAAAAGAGGTGAGACGGCCGGATGGCTCTTATCTTAAATTTGATGACAACTCCGCTGTTCTGATCAACAATCAGATGGAACCGATCGGGACCAGAATATTCGGGCCTGTTGCACGTGAACTTAGAGCTAAACAGTTTATGAAGATTATATCTCTGGCTCCAGAAGTTTTGTAAGCCTGTTTTAAAGAGGGGAAAAATGAGTTTAGGCAGATTGAAAAAAGGAGACATGGTTAAAGTGCTTTCCGGTAAAGACAAAGGGAAAACCGGCAAAATTCTGAAAACCATACCCGAAAAAAACAAAGTGATCGTGGAAAAGATCAACGTGATCAAGAAGCATAAAAGACCTGATCAGAAAAGCAAGGGCGGTGTCGTGGAGAAAGAGGCGGCGATGAATGTTTCCAAGGTCAGCATCATTTGCGGTAAATGTAAAGAGGCGACCAGGATTAGAAATCGTATCCTTGAGGACGGCAAAAAGATTCGTATCTGCAGCAAGTGCAATGACGTTATCGATGTAGGTTAAGAAAAAATGGCAAGATTAAAGGAATATTATTTAAAAACAGTGGTGCCGGCTCTGGTCAAGGAATTTGACTACAAGAATCCCATGCAGGTTCCCAAGATAGAAAAGATTGTTGTCAATATGGGACTGGGCGAGGCCATTTCAAATGTAAAAATTATAGATGGCGCCGTGCAGGAAATGGCGATGATTACGGGTCAGAAGCCGGTCATCACAAAAGCGAAAAAATCCATTGCCACGTTTAAACTCCGCCAGGGAATGCCGATTGGATGCTCGGTAACTTTGAGAAAAGAAATAATGTATGAGTTTTTTGATCGCCTGGTAAACGTCGCATTGCCGAAAGTGAGAGACTTTCGGGGAATATCGCAAAGCGCGTTTGACGGCAGGGGGAATTATTCTCTCGGTCTTCACGAACAAATTATATTCCCGGAAATTGAATACGATAAAATAGAAAAAATAAAGGGAATGAACATCACGATTGTGACATCGGCAAAAACGGACGAGGAAGCACGTGTGCTGCTGAAGTTGATGGGTGTACCTTTCAAGAATTAAAAGAGGAAGCTCCGGAGGAATATCGAGTGGCGAAAAAGTCATTAATAGCAAAAGCAGGCAGGAAGCCCAAGTTTGCGGTCAGGGAATATAACCGTTGTCAGATATGCGGCCGGCCCCGGGCGTATTATAGAAAATTTGAAATGTGTAGAATTTGTTTGAGGAAACTTTCCTTGCAGGGCGAGCTTCCCGGCGTGATAAAGTCAAGTTGGTAATTTACGTTTAGTTTAAGGAGAAAAAAGCATGGGGATGACAGATCCTATTGCCGATATGCTGACAAGAATTCGAAACGGGAATAAAGCCCGTTTTAAAAATGTCAATGTATACATGTCGCAGATGAATATGAATATTGCCAAGGTCTTGAAAGCGGCTGGATATATCAACAACTTTGATGTTGTAAAGGACGAGAAGGGGCATCCAATGCTGAAGATTGCCCTCAAATATCCTGATGCTAAGCGCAAAGTGATCACTGATATCCAGAGAATAAGCAAACCGGGTCGCAGGGTATATGTTGCCGCGGACAGCATTCCCAAAGTTCTCAATGGTTTTGGCATTTCGATTCTTTCAACTTCCCGCGGTGTCATCACCGATCAGGAAGCCAGAGAATCAAACGTAGGCGGAGAGATTATTTGTAAGGTTTGGTAACTCAATTGATGTTTTAACGGGAGTTCTTGTTCATGTCGAGAATAGGTAAAAAGCCGATCACTTTCCCCAAGAATGTGAAGATCAGTCAAAGTGACGGTATTGTCAAAGTCGAAGGTCCCAAGGGCACATTGTCTTCGAAATTGCCTGACGGTATTACTATGGTTGTATCCGATAATAATCTGTCCATCGAGCGCAAATCGGAGGACCGTCTCGTCCGTTCGTATCACGGATTGGCCAGAACCTTGATCAACAATATGGTGACAGGTGTGAGCACCGGTTTCGAAAAAGGTCTGGAAATATCCGGAGTCGGTTATCGCGCGGAAGTTACGGGTTCAACTTTGAAAATGGTTTTAGGTTTTTCCAGCCCGATCGAATACAGTATTCCCAAGGGGATCGAAGTGAAAGTCGACAAACAGGTTAATCTGGTTGTTTCCGGAATCAATAAGGAGCTTGTCGGCCGTGTTGCATCGGAAATCCGTTCGCTGAAAAAACCGGAGCCTTATAAAGGCAAGGGCATCAAATATACGGGTGAGTATATTCGTCGTAAAGCCGGCAAATCGGCAGGCGCTTAAGTAAGATTTTAAATATCATAGTTTTAAAGAGGTAGAACATTGGCTTCCAAGAAGACGCTGAAGATCAGGGAGAAAAGAGAGAAGAGAGTAAGGGGCAAACTGACGGGAACTTCAGAAAGGCCTCGCCTTTCCGTTTTTCGTTCGGACAAACACATCTATGCTCAGGTAGTCAACGATGCTGAGGGCACAACCATTGCCGCAGCATCAACACTGAGTAAAGAACTGACCGGTAAACTCAAGGGAATCAAGAAAGTAGATGTGGCCAGGGAAGTGGGCAAACTGATCGCGGCGCGCCTGCAGACTTTGGGTGTTGAAAAAGTTGTTTTTGACAGAGGGAGATTCCTCTATCACGGTCGTGTGAAAGCCCTGGCCGATGGCGCCCGGGAAAATGGTCTGAAATTTTAATTTAACACAGTCTAAAGAACTCATGGTAAGGGAAGAATCGTTGGAAAAAAAAGAAATGAAAGAAGTGGAGCTCCTCGACAGAGTAATTGCCATCAATCGTACGGCAAAAGTCGTCAAGGGAGGAAGGCGGTTTCGTTTCAGCGCTATCGTGGTGGTCGGTGACGGCCAGGGCATGATCGGTGCGGGTTTGGGCAAAGCGCATGAAGTCCCCGAAGCGATACGCAAGGGGATGGAAATGGCCAAGAAGAATATGGTCAAAGTTGCGGTGGCCAATAAAACGATCCCTTATGAGGTTTTAGGAAAATTCGGCGCGGGTAAAGTATTATTGAAACCGGCTTCGGAAGGAACAGGCTTGATTGCCGGTGGAGCGGTGAGAGCTGTTCTAGAGGTTGCAGGCGTTCATAATATTTTGACAAAATGCCTAGGATCGCACAATCCGCACAATCTGGTCAAGGCTACCGTAGAAGGGCTTTGTCAGTTGAAAGATCCTGCGGAAATTGCTGCCTTGAGAGGCAAGTAATCAATTGACGAGGGTGTTTATACAGTGGGCAAAATGTTAAAAATCAAAATGGTGAAGAGTGTCATTACCCGGCCGGAGAAGCAGAGAAAAATCATGCGCGGTCTGGGATTGAACAAACTGAACAGCACCGTGACTCTGGTAGATACTCCGGAGATCCGTGGCATGATTAATAAAGTGATCCACCTTGTTTCTGTGGAAGAGTCAAAGGAGTAAGTTATGGATTTGAGTTCTCTGAAAGCGCCTGCCGGAGCGACGAAGAAAAGAAAAAGAGTCGGTCGTGGTGACGCTTCCGGACACGGAGGAACATCCGGTAAAGGTCACAAAGGACAGAGAGCCCGTTCTGGCGGTAGTACGCGGGATGGTTTTGAAGGCGGTCAAATGCCCATGTCCCGCAGACTGCCGAAAAGAGGGTTCAGAAATCCCTTCCGAGAAAGTTATGTTGCCGTGAATCTCATGGATTTGTGCCGTGTATTTGAAAAAGGAGCGGTTATTGACGAAGCGGCGATTCTGGCAAGCGGGCTCGTTAAGAAAAAAGGCAACGGAATCAAGATCCTGGCAAAGGGCAATATTGATTTCCCTGTAACCGTGAAAATGACCAAGATCAGTGCGGCTGCGAAAGCAAAAATTTCTGCCGCGGGCGGAATTATTGAAGAGGTAATCTGACTTGTTAGAAGGACTAGGCGGCGTTTCCAAAATACCTGAACTGCAAAGGAGAATCCTATTTACCTTTCTTCTGCTTGCAGTTTATCGTGTTGGCGTTTTCATACCGACCCCCGGAATTGATAACATGGCATTGCTGGCATTTTTTGATAGTGCCAAAGGTTCTATGCTGGGATTGATGGACCTGTTTGCCGGCGGTGCGTTGAGCACGTTTTCAATTTTCGCGCTCGGCATTATGCCTTACATCACCTCATCCATTATTATTAATTTATTGACCGTCGCTATCCCGCACTTGGAGAAACTGTCCAAGGAAGGTGAAAACGGCCGCAGGAAAATCACCCAGTACACACGTTACGGCACGGTCGGTTTAAGTATTATTCAGGGATTCGGAATTGCCTGGGGTTTGCAACACATGGCGTCTCCAACGGGTGCCCCTATTGTTTTAAATGCCGGATGGGGCTTTATATTCATGACGATTATCACGCTTACGTCGGGTACAGCGTTTTTGATGTGGCTGGGTGAAACCATTACGGAAAAGGGCATCGGAAATGGAATATCCCTGATTATTTTTGCAGGTATTGTATGTAATATACCTCGGGCCATCAGCAGCACCTGGAGCCTTTACTCCTCGGGGGAACTGCATTTTATTCTTCTTGTTCTGCTGGGCTTGTTCATGATCGTGGTTATTGGCGCGATTGTTTATGTGGAAGCGGCGCAAAGAAGAATTCCTGTGCAATACGCAAAAAGAATTGTGGGACGCAAGATGTATGGTGGGCAGACAACCCATTTGCCACTAAAGATTAATTCTGCCGGCGTTATCCCGCCCATTTTTGCTTCCTCCGTCATAATGTTTCCTGCGACCATCGCCAATTTTGCGCCGGAAGGTTGGATGAAGACAATTTCCGGATATTTAATGCCCGGTAAAGTTGGATATGAAATTCTTTTTGTTGCGTTGATCTTCTTCTTCTGTTTCTTTTACACGGCTGTAACCATCAAGCCAGATGACATGGCGGATAACATGAAGAAATTCGGAGGGTATGTCCCTGGAATCAGGCCCGGGAAGAAAACAGCGGAATATATAGAAAATATTCTTGAAAGATTAACTTTCAGCGGAGCCATTTACGTTTCCATCATCTGTGTGCTGCCGAGTGTTTTGATTTCGCAATTAAACACGCCTTTTTATTTTGGCGGCACATCTCTTCTGATTGTTGTTGGTGTTGCCATGGATACGGCAAGCCAGATTGAGTCGCATTTACTGACCCGTCAGTATGAGGGGTTTATGAAAAAAGGACATATTGCGCGCAGGCGGTAAAATTATTTTTTCAAGGTTATCGTGCTCATGGTCGTTCTAAAGCATGCGGATGAAATAGAAAAAGCCAGGGCAAGCAACCGGATTGTTGCAGAAGTATTGAGTGTCCTTCGCGAGAAAGTCAAGCCGGGTTTGACAACCAGGGAACTGGACAAAATAGCGGAAGGCATTGCAGAAAAAAGAGGAGCAAAACCGGCGTTTAAAGGTTATAGAGGCTATCCATTTTCGCTGTGTACCTCGGTTAATGATGAGGTTGTTCACGGAATGCCTTCGAACAGGGTTTTAATCGAGGGCGATATTATAGGGCTTGATTTTGGAGTTTACTATCAGGGCCTTTATGGTGATTCGGCGGTAACGCTTCCTGTCGGCAGAGTTGACGATCAGGCTGCCCGACTGATGCAGGTGACCGAACAGAGTTTGTACATGGCAATCAACCAGGCCTGCCATGGTAATCGTCTGGGTGACATATCGGCCGCGGTTCAGGAAACAGCAGAATCATCCGGTTATTCGGTTGTCAGAGATTTTGTCGGACACGGTATTGGAAAAAGTCTGCACGAAGACCCTCAGATTCCCAACTTCGGAAAAAAAGGCCGGGGAATCGAACTGAAAAAAGGGATGATTCTGGCTATTGAACCGATGGTCAATGCAGGAAAATATAAAGTAAAGATTTTACCTGATGGATGGACAGTGATTACAGCGGATGGGAGTTTGTCGGCACATTTCGAGCATTCGGTGGCAATTACTGATAACGGACCGGAAATATTAAGTAAATTAAATTAGTTGATCCCCTGAATTAAACGGCGGGAATAAAGTAGATTGATATATGGCCAAAGAGGAAGCAATAGAAGTTGAAGGTCGGGTTCTTGAGCCCCTGCCGAATGCCATGTTTCGGGTAGAACTGGAAAACGGGCATAAAGTATTGGCGCATATATCCGGCAAAATGCGGATGCATTTTATTAAAATATTACCGGGGGACAAAGTGACGGTAGAACTTTCCCCTTATGATTTAACCAGGGGCAGGATTACATACAGGACCAAGTAAAAAGTATTTTTTTACCGGGGATAAGGAGTTGGAATCGTGAAAGTCAGATCGTCTGTGAAAAAAATATGCGAGAAGTGCAAAATTGTTAAACGCAAGGGTGTTTTGCGTGTTATTTGTGAAAACCCGAAACATAAGCAGCGTCAGGGCTAGTTTTAAACATTTCAGGAGGTTATTAGGTGGCACGAATTTCAGGTGTTGATTTACCAAAAAATAAGAGAATGGAAGTCGCTCTAACTTACATTTATGGTATCGGCAAGACAAGGGCAAAGCAGATCCTGAAAGAGTCGGGTGTCAGCCCGGATACAAAAACTGACGAACTGGCCGACTCCGAAATATCGGCGATCAGAGGCATCATCGACAAAGAGGGTAAGGTGGAGGGTGATCTCCGCCGTGAGATATCCATGTCGATCAAACGCTTGATGGATATTGGCGCCTACCGTGGCTTGCGGCACCGTAAAGGACTTCCGGTCAGAGGCCAACGGACGCACACCAATGGAAGGACGAGAAAAGGCCCGAGACGGGCAATCGCAGGGAAGAAAAAGTAGTTGGAATTAATTTTCGACCGGAGGAAAAATGGCGAAAACAGTCAGAAGAACAGGTAAGAAAAAAGAAAAGAAAAACATTACGGAAGGTGTTGCCCATATTCAATCCACTTTCAATAATACCATCGTCACCATTACGGACATGACCGGTAATGTCATTTCCTGGTCATCGGCGGGTTTGCAGGGATTTAAAGGGTCACGAAAGAGCACGCCTTTTGCTGCACAGATGGCCGCGGAAGACGCAGTGCGTAAAGCAAAAGAACAGGGTATGCGTCGGGTCCAGGTTTATATCAAAGGCCCGGGCGCCGGACGGGAATCAGCCCTGCGCTCTTTGCAGCTTGCCGGATTGACCATCACGATGATACGCGATGTAACGCCTGTTCCACATAACGGTTGCAGACCGCCGAAGCGGCGCAGGGTATAAGCAGATAAATATTTTAAGAATGATTTGAGATTAAAGGGAGGCGTTTTTTGGCAAGATATACGGATTCCTCATGCAGGTTGTGTCGCCGTGAAGGCTTGAAGCTTTTTTTGAAGGGCGATCGTTGTTATTCGGAAAAATGTGCCTTTGAAAGACGGGGCTATGCTCCGGGACAACATGGTCAGTCGCACAAGAAGCAGACTTCCGACTATGGCACCCAGTTGCGCGAAAAACAAAAGCTCAAAAGAATGTATGGGCTTTTAGAGAAGCAATTTCACGGCTACTTTGAAAAAGCCGACCGCCAGAAAGGCATTACGGGTACGAATTTACTTGTGCTGTTAGAGCGAAGGCTGGACAACATGGTGTTTCGTCTTGGTTTTGCTAATTCCAGAGTTGAGGCAAGGCAGCTCATCAGCCACAGCCATTTTCTGGTTAACAGCAAATCGGTAAATATACCTTCGTACCTGCTTAAAGCGGGCGATGAAATAACTATTAAAGAGGGCTCCCGAAAGATTAACCGGGTGCTTGAAGCAATGGAAACCGTCGCGAGACGAGGTGTTCCACATTGGCTGGGATTGGATAAAGATAACTTTAAAGCGACAATTAAAATGTTGCCGGTTCGGGAAGATTTAACCATGCCGGTACAAGAACAGCTCATTGTTGAACTTTATTCGAAATAAGCAAATATAATATTTAATAAACCAGCTAAAAGGTGGGTTTGATTATGCAGAGAAACTGGTCGAGTTTGATTCGTCCCAAACGTGTTGACGTTGATGAAGCAACTCACACACGATTATATGGAGAATTTACAATTCAGCCGCTGGAAAGAGGTTTTGGAATAACACTGGGCAATGCGTTAAGAAGAGTGCTCCTGTCTTCCATTCAGGGAGCTGCGATTACTTCCATTAAAATTGACGGCGTTTTACACGAATTTTCTACGATTCCCGGAATCAAGGAAGATATCACGGATGTTATTTTAAATCTGAAGGGTGTTCGATTTAAACTGGGAGTGGCGGATACTAAAGTCGTACGGTTTAATGTGGTCAACGCCGGTGTCATTACCGCGGGAGACATCATTACTGACGGCACGATTGAAGTGTTGAATCCTGAGCACTACATTGCAACCATGTCGGGCAGCGGCTCCTTTAAGGCCGAAATGGTTGTGAAAATGGGGAAAGGCTACGCCCCGGCGAAAAAAGAACTTGAACCGGACCAGCCTGAAGGGACGATTAACATCGACGCAATGTTTTCTCCGATTAAGAAGGTAAACTACGTGGTATCGCACGCCCGTGTCGGTCAGATTACAGATTATGACAAGCTGGTTATGGAAGTCTGGACGGACGGCAGTTTGAATCCGGGCGATGCCATTGCCTATGCAGCCAAAATATTGAAACAGCAGCTGGATGTTTTCATTAATTTTGAAGAAGTCGAAGAAGAAATTGTGCCGGAAAAAGAAGATGAAAAAGCAAACGTCAACGAAATTTTAACGAGGTCTGTTGAAGACCTGGAGCTTTCCGTCCGTTCCGCCAATTGCCTGAAAAATGCCGGTATAAACACAATTGGTGAACTGGTTCAGAAAACAGAAGCGGATATGCTGAAAACAAAGAATTTCGGACGCAAGTCTCTTTCCGAGATCAAAGACATTCTGAACGAATACGGTCTTGTTTTCGGCATGAAACTGGATAATTAATTCGTAAGGGATTTGATATAACTCGAAAGAAAAAGCATCAGGGCAGGATTTGACAGTCAGGAAAGGAAACGTAAGCAATGTATCATGGTAAGGCGGGCAGAAAATTAGGACGAACGTCCAGCCATCGGGAAGCCATGTTTCGCAATATGGTGACATCGATTATAAAACATGAAAGTATTCGGACGACGGATACAATGGCTAAAGAAGTGCGTAAGCTGGCAGACAGAATGATTACGCTGGGTAAAAGAGGAGACCTGCACGCGCGGCGACAGGCATTATCCGTTGTGCGGGACAAAGAGATGGTCGCTAAACTTTTTGGAGAATTGACCGAACGGTTCCGCAATCGCGCAGGCGGTTATACGCGCATTGTCAAAGTCGGCTACCGCTTCGGCGACAACGCACCTGTTTCCATCCTTCAGTATATTCCTGATGAGAAAAAGAAAGAAAAAACAAAACCGAAAAGAAAAGCAAAAGAAAAGAAAGAAGAATAGTTCATTCTAATGTATAGTAAAAAGGCAGGGTGAGAACCCTGCCTTTTTTTTGGTCCTGATATGAAGTGCATATTTGCTGTTAAGGTTATTAAGAAAAAGTAGTGAATTCAATGAATTGTATATATTCCCCGCCACATCGTGCATTCTTTTTCAATTCATAACCGTTTCGACATCATTTTGTAACAAAAAATCTTTATGGTTTCTTCCGGTGATATTTCAGGGATGAGCTTTTTATAAGCTGACCTTGATGAAAAAAAATATTAGGAGGAAAAGATGAAGAGAATTTGGTTGTTATTAATGTCGTTTGGGCTGATTGCAGCCTTCAGTACGTCAGCAATGGCTGTTGATTTGAAGTTCAGCGGCGAGTTCTATGCGGCGGGGATGTATCTGGACAAAACAGACCTTCGCAAAGATCACGGTTTGAGCACAGCATTTTATTACCAGAGACTGAGAGTCAAGACGGATTTTATCGTGGCACCCGGTTTGACCCTGATTACGCGTTTTGACGCAATGGAGAGAGCTTGGGGCGCAGCCAGAACCGCGACGGGCACGGCGCTGGCTGCAGACTCTTCCGGAACAATTGCGGAAAATGAAAACATCGCCTTTGACTGGGCCTATATTGAGTATAAGTCACCGATTGGTATTTTCAGTGCCGGATACATGAATGATGGTTCAACGGGAACCATCTTTGGTAACAGCTACAGTCCCAAGGGAAGAATCAAGTATTCGAATAGTTTTGGCCCGGTGGCACTTAATCTGGCCTACACCAAGGAAAGGGAAGCCAGTTTCATGGCGACCAATGCGGCAACTTTAGCCGATAATGATAATGATAAATACGGCATTGAAGGTGTTTTCAGCTGGGAAACAGGCAAGGCGGGTCTCAATGTCAATTACTATCGACAGTCGGCCAACCGTGCTGCAGCAAACCCGGTTACTGGCCTTGGTAATTCTTATACGAGGAACTATTTCCTCTTCACACCATACGTTATCACCAACATCGGCCCGGTAGCCCTGCAGGGGGAATTCAATTATGCGGTAGGCAGG
>Ga0105104_10000536_pt1 | contig 29451 bp, 24 predicted proteins | sample PPLLaktember2015_3_FD_87034 | JGI IMG/M metagenome (GOLD analysis project Ga0105104, IMG submission 87034) | Freshwater sediment microbial communities from Prairie Pothole Lake near Jamestown, North Dakota, USA - PPLs Lake P7 Core (6) Depth... | ecosystem: Environmental > Aquatic > Freshwater >...
AAAATCGGCGAGACGGGTCCTCGGAGCCGATGATCGGCGGAGAGGTGAAGTGGAAGGGGAAACCGACTACAGCCCCCTGAATTTGAATTTAACTCGAATATTAGTCTTATCTTAGTGGCATTCTTGACTGTCCCTTTTTGGAAAGATGAGGGGTGGAATCATGAATGATAAACTGAGGAGGAAAAATTAACTCTTTAATCAAGATTTCGAACTTGACTTTTTTTTCTTTCTTGTATACTATCGCTTTGTTGAATTTGCATTCAAATAATGTGCAGGAGGATTAAGATGTCTGATGATAGACAGCAATTGAGAAATGAAATAATGGAATCTCAAAAGATTCGATCGGATTTATTAAAATGGAAACTTCTCCTTGTTGCAGTCCTGGGAGCTTCCGGTCTTGGTTTGGTGAATAAAATAGAAAAAAATTCCTTTTCATTCTATATACTTTGTTGTATTCCTTTTGTTTGCCTTTATGTCGACCTTTTATGCAAACATCTCAACTTACGAATGATCATCATCTGCAAATACTTCAGGCTGAAGAATAAAATTCATAAACAGGAATACGAGAATTTTGTCGACGCGCTGCGAAAATTTGACGGGAAAAAACTCAAAGCTAAAGTAAAGGAGGAAAAACAAATCAATGTCTTTGCGCTTGAAGATATGGCATTGGAGTGGGCAACCCTGTTACTTTCATTTTTTTTATTCCTTTTTGGTTTTTCAATTCTTACAGGATGGATTTCTATATCCGGATTGCAGTGGTGGCCTTTTTTTCATAGTGGCTTGATCGGATTGGCATTGTCCGCGTTGGTTTCATTCTTATACAAGAAGCGACTCACCCGAATTGATGATGTTTATAATTCAATTTATAACCAAAAAAATGAAGTTATAACCGAAGGTTCAAATTCTTAGAGGTTTAGAGATGATATTGAAAGAGCCGATTGTCCATAATAATCAGCTATTGAGTCTAATGAGGCAAACGTACAAAGCTGAGGAAATATTGTCGATACTTGAATTTCTAAAGCAACGTGGTACATTTCATTTTCCTACTTTTGAGACTGGACTTTTTTCCGCAGCCGGGATAGGGTCCCTGGAGGAAAAAACCAGCGGATATCGGTATGCCTGGATACGCGATAATATTCATATTATTTATGCTCATTTCCTGATGGGAGATATCCCGGCAGCCGTTCGTGCTCTTAAAAGTATCGAACTCTATTTTAAAAAGCATAAATGGCGCTTTCTTTCGATTATAAAAGGAGAATCTGATCCTTCAGACCCAATGCAGCGCCCTCACATACGGTTCGATGGTAAGCTATTGGAGGAGATCAACCAGAAATGGGCGCATGCTCAAAATGATTCCCTCGGTTACTTCCTATGGTGTTACTGCAGGTTTATCGACTTAAGAATTATAAATGCAGAAGATATCGATTCGGAACTTTTAAGCCTTTTTCCTCAGTATTGGTTAAAAATTCGATATTGGATGGATGAGGACAGCGGACATTGGGAAGAGGTGCGGAAAATTTCCGCTTCCAGTATCGGTGTAGCCGTCGCCGGGTTAAAGGAACTTGAAAAAATCTTGAGAAAAAAGACTGTATTGAAACAATTTCAAGCTAAAGAACAGGATCAACTCAAACACAATCTTAACGATGTAATTTCGAACGGCATTAGTGCTCTCGATAAAATACTTCCCAATGAATGCATCCAGGAAGATCCCAAGAAAAACAGGCGATATGATTCTGCATTACTCTTTTTAATATTTCCAACAGGGTTATTGCCTTTAGAAAAGGCCGACGCGATTATTAAAACTGTTTCTACTAATTTACAGGGTGATTATGGAATTCGCCGATATCTGGGGGATTCTTATTGGGCGGAGGATTACAGGATTAAGATACCGGCAGAAGGGCGAACCGTCGACTTCAGCGATAATATCGATGACCGAGACGTGCTGCTTTCACCGGGAAAAGAAGCCCAATGGTGCATTTTTGACCCTATTTTAGCCGTCATTTACGGGGAAAAATTCCAAGAAACTAGGAATAAAGAGTTTCTTGAGTTGGCAACCTATTATTTTAATCGGTCGTTGGGGCAAATAACAGGGAACGATTCAAATATAATAACATTTAGATGTCCAGAGGCTTATTTTAGTGAAAATGGCCAATATGTGCCCAATGATCATACGCCTCTCTTATGGACTCAGGCAAATTTAATGGCGGCTTTTTGGAAGATGATAGAAGTAGCAAAGGAAAAGTAACCGATCATACATGATCTTACTCTTCGCAGTAGAACTCTTTCATCCCATAATTTTCCTCAAACAAAAAAGTGGGCTATTCCAACGAAAAAGCCTGGGTCTGGTACAGCCGGGTGTAGATTCCTTCTTTCTTCAATAACTCCTGGTGCGTTCCTTCTTCCACCAACCTGCCTTTATTAAAAACCAATATCCGGTCCGCTTTCCGGATGGTAGACAACCGGTGCGCTATTATAATGGCGGTTCGCCCTTCCAACAACTTTAACAACGCCGAATCGATCAATTTCTCCGTCTCCGAATCGATACTCGACGTCGCTTCATCCAAAATAAAAATACTGGGCTTTCGCACCAACCCCCGCGCAAAACTCACCAGTTGTTTTTGACCCACAGACAGTCGTTTCCCTTCTTCCAGGACGTTTTCATCGTACCGAGCCGGCAGTTTATCGATAAATCGATGGGCGTTGACGGTTTCGGAGGCTTCGATGACCTGTTCACGGGTAATCCTCGGATCGTGCATGGTGATGTTTTCTTCTACTGTGCCGGTAAATAGAAAAGGGTCCTGGGGCACGGTGGAAATCCGGGAACGAAGCTCGAACATATCGTATTCGCGGATGGGAACATCATCGATGGCAATGGAACCGGATTGGATATCGTAAAACCGGTTAAGGAGTTTGATGATAGTGGTTTTCCCACTCCCCGTATAACCCACCAACGCCACCTTCTCACCCGGTTGAATTTCAAACGATACATCGCGCAAAACCGGCGTATCGGGTTTGTACCCAAAGTTGACGTTCTTAAAAACAATTTTTCCCTGGAAGTTTTGCGGGACCGGTTTCGGGTTTGGGGGATTGGGGATGGTTATTTTTTCGTCCAGGAGGTTAAAAATACGTTCTGATGCGGCCATGGCGGATTGAAACGTATTGAATTGCTCGGCCAGTTGACGGAGGGGGCGGAAGAACATATGGATGTAGGTAAAGAAAGCAAAAATTTCGCCGACATGGAGAGCAACGCCGAGGGAATAATGGGCAAAAAGGAGGATAGCGACCATGATGAGGTTCGATATGACTTCCACAGCGGGGAAATAGAGGGCATATGCATCGACGACTTTTAAATAGGAATCGAGGTAAAAGGTATTGGCTTCTTTAAACAGGTCTTTGCTGCGCTCTTTATAATTGAACTGGATGATTTCCCGGATACCCGTGATGGATTCCTGGAGGGTGGTATTGATCTGGGCCGTGGCTTTACGGGTCCCCCTGTAGCCGGTCCGGATCGTGCGCCTAAAAAATACGGTGATGACGACAAAGAGTGGAATAATGGTAAAGGCGATTAAAGCCAGTTTCCAATTGATGAGCACCATAGCGGCGAGGATGAAAACGACTTTGAGCAATTCGCCGAACACGGAGACGACGCCTTCGGAAATAAACTCCCGGATGGCTTCCACGTCGTTGGTGATATGGGTGAGGGTTTTTCCTACGGGTGTGCGGTCGAAATAGTCGTTGGACAAATATATCATGTGTTTGAACAGGTCGATGCGGATGTCGTAGAGGAGTTTTTGGCCCAGGTACTGGACGGTATAGTTGAATAATACCTGGAAGATGAAAGAAACGAGGAGGATGAACCCCAACAGGAATGCGGTGTGCAGCAAACCGGGGAGGTCATGACGCATGACATGGCGGTCGATACCGGTTTTAACGAAGTAGGGATGGAGCACTCCGGAAATATTCATAATCAACATGAAAAAGAGCGTGAGGGCAATGAGAGGAAGGTGTTTTCTCAAATAGGGGAGAAGTCGGCGCAGGAGTCGCCAATCTTGTTTTTTCGTTTGATCCTGGTCCAGTTCTGCGTCAATATCGAATGCCATTTTCGTTCCCGTTTTCCATTTCGTTTCCTGTTTCGGTGCCGTTCCCGTTTTCCGATTCCAGTTGTTGAAGTCGTGCCAGCCTCGCGTACAGGCCGTTTTGTCGGATTAAATCCGTATGGTTCCCCTCCTCCACTACAGTGCCTTTATCCATCACATAGATGACGTCGGTGATCTTCAATACCGAAATGCGGTGTGAAACCAGGATTAACGTGGAGTAGCAGCGGTGGATTTTGAGGCTGTTTAAAATATGTTCTTCGGTTTTTGAATCCACGCTGGAGAGTGGGTCATCCATGATGAGTATCGGTGAGCATTTGCCCAGGGCGCGGGCGATGGCGACCCGTTGTTTTTGTCCGCCCGATAACATGATGCCACGTTCGCCGATCAGTTGGCGCAAACCCTCCGGGAAGGATTCGATATCTTTTTCCAGTCCTGCATTATCGGCGGCCTGACGGATGGTTTCTTCGTCCAGTTCTTTCGGTCCCAGCGTGATATTATCGCTTATGGAGCGGGAGAAGAGGAAAGGGACCTGGGATACCACCCCGATTTTTTTGTAGAAATCCTCCAGCCGGGCATCGCAAATATCCGTATCATCCACGAATACTTGCCCCCGTCCCGGTTTCATCAGTCCTGTCATCACGTTGAGGAGTGTGGATTTCCCGCAGCCCACAGGGCCAGTAATCCCGATCGTTTGACCCGGTTTAATGGTGAGGTTGATATTTTGTAGAGCTTTATCCTCGCGTCTCGGGTAAGAGAAGGTCAGGTTTCGCACTGTCAACACCGGCACGCTTTCGGGGAGTGTTTTTTTCGCCGATTCGTCTTCCACCGGTTTATCAAGTATATAGTTGATGCGGTTCATGGCGCTGATGCCTTGTTGAATGAGGGACATGATCCATCCCAGGGCCAGCATGGGAAAAGTGAGGAGAGAGATCATCACGTTGAATTGGAGGAGTTGCCCCAGGGTCATTTTTCCCTGGATGACTTGCGAGCCCCCCACCCATAAAATGACCAATTCGGAGATGGAGAGAAGTAAAAAGAACAACGGGCGCATGGTTTCTTCCAGTCTCACCACTCGCATTTGTTTCTTGATATATTGTTTGTTTAAATCTTCGAAACGGTGGGTTTCGATTTTTTCAGCCGTGTATTGTTTAATGGAGCTGATGCCGGAGATAACTTGCCACACGCGGTTATTCATAAAGCCCATGGCTTCTTGAATTTGTCGAAACATGGGACGCAGTACGGGGAACAAAGATAATATAACGATCACCAGTAGGATCAAGCAGATACCGACCCATAAGACCAGTGAAGGGCTCAAGTGGAGGAGGATGGGTAAGAAAAGTGCGATGCGGGTAATTGAATTGGGGATATACATGACGCCGGGGCCCAGGAGGGTTCGGACGTGGTCCAGGTCGTTGGTGCAGCGGGACATCAGGTCGCCGGTCTGGTTTTCCTGGTAAAAAATGTAGTCCAGCGATAATAATTTGTGATAGATGCGTTCTCGCAGTTCGTATTCGATTTTCCTGGAGACGCCGATGATGAGTTTTCGCATCATGAACATGGAAACGCCCATGATAGCAGTGAAGATCATAACCATGAGGATGTTGTGGAGGATGACTGTGCGTTGGTTTTGTTTGCCGATTTCGTCCAGCATTCGTTGGAAGTAAAAGGGAACGCGGGTAAAGCTGTAGTTCTGGAGCAGCATAAAAGCGAAACCGACGGTTAATGGGTTGGCATACTTTTTAAAGTAAGGTATTAATGTTTTTAACGGTTTGATGGGGTTGCTCCTTCATGGTTAAAACTACATTTTAGTATACACCTTTTCCCGGTAAAAATCAAACCATGCTGGCTGCTGCCAGTAATTGTCATTTTGGAATCGCGGGGTATCCCCTTCCACTTCACTTCTCCGTGTGCCCCGTGAGACAAATTTTTTTTTGGTTCCGGCTCCATCGGCCCACCGTGTGGGGGACAACGAGTTTAAATAAAAAAAATCCACAAATTCGAATTCACATCTTGTCAAAGTCTCTTTAAACCTGTATTATTTTATGTGGCGAAAAAATGATTGTTTGAAGGAACACTGATGAAACTTATTATTCAAATAGCATGCTTTAATGAAGAAGAGACGCTGCCGGAGACTTTAAAGGCACTGCCGAGGCAGATAGACGGAATCGACGAAATCGAAGTGCTGGTATTGGACGACGGAAGCCGCGACCAAACCGTAGAAGTTGCAAAAGCCCACAACGTCCATCATATCATCCGGCATAAAAAAAACCAGGGGTTGGCGCGATCGTTTGTTGCCGGCCTTAACAAATGCCTGAATTTGGGCGCCGATATCATCGTTAATACAGACGCCGATAACCAATATAACGCCGACGATATCCCCGTCCTGATTAAACCCATATTGGAAGGAAAAGCGGATATGGTGATCGGAACGCGGCCCATCTCTACTATCCAGGAATTTTCACCATTTAAAAAAATAATGCAGCGAATAGGCAGCTCCCTGGTAAGACGTGTCAGTCACAGCGATGTCAAAGACGCCCCCAGCGGATTCCGGGCCATCAGCCGGAACGCCGCTTTAAAATTAAATGTGTTCAACGCTTTTACTTATACCCACGAAACCATTATCCAGATGGGTTTAAAAAATATGGCCATCACCTCGGTCCCCATTCGCGTCAACAAAGTAAACCGCCCATCACGATTGTATAAAAGCATTTTCTCATATATCGGTCGGTCGGTCATCGCCATACTCCGAATGGTAGCGGTATATAGACCCTTTCGCTTTTTCTTAAGCCTTTCGCTCCTCTTTTTTATCGGGGGGCTAATATTCGGCATCCGGTACATCGTTTTAATGATGGCCGGCAGCGGCGGGGGTCATATCCAATCGGTTGTTTTCGCCGGGGTTTTGATCGGCGTCGGTTTCCAGATGCTCCTGGTAGCATTCATCGCCGACCTTCTCGGTGTGAACCGCCGGATACTGGAAGAAATTCAATACCGGATCAGGAAAATGGAAATCTCCAACGCCTCACATCCCAAATCCAACGATGCCCAAACCAACCCTACCTCGCAAACGGAATTGTTTTCCGACTTTTAAATCTATAGCCGTATGAGAATACTATTCGATCTCCAACACCCCGCCCACCTCCACTTCTTCCGAAATGTAATTAACAAACTCGAAAACGAAGGGCATATGGTGTTGATTACAGGCCGAGACAAAGATATCCTGGTGGAATTGGCCGGGCAATATCACATCCCAATTCAAACCTTCGGCATTGCACGGAAAGGTTTTATTAACCTGGGAATGGAATTACTCTACCGGCAGCGGAAATTAAACAAAATTATCCATCGATTCAAACCCAATGTAATTATGGCAGTAGCGGGCACTTTTGTCAGCCTGCCCGGTAAACTTCATCATATTCCCACTTATATTTTCTACGATACGGAATACGCGACTATTTCCAACCTCCTGGCATACCCCTTCGCTACATGCATCTATGTCCCCTGCTGCTATAGAAAAAAAATCCGGTGGAACCACGTCCGCTACAACGGCTATCATGAACTGACTTACCTCCATCCGGATTACTTTACCCCGGACCCATCGGTCCTGGAAGAGGTCGGAATTAAAAGGGGCGATACTTTTACCATCATGCGGTTTGTAGGATGGGCTGCAGGTCACGATATCGGCCGGTCAGGTTTAAGCTATTCCAACAAAATCCGGGCCGTGGAACAATTGAAAACTTTCGGGAAAGTATTTATCTCAAGCGAAGGAAAAATCCCGAAGGAGCTGGAACAATATAAACTTGGCCTGGAAGTGAAAAAAATCCACCACCTGCTGGCCCATGCGGCACTTATTTTCGGGGAAAGTGCCACAATGGCTTCGGAAGGAGCAATTTTAGGGATCCCGGGGGTATACATCGACCCGGTTGGCCGAGGATATACGGATGAACAACAGAAAGACTACGGTATCGTCTTTCATTATACAGACCTTCAACAAGAAGAAGCCATTCAAAAAGCCGTTTCAATTCTATCTTCTCACCCCCAGGAAAAAGAAAAATGGAAAATGGCGGGTCAACGCATCATCTCTGAAAAAATAGACGTCACCAAAATGATTTACGATATTATCGCCTCCCACATGCCTCCCAATTAGTCGAAAATTGCCGATCAATCGAACAAGCTTTATCTTGAACTTTATCGACCCCGTTTTTATCGCTGGAATAATCCATCGATTTCCTTCCCATGAATTAAAAAAGACAACCGGTTGGCCTCCCAGGATGTGGGGCCCAGATAGTGCGGCCCGGCAGTCCTTTATATCGGACTGCCGGGCATATCCAACATTTTTTACACCGTTTCTACAAAACAAAAACTGCTCAAATCTCTTTTATCCTGCGTTAATTTTAATTCGTTATGGTAAAGGATGCGTTACTGGCATCGGAAACAACAGTACCTATTTCCTTGATTTTAATGGTGTATCCTGTTCCTGCCGACGTGGTTCCCCCGATGTAATTACCGACGGTCCATGAATACGATCCCAAAGCCGGGGCAATACTGTCCGCAACTGTCCCGACCAACACCCCGTCTTTCCAGAGGGTGATCTTCAAATTGGCGGAAAGGCCCGCGGCGTTCCAGGTAATATCATGAACAGTACTCAATTGCCAGCTCTCTCCTCCATTGGGGGATGTCACCATTAAACCGGATATGTTAAACGGCGCATCGCTGACATCGGAAACAACAGTGCCTATTTCCTTGATTTTGATGGTGTACCCTGTCCCAATCGGGGCGGTCCCTCCCGTGTAATTCCCTACAGTCCACGAATATGATCCCTGGGTGGGATTAACACTGTCTGCAATCGTCCCTACTACCGCTCCATTTTTCCAGAGCGTGATCTTCACATTGGCTGAAATCCCGGATGCACCCCAGGTAATATTATGAATAGAACCCGGCTGCCAGTTCTCTCCTCCATTGGGGGATGTAATGACTATTCCACTCAACGCGGTAATGGTAAACGGCGCATTGCTCACATCCGATACCGAGGTGCCGATCGCTTTGATTTTAATCGTGTATCCTGTGCCGGCTAAGACAGTCCCGCCGATATAGTTCCCCACTGTCCATGAGTATGATGCGGGAGTCGGAGCCAGATTATCCGCAATCGTCCCGACTAGCACCCCATCTTTCCAGAGGGTGACCTTCAAATTCGCAAGAGGGCCGGAGGTCGTCCAGGTAATATTATGAGTAGAACCCAAAGCCCAGCTCTCTCCTCCATTGGGAGAAATCACTGTAACCGTTGTGGTTCCCCCCGTGATATTGACGGTATAATCTTCCACTTCACCATAAGTAAACGAGCCGCATATAGGCGGCAGGCTGCCGTAGGACATGGACACCCTCATCCGGGTATCGCCCATTTTAGCATTCGCCGGAACCGTGAAGCTTCCGGTTACAATCGAGCTGCCGGAACCGCTGAACACTTCTTCACCCGCATCCTCAAAATCATGGTCGTCATTATAATCGATCCAGATTTTCCAGTGTTCGGTATATGAGCCTCCTGGAAATCCCGGCGTCAATGATAAATTAACGGTTTGCCCCTGGAACATATGAGCCGTCAGGTAGGTGAAATCGGTGTAAGGAGAAGAGCCTGAAGCATTGTTCACATCAGCCGCCGCCACACCGGCAACATACTCAAAATATTGGCTGCTTCCCGCCGACGTACAATAGGGTTTCACAGACACCGAAATATAATCGATTTTGGTTTCCGTATCGCTGCCCTGGGCATTGGTGGCAACTAAAGTCACGTTAAATGTGCCTACCGTATTATAGGTCACCGTCGGGTTTTTCGCCGTGCTGGTGGCAGGCGTACCCCCTTCGAAGGTCCAGCTCCATGAGGTTGGATTTTCCAAACTCGTATCCGTAAATGTAACGCTATTGCCGATATTTATATCCGTAGCACTGGCAGAGAAATTGGCGATCGGCGGTTTAGGCGCCGTTACCGTAATATAATTGGTTTTGGTTTCGGAATCGGACCCGAATTCGTTGGCGGCGGTCAAAGTAACCGTGTAAACGCCTTGCGCGATATACGTGTGGGTCGGGTTCTTGAGGGTTGACGTCCCCCCATCTCCGAAATTCCAGGACCATGACGACGCAGCTTGCGAAAGATCGGTAAAAGTAGTAGTCAAAGGAACTCCACCGGAAACCAGGGAAGCGGAAAAGTTGGCTATAGGGGGTCCCGGGCATATTAAATCGATACCCACAACCGCAAAGGCATTAACCACATCCTGGCAGGAATACCCCAAATCCACTGCCGCATTCATCACAGCTTCCGCACCTTGAATAAACGTAGAGCTGGGAATCCAGTAATCCTGGTTGGCTTTTACAAAAATATCGAAAGCCTTGTGGGTATTCCAACCCGCAGAGGTGGCAATCAAATAAAACGCTTTGTTAAAAATCCCACTGCTGTAGTGAACATCCATCCCTTCGTAATAATCGTCTACATTATCGATGGAAATCCCGTCCAACGGCGGATCATACAAGTATCTCAAAGCTCCGTTCGGGGCTTTATAGATATCATAACCACACATGAAATCATTGGTACCCTTCATGTAATATTCGCACGATTCCCCCGCTATGTCTGAAAAGGCTTCATTAATACCGCCCGACTGACCGGAATAAATTAAATCGGAATTATATTCCGTGAAACCGTGACTGACTTCATGGGCCACTACATCCAATGAAACCAACGGGTAAAACTCGGTATAACCGTCTCCAAAGGTCATGGTGGACCCATCCCAGAAAGCATTTTCATAATTCGTACTGTAATGACACCTTAACGTAAGCTGGAACGGCAGCACCGGTACGCCATACCAGTTCAAATACGTATCGAAAACCACCTGCCCGAAATATTGGGCATCATTCAGGGGACAATAGGCCCCGTTGATTTGCTCATGGGTGTTTTCAAAACAAGTGAAAGAATAAGGTGTCGTACCGCTGGTACCGTGGTTTAAATCCACGGTTTTAACGTCGGTACAATTCATCGTGCAATTTCCACCCGATTCCGTGACGCAAAAAGCCGGGTAATCGGTTCCATAATAATAATACCCGATCTTGGTATTTCCGCCCGGTCCCTTGCCCTGGTATCGCAACATGTCGTAAGACTCGAGAGTTTTACCGCTGTCGGCGTCTATGATGAAAATCGGGTGCGATGGGTTCCCCACTTTCGTATCGGCAAAAAAGGAAACCACGTAGCATAGATGGGCCTTGTCTTTCTTGTCGATGTAAATAAATGTCCCGTATTTCTCATTCTTGAAATTCCATTCCGCCCCCTTGTCTTTTTTCTTATGCTGCTCTTTCATTTTCATCAATGCACCCTGCGGGTCCATTTTGGATATATCGAGCATGCTTGCGATATCATCCTGGCTCCCTAAAACGATGGTGCCGTGGAGCTGGATCACATTATTGCTGCGGTCCTTGCTGATAATGGTTTGCATACCATAAACCGGGATACCTTTATAGGTTTGTTCATACCGGTAATGAGTGATCCCTTTGAAATCCTTTTTCTGCCGAAGCAGCCTGAATTGCTCATCCGGGTTTAAACCGAAAACCTGGCCCATTATGGCACCATTCTGATTAAGCTGCCGGATAAAATTCTCTTTATTGCCCGAGTTCAGCTCGACTTTCCTCGCAGCCCCTAAACTGCTTGTTATCACGCAGCACAACATAAAAACCAGTGTAAAAGTAAAAAAGCTTTTACTTCCCACCTTCCCTTTTGTGTGTTTCATGTTAATTTACCTCCTTTCGAATTTTTTTTTCTCATTTTATTAACCTTTATATCTTTTTTAATATTTCAAAAGAATATTAAACACCCCGGGTTTCTCATTGTGTTACTCATGGGGTTATTTCTTCCCACCGCCCCGTAGAGAATCTCATAAATTCCCCCGTTTTTTTTCGCTAGTGTTATGTATTCATTTACGAAAAATTTCAACAAAAAAATTTTATAAAAAAACATTTTTGATCGACCTACCTCTGCAACGGTAATACCCATGCAATATTATTGCCAACCGGGTTACTTCCGGGTGATTTGTTGTAATGGCTGATATTAGGGCTTCTTTGATAAAAGGATTTCCCGGTACCAGTCCTATATATGGATGGGTTCATATGTCCTATAAACCGAGTTTATAGCAACAATTGAAATAATCGCCCGGGTCCTACTGACCATATTTAATTGCGAAATCATGGCCCCAAAACACACAACAAAAAGTATTTTTGCCTTTTTTTCAGAAATATCTTGCTTTTTTTCTTTTTTTGTGATAATTATATTCTTACGGGAAAAGCAGGTAATGATTAAAAGGAGAATAAGTTGATAATAATTGGCTTAACAGGTTCATTTGGTAGTGGATGTACTAAAGTTATTGCCAAAAAATTTCTAAAACAAATAGGATTCAAGTACCTCTCTTTATCTGATATTCTAAAGGAAAAATATCGTGAAGAAAAAGGGGGAGAGTGTTCGACTCGAACAGAAAAGCAGGAATTTGGGAATAATCTACGAAAACGATTTGGGAATGATTTTTTGGTTAGGGAAACATACAAATATCTGGAGGAGGAAAAGGGATCCAACTTTGTTATTGATAGTATTCGAAATCCGGAAGAGGTAAAATATCTAAAAGAAAAATATCCTATGTTCTTCCTGTTTGGAATATATGCAGATGCGGAAATCAGATGGGAAAGGGTGAAGAAAGAGTATTATGGAGATAAAGGAAAATTTGAAGAGGATGATAAAAGAGATGCATGGGAACCGATTGAAAACGGTCAACGCGTGAGGGATTGTTATTTGATGTCAGATGTTATAATCTGTAATAATGCAGAGATTCTGGACAACAATGAAGCAGAAAAAGTTATGGCACAATTAATAAATGAATATATTTCCATGATAAAAAAAGAAAAGGAATTTTCTCCATCCGAAAAAGAAACAATAATGGCAATGGCTTATGCCAATAGCTATCGATCAAGTTGTTTGAGAAGAAAGGTGGGTGCTATTATTATCGATAGCGCCGGTAATGTTTTTAGTTCAGGTTACAACGAAATACCTCAAAAGGATCAAACTTGTAAAAAACTATATGGAGATTGCTATCGAAATCATTTAAGAAAGGGAATTAAAGATAAGTTAAGAACTATCATAAGAGATGAACAGCAAATTGAAGAAATAAATACTGTTTTTAAAGAAAATTTCAAAATATTGGATCACTGTAGAGCCTTGCATGCGGAAGAAAATGCCATCTTAAATGTTGCGAGATTTGGAAGTTCGGCGGTGCTTCGTGATGCAACACTTTACACAACAACTTATCCATGCAATCTGTGTGCAAATAAAATAGTTACAGTTGGGATAAAAAAAATTGTTTATCTCGAGCCCTATCCACAGAAAGAAGCACGAGAAACTATTTTAAATTCAAAGGAAAAAATTATTGAAGAGCCTTTTAATGGTGTTTTGTTTAACGGGTATTTTAGGTTTTATGGAGGAATACAATGATTATTTGTTCGAAATGTGGTTCCATTGCTACGTATAACAGTTATTTTGATGCCTTTATGTGCGGTTATTGTCAGACAAAAAATTATAATCATACCGACAATATTAATAAAAAATGTGAGAATGAAAAAATCTCCCGCAAATTGGGATTAGTTGGTTTTTTTAATAAAATGACAAGAGATCGATGGAATAATCGCCAGCACAATAGGGTATGAATAAAGAGATATGTCTTGGTTTGAACTTGATGAGAAATGAGAATAGCTATCTGACCTGGTTAGTTTTAGAAACTCCTCATTCCTCTAACTCAAGTTCGACAGTATAAAAATTAAAACTATTTCATACTGATGTTTCCCGGGTTTTAAAATTCTAAAACTCGCACTTTGCCGTCTAACGGATACCATCCGTTTTCGCCATGCTTATAACACGATGACCGCAATGTTTCGTGTACTCGGTTACCCTTGTACGCCATTGCGCAGCTTAATGTCGAATGAGCAATTAACATTCTCAATACCTTACGATTGAGTAGACTATATGGGTTTTAAACCCAGCTTAACCAGGGGACACCGAGAGGTCTGTTTTTTTTAAAGTAAACCGTGTCCCCCAACGAATTCACGAATGTCTGGTACAGTTATTGGCGAGCTAATAGAATTCGCTTTTTAAGTCATCTATGGCTTTGGATAATAACAACTTAGCCATCCCCAGGTTGGCAGTCGGTTCCACGACCAGGATGGTATGAAAATGGATGCCTTCTTCGTTGAAGCATTTCCCGACGATAATCCCTTTTTCCGTATACAGATGGAACATCTCCACTTTCCCGAAACCGGCTTCCTGCGAGTTATTATTGGTGATTAAAAAGGAATCGTGAAACAGGGTCCCGGCAATTTCGAAATTGATCCCCATGACTTCGGTAATTCCCCCCAGCATTTTTCCATCGCTGGTAAAAACACCGGAACCGAGATATCCGTTTATTTTTTGAAATATTTCGAGTTTTTTGATAATAGACATCGGTGCGATAGGTTAAAAAAGCGCGACTTGAACGCTGTTTATTTTTTTCTGCAAGAAAATTTCGCCCACCCGTTTGAACCTTTCCGGGAAGTCGGTGACGTAGAATTCATCCTCTTGGACTTTTTGCGACTTGCTAAACCAACCGAGGCTTTTTAAAATCGAATGGACTTTTTCAGTAACGGTTTCAGCCGAATCGATCAACCGGATTTCATCGCCCAACACTTTGGCAATGGGGTCTTTAATGACCGGGTAATGTGTACAACCCAGGACCAGGCTGTCGATGCCCTTTTCTTTAAGCGGCAGTAGATATTCCTCGATAACGAGACGTGTGACGGGGTGATTGATCCAACCTTCTTCCACCAGGGGGACAAACAAGGGGCAATCTTTGGATACGATTTCGATGTCGGATTTCCGTTCTCGAATGGCTTTTTCATACGATTGCGAGGAGATGGTAGCGGTGGTCCCGATTACACCGATACTCCGTTTGCTCATTCTCACTGCGGCATCGGCACCGGGCTCGATAACCCCGAGAACAGGGATATCCAACCTGTTCTGGAGAGTCGGTACTGCATAAGAAGAGGAGGAATTGCAAGCCACCACGATCATCTTTACATTCCGGTCTACGAGGAAAAAGGCGTTCTCTTCGGAAAATTTGATGATGGTTTCTGCGGATTTGGAGCCGTAAGGGAGGCGGGCGGTATCGCCCAGGTAAATGACTTTTTCTCCCGGCATTTTTTCTTTGAGGGCTTTATAAACGGTTAAGCCGCCGATCCCTGAATCAAAAACGCCTATCGCTTTATTATTCATTGCTGGTCGGGTGCGTAAATATATTTATAATCAGGATAGAAAGGTTCTTCGAGGTCGATATGCCCTGAAATGGATTCAAATTCGTTCCCAGCGATCAAGAATTTTACTTTCTCTATTTCTTTAAAATTATAACAAAGATTATCGACGATAAAATATATAAATTCCAGCTCGGATTCGGTTCCACTGGGAAAACGGTCCAGCAATTCTTCGCTGAAATCCAAAACCACCATTTTTTGACTGCCGACATAATACAGGCTTCTTAATTCGATACCTTCAGGAATCGGCGTGATATAGGAGGGTTGACCTTTGAACAATAAATCCACAAATTGTTTGTAACCCTGTTCTTTGTTCCCGGTCAACCGGAGTTCACGTTCCACGGGGCGCATTAATTGAGAGTCTTCGGTTAAAAAAAAAACTCGGACCCGTGCCACTGACGTTTCTTCGCTTATTTCCGCGTTATTTCCTGCGGCTTGTTCTTCTATTTTTTCGCCGGATTGGTCCTTGGAACGTAAAAAAATGAGTAAAGATACGACAAAAAATATCACTGCCAACCCGATCAATGAAACTACTATTCTCTTATTCATTTTTCTTTATACAAGTTGTTGTGGTAATAGACGAATTTTGAAATCCCGGAATATAAAGCATAAGCGACCTGGTCTAAAAAAACGTCGTCATTTAATTTTTTTTCTTCGGAAGAATTGGATATAAAAGCAACTTCCACCAGCACAGCCGGCATGGCGGCTCGCATCAGTACGCGGAATGGTGCCTGCTTCACTCCCCGGTTTTCAGTGCTTAGCAAGACATTCAATTCGTCCTGGATATAATCGGCTAAAACGCTGGATTCCTGGATATATTCGGTTTGAGCCATATTCCACAGGATCATTTTCAGTTCGTCGGTGGAATCGGTGGCCAATTGTTCGATTTCCGCGCCAAAGGCTTCGTTTTCTTTTTGCGATAATTGTTGGGATTCCTGGTCGGTGGCCTTCAAGCTCACATAATAGGTTTCCGATCCCCTGGCAGAGCGGCGGAAAGAGGAATTCACGTGAACCGAAACAAAAATTTGGGCTTTTTGGTTATTGGCTTTTGAAACCCGTGAATTTAACGATACCTCTTCGTCTTTGTCGCGTGTCATGACCACCTCGAGGCCCAATTTGGATTCGATCAATTTTTTCAGTTTATTGGATACTTTTAGGGTAATATCTTTTTCCATTATTTTAGAGCGGCCCACTGCGCCCCAGTCGGTTCCGCCGTGACCCGGGTCTATGCAGATCATATTTATAAGGGTGTGTTTTTTCTCGGCTTTTTCGGCAGGCAGCGGTTGTGGGTCGATTTTTGGGGGTTCCGGTTTTGGGTCTTGCTGCGAGAGTGCGGGGGTGGGTTTGACTGCGGGGGAAGATTTTTCAACGTCGAATACCACCCGGAAGGGTTTTTCCAGGACAAAATTACGTTTCAATGTCACATCGGATTTAAAGTAAACACGGAAGACACTGCGGTTAACGGTTTTTCCCGATTTTTTTTTTAGGCGGTGTTCCACGCGGTCGACCAATTCGGACCCTGGGAAGGATTCTACCGGGTATTTTACGGATACTTTTTGATAGAGTTGAAGGTCCAGTGTATTTTTTGATGGCGAATATTCGTATTCGAACCCTTTGTTTCCTTCGAAAACGATGCGGGTATACCCGGAATGATCGTAGGAGCGGATATTAACCGAGAGTGATGTTGGGAGTGAGAAAACAAGGAAGGGAATTGCAGCACATCCGATTAGTATGAGTTGCTTCAAATTCATGAGTGTGGTAGTTTTATATTTTTGCACGTCAACCCGGCTTTTCATACAGGGAACATAAAAATAAAAAAAATTGGAGGCGGCGGGAATCGAACCCGCGTCCAATAAGGACTGAGTTAAAGTATCTACAGATGTATTTTGCTTTTGTTACAATTGCTGCTCAAAAGCAAACAAAAAAACAGCAAAGGGCCCTCCTAGATTTCATCCCGATAAGCCGGAAGACAACTCGTATCGGTCATATCCTGCAAAATGTCGCCCCCATTTTCCCGCAGGAAAGAAAAATGAGAACGGCAGCATATTCGTTATGCTGCTAAAGGTAACTCGTTTGCATTTCTTTGTTTGAGCCGTTTATTGAGGCACTCAACTCAACCTGCAACTTTAACCCCATCAATACTGTCGAACCCAATTCGCCCCCGTTTCATATTGTCCGTCACATGCGGCTATTATCGGCCTATGTACGTCATCATTTCGATCTTCAACCAGCTTTCCGTTGGCAAACAAATTTTTTATTACCCACGTGATTACCTGCGGGTAATTTACACTTCACATGTGACATCAAACATGTCAAACGAGGAATGGCGGGGTCGACGAGGCTCGAACTCGCGACCTCATGCGTGACAGGCATGCGTTCTAACCAACTGAACTACGACCCCATCCGATTTTAGCCCAATATGGGCGGTAGAGGACTTGAACCTCTGACCCTCGGCGTGTAAAACCGATGCTCTACCAGCTGAGCTAACCGCCCAACCGGTGCCAGTTACAAGAATAATAAGATACTACATTTCGAGGTTAATGTCAACAGTTCGCAAAAATTTTTTTTAAAACTCTTTTTTTTAGTGTCGGTACTTGAAAAATTTTTGTTTTTTTCGGACAATAAAAACTCATACTAAATGTCGCAATTAATTAAGGAGAAAACGATGAAAATGTATTTCAAGCACTCTACGCGATGCCCCATCAGCGCTGGGGCTAAAATGGAAGTCGACAGCTTTTTAAAGCAAAATACCGCACCCCTGGATTTCGAGCTCATCGATGTCATCGCCAACCGGGACCGTTCGAATGAAATCGCGCAGCATTTTGATATTAAACACGAATCGCCCCAGGTGATTATCGCGGATGAAAATGGCGATTTACTGTGGACAGCGTCACACCGCCAAATAACGAAAAACAGCATCGGCGACGCCATCCGACAGCATCGATAATTTGCAAAGTAAACTGGAATCCGGCTATTGTTTTTCGGGGAAAAACTTATCCAAAACTTCTTTTCCAGGTTTTGCCGTAAAAAATGAGAATAAGATCAAACTCAAAAACGAAATTGCAAAAGCGGGATAAATGATGGGGATACCGAAGGGATCGCCGTTGGGATCACCGAGGGGCCGGATAATCGACGGCCAAACCGAACCGGCTAATTTCAAAAACAGCGTGATCAAGGTACCCGAAATAATGGAGATCAAGCCCGCGGTTTTGGTCACTCGTTTCGATATCAAGGCCGCCAGCAGCGCAGGTGTAATGGCTACCCCGTAAATCGTATAGGCAAAATAGGCATTTTCAAGAACCGACTGCATTTTCCAGGCCAACAAGAAAGCCACAAAACCCAGGATAAGGACCAGGACTTTTTGTAAGATCACCAGTTTTTTTTCGGAGCTCTCGGTTTTGCCGGATTCTTTACTGATGAATCGCAGGTAGATATCGTGGATCATGGTGGTGGTGGGAGATAAAAGGTAGTTCATGCCGGTGGAAATAACCACAGCAGTTGCAGCCCCCAGGAGAAGCACGCCCACGGGGAGCCAGATCATTCTTTTGGCGGCTTGAACCACCACAGCAGGAAGCGGCATTGTTCCCGCTTGCAGTTCTTTCCAGAAATAGGCGCTGGCAAATACAGCCATAACAATAACCACGGTCTCTACGATAATGGTCCCGATGACCCACAAACCTGCCGCTTTTTTGGCTTCACCCGGTGTGCGGGCGCTGTAAAACTTCTGGTACATACTCTGGACACCTAACAGCAGCAGCAGTGTCGACAGGCCGATGGCCGGTATCTTTAAATAGGGGTTCGCCCCCAATGCCGGGCTGAATACCTGGAAATGGGTTTCCGGTAAAATTTGAACCAGTTTATCCCAACTCCCCAGTGCCATGATAACGAGGGGTGTGGAAATAACCGTAGAGCTGACAATAATGATCCCGTTGGGAAGATCGGTGTTAGCTACTGCCACCATGCCGCCAATGGCGGTAAAGACGGTGACAAAAATAAATGCCATGACCATGCCCTGGTTCGTTGAAATCGCTCCATCGGAAATCGCGTTCAGGATAAAGCCGCCGGCTTTGAATTGGTAACTCACGATAACAGTGAAACTGATAATGATGGCAATCGCCCCGAAAATACGGGCAACCGGGCCATATCGGACTTCCAGGATATCGCCCACGGTATATTGCCCGAAAGTCCTGATTTTCGCTGCCAGGAAATAGATGACAATGATCCCGATCCAGGCCCCAAGCGGCTGCCATAACGCACTCCATCCTGCTTTCGCCGCAAATTCCGCCCCGGCGATAAACGTCCCGGAACCGATCCACGTACAGATCAGGGTAAATACCATTTTGGTCATGGAAATCTTTCGCCCGGCCAGCATCATCTCGTCTTTACTTTTGACTTTGCTGGACTTTAAAAAATTCATGACCGTTAAAGCTACCAGGTACACCAGGATAATAATGATATATATATTCATGTTTACTCCTTATATATGATTAAACCAACCGATATGAACTCGTTTTCTCTTGTTTTTAACCCGGTCCTACCTTTAATACCGCTGTTTTTTCTTTGTCATCGCGGAACACCGGGACCAGTGTTCCCAGGAAACCCAAAGTCTTCGCTGCTTCGGCATCGGTGAGGATACGATACTGTTTTTGCAGCCGGTGAAACTCGGGGATATTCAAAATGATGTAACGAATCCCGTCCGCACGCAGGGAATCGATAAACGCATTCGCAGTTGGGATATTGTCCAGGTGTTTTTTTATGATGGAATAATCGTATCCCGACGATACCACGTAGGGACGTTTTAGATAATAGTTTTTGGCCTCGCCCAATAAAAGTACTTTTGAGTCCGGGGGGATTTGCTTATTGACATATTCAATCGCGGAATAGGTCGAAAATGCAAGGCTTTTATATTCTTCAACACTCGCTTTACCCGAATACAGGATCGAGGACCGGAAAAGATATTCCTGGAGACCAAAACTCGTAACCAGGTTGAAACCGATAATCCCGTAAAAAAGAAATCCCAGGAACCTCTGGGAAACAAATTCCACCGCCACCGCGGCATAACCGGAGAGAATAAGAAACGAAATATACCAGACCCTGGTACTGAGTTTGAAATTGGCACCGATCAACAGGGTTAAAATCGCAAAGTAAAAAGGAAACAGGCGTTTTTCTCTCTTGAAAATGAGGAAAGGAAGGAAAACCAGGAACAACGGACCCACGATTCCGCCGGACCCCAATTGCTCGAAAGAGAGACTGATGGGAAACCGGATCGCATCCTTGAAAGAATAAAAAAGCTTTTTCGCATCCTCTTCCAGGAGGGTAAAACGGCTGGCGTCCCAGTACTGGATTTTATTCGGGAAATAGGAGTGAAAAAAAGGAAAAAACGGGTTCCCCGTATACACATAATTCTTAACCATGAGGGGTAAAAGAACCACCGCGATAATTATCCCGAACACGATGATTTGTTTTATCGGGAACTTTTTTTCTTTGATGAAAAAGAGAAGAAGGAAAACCCCCAACGGGATGATGTTGGTGTATTTGACCCCCAGGGAAAAACCCAACAAAAGAGCGGAAAGACATCGCCTGTTCTTGATAAATGCAATAATCCCCGGGAGAATAAAAAAAGGCGATATCAAATCGTTTTTCACCACCGACAGCAAGAAGGTGCTCATGGGCAAAGAAACAAGAATCAAAACCAGCAGGAAACGGCGTTTGATTTTCAAATAATCCGCTGCCGCATCGGAAAAAGAAAGAATCAACACCACGCCCATCAAAAAATGAAAAAGCGTGGGCACCAGGTCGCCGGCAAATACCGCAGGTATGAGAGAAATCTCGTAATATATAAAGGTATTGGCATAAAAAAGCTGGGGGGTGGCAATGAACCCACCATTTTGAAGGTACAAATTCGGTATCCCCAGGTGGTAAGCCAACGAATCGTAAAAAGAGGGGGGCAGTGCCGCATATAAAAACGCTAAAGCCAATAATAGATACTCGCCCGCAGGCCTCCGGGAAAAACCCGCCAGGGTACTGATAAAATCTCCATGTGCCGCTTTCCTTTTTTGAATAAAAAAGAAAATAATGGCGGGAACTGCGTAATAACCGGTGACCACTCCCGCCGAAAGAACTTTCCCCAGGGAGACCGCGTAAAAGAAAAACGTCGTGAAGATCAAGCCCACAGCAGCGGTAGTCATGAACCCCACCTTTCCCAGGTCCTCCAGTGCGTCCCTGTTTTGCTTCACTCCGCACACCGCGGGCATATATCGCAGGATCGCGTACCCGTAAACGTATTGAATAAAAACCAGGTAAACGGCTTCCAACAGGGGCAAAACCACATAAGCCAGGTAAGTCATCCCGATTAAGCCCACACATAACACAATGCTTAAGCCGATTAATAATCGATTCAACGTCAACACTTCAGCTATACGGTTCATTTTTCTTGTTCCAATTCCTTATATATTATACATGAACAGCGCCTCGGATGCCACCCGCATTTTTTTTTAAAAAAAAATTTTGAAACTAGAAACTATTTTGAAGTCTCATGCGTCTTAAAGGTATAAACAAAAAAAATTTTTATTCATGGATTAATTTGTAAGCGATTAAAGGAATATTGAAAAGTGTTAAAAAAATTTGTGGAATGCTGGGATATTGGGAATCGAAAACAGTGCAGTTATGGAAGAAGCGATGTGTATGAGCAGTGAACGGCGAACAGTGAAGAGCGAGCAGGATTGAGATGATATGTATTTTGTCGATGGGTAAAAGCGTTCCTGTGTCCCATATCCCATCATTCCCCCCCACGCTGTTTCAAACAGCGTTAAACCCTGGAGAGCGATGCGAAAATTAACTTTCACCATTTCATTTATTATTCACCTCGTTTTCTTTTACTGGATTGTCACCACACCCATTTCCCTCGACTACGATCAAGAAAAAAACCATCGCACCGTTATCCCTGTCGTACTCCATAAATTATTCATACCCGGGGAAATCGGCGGCAATAATGGCCGGACAAATCACGCCGGGAAACAGGCGCCTTCGTTTCAATCCCCAACCCAAAAAAATAAGAAAATAGATTCTCTCCGGGGTAAACCCCTTTTTCAACCTTTAAACCCTCTCCAAACTCCAACACCGCTCCAGCAATTACCGGGCCCCCAGGCGAAACTACCCGCGAACCCCCCACTCCAACCCGCTTTGGATTTATCCCTTTCCTCTCCTCGAATTCAAGGCATATTGAAGAGTTTCAACTCCACTAATTTCAACGGCTCCAGCGATTCCCAACCCGATACAACCCCGGGCACAAAAGGTCGAGCCCAATTCATCGTAAAGAATATCGATTTAAAATCCTGGGGACGCCGCGCTTTAATCAGCATACAAAAAAATTGGGACCCGCCCCTGGCAGCCCCGCAAGAAACCGAAATCCCCATAGAAATCGAATTGATCGTGCAAAAAAACGGCGACGTCTCTTCCATCAACGTGAAAAAATCATGCCTTGTGGATACTGTCGACGCCGCAGCCATAAACGCCATCAAAGCCAGCAGCCCCTTTCCGCCTCTCCCCCCAGGCTTCCCCGTTCCCAGCATCGCCATCACCTTCATTTTTACCAGCCATAACCCATGAAAAAAATATTCTCTTCGACAACCACGGAGCTCTTTGCGAGCCCACATTTTTGCAAAAGCCATCACGGATGGCTCGGTGGGCCAAAAACTCTTGATAGAATTTTAAGACAGTGCTGTTTTTTACTTCTTTTATTATTTCTTGCGTTACCCGGGGACGCCCAGGACACCGACCCAAAAATAAATGTCTCCTTAATCGATCCCTACTGGTTGAAAACCGGTAAAGAACCCGGCAATTCCAGCCCGTATCTTTTTTTACCCGATCAATTAACCATCGTTATCGATTTAAACAGCCAGGGGACCGTCTATTATCGATTGTACACCGAAGATGAAAACACCGCTGCCTCCGGCCTACTCTCTAGGGGGGCCAACTTCGTCATCATACCCGGCGACCGGCTCTTCCTAAAGAGCGCCCAACATGTTTATACTCTTTCCCTTAAAACCGGGGAAAAAACCATTCAAAAAAAAATAATAATCGATGTCGCCTCTGACCCTGCCGACACCCTCTATTCGCCCCTCGCTTCTTCGACGGAAGAGAACCGGGAAAACCCCAAACAAGCCAACAAACGCGTTTACGAGGTTTCTATGTTTATCGATGGCCGGTTCATCGAATCCAGGAAAAAAATCATCGATATACGGGAAAAATTAGCTTCAAGCACCAATAATAAAGAACCCTATCCCATTCTTTTTAACCCGCGGTACCCGGTTCCCGGCACCAATCCAGCCGAGAGGGCAATGGCTTTGAGCCCGTTTACCCTGGGGTTCATGGCCTATAAACTCATCCACGATAAAGCGAAAGCCAATAAACAAGAAAAATTAAAACGCCGGGAAAGAATGGATACGATGCGAACCCCTGTTATAAAAAGGCGATTTTTGAAAAAACAAGGTCTTACCGACAAAATAGAGGTCAACGTCACTATTTCACTGGAAGTCTTGGAGTAGAAGAGAGAAACACGCACGATACCCCACTACGAATTCGGTCTCTGTTTATAGGCAAAAAATGCCCCGATTCAGTTACAATGCCGCGCGCCTACCCTCTGTCCATGATGTCCATACAGTTACAATGCCGCGCGCCTACCCTCTGTCCATAATGTCCATACTGTCTATATTGTCCATATTCTTGACTATGCTAGCCTATAGCCAATAGTCTGATAGGCAAAGAGTATGGACTTTATGGACTATATGGACAGTATGGACAAAATATTCGTTCGATAATTGGTGCTGAATCGCATTACTTCATCGTTATCCGTTCTCCGTTTTCCGTTAGCAGTCGGCTGCGAAGCAGCCTCAAAACCAATACCGGCGCGAAGCGCCACAAAATCCTCTTAACTTCTTAACCTCCTAACCTCCCACCTTCCTCTTTTTCCCCCCCGTGCCGCAGGCACTATTCAATTAACAATGAAGACAAAAAAAGGGGACAGGCAAGAAAAAAGACCTCTTGACATTTAAACCCAGGATGTTTAAAATGATTCCCAGGATGACACAGGAACCGTGAATCGTGTGGATAACTTAAACCATATCCTGGATATTCTTAAAGACAGCGAGTGCCTCGCTTTCCTCGGAGCAGGCGCAGGCTCGGAGTTTAATGATTTTAAAGGCAATAACGTCCCCGGCCTTCCCAGGGGCGCACAACTCGCCAAAACCCTCGCCGAACAATGCAACTCCCCCCAAAACCTCAACGGCGACCTCGCCAAAACTGCCGAATATTTCCTCTTTAAAAAAGGCGGGGACCGCCAAATCCTCGTCAACGCCGTCCGGGACGAAATCCTAAAACCGGGGTGCGAACCTCGACCCATCCATTACGCCCTGGCCCAATTAAAACCCGTTAAAATCGTCATTACCACCAATTATGACCGCATGATGGAAGAAGCCGCCCAAAAATACCGCAAACTGATCTGGCATTTTTATGACCGTTTCAGTTCCCAAAACGCCCGGTTTGACCATCCCCCCTCGTTGAAGGACGACGAAGTCGTGGTGTATAAGATGCACGGCACCGTTGAGAAGCCCGAATCCATGGTCATTACCGAGTCCGATTATATTTTTTACCTCGCCCACATTTATGATCGCGAGCGCGGCATCCCGGATTTTTTCAGGAAAACATGGCTCCCTTACTGTACCCTTTTATTCCTCGGTTACAGCCTCGAGGATTTCGATTTCAAGGTCATATGGGAAGGCATGTTGTCGGATTACCGGTTATATAACCCGAATAAAAAGGCGTTTGCGTTGGTCAAAGATATGGACGACTATAAAATCGACTTTTGGAGGGACCGCAATATCAAGGTAATTAAGTATGATCTCACCGATTTTTCACGCGACCTCGCATTGCATTTCAAACTCGATATCCCGCAGCTCGACATCAAGCAGGGCATAGCCGGAGGTCGCGCATGACACGCTCACCTTACCCCGGTCTCAATTATTATCGCTTCGAGGATGCGGATCTCTTTTACGGAAGGGAAGAGGAGACCCGCCGCATGGTCGGTGAGATTCTTTCCACACGTCTCCTCGTGTTGTTTTCTCCTTCCGGTTCCGGCAAGACCTCCTTGATCCAGGCCGGTGTGCGTCCCCACCTCGAGAAACTCGGCTATAAAACCGTTTATACCCGCATGGAAAAGGAACCGATTCCCTCCATTTGCGAGGCTGTGGCCAAAGCAGTGGATATACCGGTTTGCAATCGGCCCACCGACCTCCACGGCTTCTTGAAACAAGCGGCAGCGCAAGCCGGTAAACCCCTGGTGATCTTCCTGGATCAATTCGAGGAGTTATTTATCGTGTACCGGGACCGCCCACATGTCCGGGCCGAATTGGTGCAGGAAGTGGCGCGCATCCGCCGCGATGATTCCTTACATGTTTTCCTCGTCTTATCCATCCGCGAGGATTATTTTGCTTCTCTGCATGAGTTCAGGGATGCCATTCCCTCCATTTTCCAGGAGAATGCCAATATCCGGTTGAAGCCCTTCAGCGATGAAGCCGCGCGCCGGGCCGTGGAAAAACCCCTGGAAGCCCAATCCATTGGATACACCATAGAGGCCGGTTTAACCCGTTTAATCACCCGGGATTTAAAATCCACGCAGACGACTAACCCGGAAGAAAAAGAAACGGTTCCCGGCCTTGCGGATTCGGAGGGTCCCGGTATCGAGCCGATCCGGCTGCAAATCGTGTGCAGCGAATTGTGGAACCGCAGGGATGAGGCGCGTTCGCTCATTACAAAAGCCGCGTATGAAGCATCCGGCGGTGTGGATTCCATCATCAAACGCTTTACGCGGGATAGGCTGGAGAAAATCCCCCGATCGAAGCAACAATTAATGGAAAAGGTATTTAACCTGTTAAAGACGCCGGACAATACCAAGCGGCTTCGTTCTTTCCAGGATTTGGCCGAGTTGTTGAAGATCAAACTCGGAAAGAAATCCCTCAAGGGGTTGTTGGTGAAATTGGAGGAATTGGGGATATTGAGAGAGGAAGAGCGGGGAGGAACCACGTGGTATGAGTTCCGGCACGATTATTTGGTGGGTGAAGTCGTTCGCTGGATGGCCGAGCGCAAAGAAAAACGCGTCCGCCGGCGGTTGGTTTATGTTGCTTTGCCGGGAGTATTCCTGTTCCTGGCGCTTTTTGTTTATTTTTTTATCCAATATCACACGTATTATGCCAAATTTGCAAATAAAGATTACCCTTCTCAAAGCGAAGAAATCGAGGTTTCCCGCGGGTTTAATCTCTTTAAAAAAGGACGCATCACAACCGGTTATTTTAAAGAAGACTTAAATGGTCTTCCTGCGGAAAATGCAATAAGAGACCGGTTAAAAATCTCCTTTTGGGATGAAAATGATTGGGATATCATTGCCGAATTACTTCCAAAAGTAAAAGAGGGTGAATATCTTTATAGAATTGGAAGGATTGACGATTCTTTTAAATTATTCAAAGAAGTATTGAAAACCGGAGGAAATATCGATGGATGTTTTGATGCCCTTGCAAGAATCGGCCGTTTCGATAACCGCGCAATCGATATATCGATCGCGGCGCTGAAGGATGCTGATAACTACGTTCGCTATACTGCCGCTGTAGCGCTGGGGAATAACGGTAAACCGGAGCCCAAAGTAATCGAGGCGTTAATGGCGGGGCTGAAGGCTAAAGAATGGAACGTTCGCTTCTCCGCCGCCAGAGCACTGGGGAATATCGGCAAACCGGACCCGAAAGTAATCGAGGCGTTAATGGCGGCGTTGAAGGATGAGGATTCCGACGTTCGCTCTGCCGCTGCCCAAGCGCTGGGGAAGATTGGAAAACGGGACCCAAAAGTAATCGAGGCATTAATGGCGGTATTAAAAAAGGAAGATAAGAGGTCAGACCCGTATGGCAACGCTCGCTCCTCCGCCGCCGAAGCCCTGGGTAAATTCGGGAAACCGGATCAAGATGTGATCGAGGCGTTAATGGCGGCGCTGAAGGATCCGATTTCGGACGTTCGCTCCGCCGCCGCCGATGCGTTGGTTAAACTGGGAAATGAGAACAGGGAAGTGATCGAGGCGTTAATGGCGGCGCTGAAGGATTCGTATAATGACGTTCGCTCTGCCGCCCGGGTTGCCCTGGGAAAATTACTTCAATCCAAACCGGATAAGCAACTCATAGAGATGCTCCAGGATAATGACAGTGGATACAGAACTGCCGCAGCCTATGCCCTGGCTGCCAAAAATAAGAAAAAACCCCTCTCCAAAGAAACCCTCGCAAAAATCGACGAGTTCCGAACCAAAGACCCGCGTCCCTGGGTCCGCCTCGCCGCCTGGAAAGCGTTTTATTTGCTGCACAACATTGATAATTGATAATTGTTACTTGATAATTGAATAATGCCTGCGGCACGGAGGGGAAAAAGAGGAAGGTAGGAGGTTAGGAAGTTAGGAGGGTTTGTTGGGGAATTAGGAATGATGAGTGATGGTTACAGGTTGCAGGTTGTAAGTTGCCGGTTACAGGTTGGGAATTCGATTGCTTTTAGATCGTCCTGGAGATCCTCTTGATCGTAATTAACGAAAAGCCCCTCTTCTTTTAAAATATAGAGAAACTCAAGGCGACTGACTCCAAGTAATTCCCGTGCTTTTCCCATACCCAAAATCCCCTTCTCGTACAGTTTAAGCGTTAGAAGTTTTTTCAATTCTTTTTCTTTGTTTTTTAAGGGGATTCTCAATGCACATTCGACTGTTTTAGGTATTGTTATTACCATTAAGGCCTCCGATACTAAGATAGCAGTAATTTGCAGAAAAATCAATAGATTTATCCCTGAAAATTTCTTTTCCTGTCCCCTTTTATTGCCTTCATTGTTAATTGAATAGTGCCATCGGCACGGAGGGGAAAAAGAGGAAGGTAGGAGGTTAGGAGGTTAAGAAGCTAAGAGAATTTTGTGGCGCTTCGCGCCGGTATTGGTTTTGAGGCTGCTTCGCAGCCGACTGATAACGGAAAACGGAGAACGGATAACGGAAGAAGTCTCTCACTGGGCTCACGGAGAACACGGAGGGAAAAGAGGAAGGTGGGAGGTTAGGAGGTTAAGAGGTTAGGAGGGTTGGCTTGAGCGCCTTTCGGCGCCTTTGATTTATTATTTATTATTTGTTATTTATTAAGCCCTGTCCACAACGTCCACACGGTCCACACGGTCCACATGGTCCACCCGTCCACTTAGTCCACTTAAAAAGATAATGATGATTGATGAATTGGGGGGGAGAGGCGCGCGATGCGCGGGTTTTTAAGCGCCTATCGGCGCAGGCGAACACTTTGCCTCACACTTTGAAACTACTTTTACCTGTCTTTTTTTTTCATTTTCTCGCAAATTTTCAAAGAAAGTGTGTAGATCATAATTTGCTTTTCTAGCCAATTCTTCTCCTGCTTCGCGGACTTCCTGGACAATCGGGTCTATCCACATTGTTCTACCTCCATTAATTCTTCTGGCGTGCATATTATTGGGGTATTAATGCCATATGCCTGATTTATTTTAATTAGCTTACGGGCAATTTCTGCGTTGGCCATATGAGCGAAATTCCAGGTTAAAACGTAAATTGTTTCTTTACTCATCTGCGCACTCCATTCATGCGTTCTTGCACAAAATATAAATATCATAAAAAAATTAAAAAATCAACTTATCGGTAAGGAAAAAAGGATTTTCTCGTCTGCTAAGAAAAGATTTTTCTAGCTTGGTTTTTATAGACTGTCCCGAATGCCACTAAGATAAGGTTATTTTTTTGCTAAAGGGGCGTGTCGCTTCCTTTAGAATGATGAAGGGAAAAGAACTCTCTCACGGAGCTCACGGAGGGGAAAAAGAGGAAGATGGGAAGTTAGGAGGTTAAGAAGTTAAGAGAATTTTGTGGCGCTTCGCGCCGGTTTTTGTTTAACGTGCCTGCGGCACGGGGGGGCGAACACATCGGTTCGCCCCT
>Ga0105104_10000537_pt1 | contig 29437 bp, 15 predicted proteins | sample PPLLaktember2015_3_FD_87034 | JGI IMG/M metagenome (GOLD analysis project Ga0105104, IMG submission 87034) | Freshwater sediment microbial communities from Prairie Pothole Lake near Jamestown, North Dakota, USA - PPLs Lake P7 Core (6) Depth... | ecosystem: Environmental > Aquatic > Freshwater >...
AATAGTGAAGGCGCGAAGCGCCACAAAATTCTCTTAACTTCTTAACCTCGCAACTTCTTACCTTCCTTTTTCTCTCCGTGCCCCCGTGAGCCCCGTGAGATATAAAAAAAAGTGTGGTGCGCGTTGCGCGTTTTTCTAGCCCGATGCTTTTTTTTCTTTTTCATAGTTATCTACTCATTCCCAGAAAAAAAACAGGAAAGCATCACCCTGCATTTTTTTTGCACTCTTCACGATTGCTTTTTTCCCTTGAATGTGATATCAATATATTTTATTTTCCTAAACAATGTTTTCAGGAATGAAAGGGATGAATAGATATATGAATGGCCAGTACGAGAGAACAGGAATAAGAGCCTCAATACAGCGCTTTTTTTTGCAAAAAGCGTCTATTTTAATACTTTTTTTAATTGCTTTCATTCTGGGTTCATCATTGGATGTATATGTTTATACTCAATCCGAGGGTTTTAAATATTTCAGAAACTACCATTACAGGGAGTATGACCACCAACCTCAAAATTGGGGGTTAACCCAGGACAAAAACGGGATAATATATGTAGCCAATCAAGGTGGCGTGTTGGAATATGATGGAGTTACCTGGCGTATTATCGGCATTCCCGATTACGCACCCGTACGTTCGATAGATATCGATGATAAAGGAACCGTCTATATGGGGGGAATCAATAATATAGGCTATTTGGCACCAAATCCAAACGGACAGTTGGAATACATTTCTATGTTGGCCCATATAAAAGCCGAAAATAAAAATTTCTCAACCGTGTGGAGGACACACGCTACTAAAGATAGTATTTATTTCAGAACCAGCGACTATCTCTTCCGCTGGGATCTGAAAAAAAAAGAAATGTTCACAATTCCTGGGAAGTTCAAAGCCTCTTTTGTGTGCGGAAAAGAATTTTTTATACAACAATCAAAAAAAGGACTCCTGATATTTGCCGCCGGTTCTTTCAAATTAATTCCTGATGGAGAAATATTTGCAGAAACGAAGATAGAAATGTTAGTCCCCTATGACAATAATACCCAAAGTGGAATGTTACTCATAGGAACCCGCTCAAAGGGATTTTACTTATACGATGGTAACGGCGTGACTAAATTGAAAGCAGAAGCGGAAGAATATTTAAAAGACAAAGAATTATCCTATGGTATCCGGCTTTCTTCTGATCCCATTGAATTTGCCCTGTCTACATTGCGCGGAGGCCTTTTTATCATGGACGTCAAGGGACGTATTAAAAACATTTTCAATATATCATACGGTTTGCAGGATGAGAATGTGAAATATGTGTTCCAGGATTTGCAGGGGAACCTATGGTTGTGCCTCAATAACGGAATTTCAAAAATCGAATATAATTCCCCTATTTCTATCTATGATACGCGCACCAATCTACCCGGGATTGTGTTATCTGTCGTTAGACACCAAAACAATCTATACACCGGTACAGCCAACGGCTTATACTACTATCAATCTCCCCTTAATTTCCAATCCAAAGCCGGTATCCCCGGAAACTGCAAAAGCCTACTTTCACACGACGATTGCCTTTTGGCGGCGACTGCAGAGGGTGTTTTTCAAATAAAAAAAAATATCCATCGAAAAGTGTTGGAGGGTATATCATATGTATTATTATCCTCTATCCATCCCCCCGGTCGAGTTTGGTGCGGAACCGTCAACGGTTTATTCATTCTATCCTCACCAAATGGCCTATGGCAAGTGGAACACCATTTCACAACCATTAACCAACCAATACTAAGCATAGCAGAAGATCGATTAGGAAATATCTGGATGGGAACGGCTTCCGGGAATGTAATAAAAATTGCCGCCCCGGTAAATATCTATAATCCTTTAATCTCTCTCTATACTACCCCCATTAAATTTCATGACTACGAAATCCATGCAGCCACTATCGCAGGAGATGTTATTTTTGCTACTAGCAAAGGGCTATTCCGATTGGCGGAAAATAAGGAACATAATAGTAATCCCTTTATTTCGGATGGTAGATTGGGAGAGGAATTTGCTGGCGGTTCACGTTCAAAGCCGATTTTCCGCTTAGTAGAGGACATCAAAAAAAATATTTGGTTTCACTCCGAATCCAGGAATTTCCAGGCCGTACCTCAACCTGGAGGTGATTATAAAATTAATGCCCAACCCTTTCGCAGAATTCCGATTAACCAGGTAAACTCCATTTACCCTGATCCCACCGATAATATTATTTGGTTCGCCAGCGTCGAAGGTCTTATCCGTTTCGATACCACCGTTAAAAAGAATTACCAGCAACCATTTCAAACACTTGTTCGAGGGGTTTTGAGGAATGAAAATCAGGACGATGAATCACAAATTTTCGGCGGTAGTAAAAATAAGGGAGAAAAAACAGGCAAAATACCAGTCAAGGAAATTAAATACAATGACCATAATCTTTATTTTGAATTTGCCGCTCCCTTTTTTGAGGCGGAAAGCGAAACACAGTATCGATATTTGCTGGAGGGATACGATGCCGGTTGGTCCGGCTGGAATAAAAGCACCCAAAAAAATTACACCAACCTTAGTCCCGGCCGTTATTCCTTCAGAGTACAGGGGAGGAATGTTTTTGGCAATACCGGTAATGATGCAGCGTATTATTTCAAAATTTTAGCTCCCTGGTACCTGAAGTGGTGGGCTTTCATTCTTTATGGATTATGCTTGTTTTCAGGAATGTATGTCGTGGTTCGCCTGCGCTCCTATAAACTGGAGCTGGACAAAAAGAAACTGGAACAAACTATCAAGGAAAGAACAAAGGAAATCCAGGAGAAGAATATTCAACTAAGTAGCCAATCGGAAAGATTAAAAGAAATGGATAAAGTGAAATCCCGTTTTTTTGCCAATATCTCCCATGAATTCCGAACGCCTCTGACATTAATCATGAGTCCGCTGGAACAGATGCTTTCTCACAGCCAGGATAAACAACAAAAGAAGGAATTAGGGGTGATGCTTCGCAATTCGCAACTACTGCTTACCTTGATTAACCAATTATTAGACCTTTCACGATTTGATAGTGGCAAAGTGAAACTGCAAACAACCTGTCAAAATGTGGTGCCTTTTTTAAAAGGAGTTCTGAGCTCCTTTGATGTATTAGCCCGGAAAAATCAATTGGAAATAGAATTTTTCACTAATGAAAATGAAATATCATTGTATTTTGATCTTCAGCAAATGGAAAAGGTGATGTATAACCTGCTGATTAATGCAATCAAATTTACTCCCCCTGGTGGTATCATCACAGTGTCTTCCACGAAGGAGCTTTGGCAAACAAAAAAAGGAAAGGATAATGTCGATGGTTTAGTAAAGATATCTGTGAAAGATACCGGAACCGGTATATCCCCGGAACAAATGAAGCATATTTTCGACCGTTTTTTTCAAGGAGAAAATTCTTATGCAAGAAACTCTAAGGGCACTGGTATCGGACTGGCATTAACGAAAGAAATCATCGATTTGCACAGGGGGACTATAGATGTGCACAGCCAGGAAGGAAAAGGCACTGAATTTGTGATTCGTTTATCCATGGGGCATAAACACTTGAAACCCGATGAAATTCTTCTGCACTCCGACATTTCGCCGGATGATAAAAAAACGGAAGAATTAAAAGTACTCTATGGGAATATAGAAGATGAGACAGAAGAAGATAATGATGTAACTAATAATATCAGCTCGGGAACGCATCAACACATAAACGATAAGGTATTATCCGAATCTAAGCATCAAGAGAAACAGGTAATCCTGGTTGTGGAGGATAATGCAGATGTTCGCCAGTATATCCGGAATCCATTGGAGGCGTTGCAATATAGAGTTGTGGAGGCTGTGGACGGTGACGAAGGAATTCGAAAGGCTAAAGAGATCATCCCGGATTTGATTGTAAGCGATATAATGATGCCTAAAATAGAGGGCTTTGAATTGTGCCGGGTTTTAAAGAAAAGTATAGATACAAGCCACATCCCGATTATTCTTTTAACCGCAAAGGCTTCGGAAGAGAGTATGATACAGGGCTTTGAAACCGGAGCTGACGATTATGTGACCAAACCTTTCAATACCCAGATATTGCTTGCCCGGATAAAAAACCTGATCGATTTGCGGCGGCAGTTTCAATTAAAGATTCAGCGTCAGAAAATGCTGTTACCCACCGAAATTCCCGTTTCTTCTGTGGATGATCAATTTCTCAAGGAATTCCAGGAAATAATAGAAAAAAATTTATCGGACTTTGATTTGAATATAGACATGTTGTGCGAAAAACTTTTGATAGGCCGAACCACTTTATTCAGGAAGGTAGAGGCTTTAACAGGAGAAACTCCGATCCAATACATCCAGTCTTACCGTATAGAGCGGGCGGCGCAACTATTAAAGAAGAATTTCGGTAATGTGACGGAAGTAGCAATGGAAGTCGGATTTCCCAATCCACAGTATTTTTCAAAGTGCTTTAAGGAAAAATTTCACGTGTCTCCGCATTTTTTTAAAGTATCTGAAGGCACTAAAATCAACCATTAATTACTGGTTTTTCCTCCCACTTTTTCCAAAAATCGACTTTTCAAGGGCCATTTTTTTATTTTTTCACAAATATTCATTCTCCCATTTTTTCTTAACCCCAAAAAGCGTTTATTATAAATAATTTTCAACGGTGGAACTTTTACAAACGTTTTTGGTACTATTCTTGTTGCTTCACGCCCTGGTCATTAATTATAATCGCTGCATGAATTTAATAACAATAAATAGCAAACAACCGGAGGTTAAAAATGGCAAATCGGGCCGATGTGTTAGTTAAAAATATGTTCACTGGGGGTATTCAAGTCATCCGTAAACTGGTGGATGGTATTTCTGATTTAGAGATGACATTGGAGAAGGGAAACCAGGAAAAAATTTACCTGCCTGGACCGGAGGTGGAACTGGTAATCAAAGCTCCTGCAGCACTGGACATAAAAGAGTCTTTCACTAAAGTAAAATCAGATGTGGATCTGACCATATCTCATTCGAGAACCCATTCCAGTTGGACATTCAAAATTGAACCAAACGACCTACCCCCTGATTCCCCTGCAACTGTAAATATCACCATTGGTGATGACGAACCGGAATGATTAAAATCATACAATACTGTAGACGGATTTTTTTGACATAACGAATGGAAGTCTCACAATGTATCGCGTTTAAGGAGCGTTTTGAATGAAAAAGATAAAAGTGCTTTTCTTTGCGGCTAATCCAGTACTTACATCCCGATTGAGTATTGAAGAGGAAATTCGAGCGATTACAGAAAAAATCAAGACTTCAAAACCTCATAGTTCCATTGACCTCGTATTAGCCCTGGCGGTACGAACAGGTGATCTTCTTCAGAATTTAAACGAATATAAACCTCAAATTGTGCACTTCAGCGGCCACGGAGAACCTACAGGAGAGCTTTTACTTATCGGAGGAGATGGTAAACCCAAACCAGTTAGCGCTGTGGCTATTCACGAACTATTTAGAACCCTAAAAAACAATATCCGGGTTGTGGTCCTAAACGCCTGTTATTCCAAGATACAAGCCCAAGAAATCAAGAAAGAGATCGATTGCGTTATTGGTATGAAAAATTCCATTTCAGACCATGCGGCCATTATTTTTTCTGCATATTTTTATAGTGCTATCGGGTTTGGTTGTTCCATACAAAATGCCTTTGAGCAAGGAAAAACGGCCTTGTTGCTCGAAGGTATCCCTGAAGATAATATCCCTGAGCTGCTTGTAAGAGAAGGTGTTGACCCATCACGTGTATTCCTCATGAAGACCACCGCAAAATCGAAAACGCCAGATGATGAACACTCGGGGAGAAAAATAGGCGAGCATATTGTCCAACCACCTATAAATGGCAGCAACGGTAGTGTAATAGAAGAAAATACGCCAGGTATTATGGGTTGGATTCAAGGAATAATAAATGATCTTATACGAATAAGCAATCCTTTTTGGATCATCAATATTGTAATATTGGTTCCGCCTTTACTTTCCCGCTTTTTCACTCAAGATTTATCTTCTATGCATGAGCTTATAAAATTTGAATTATCTATTTTTTGGCCAATATCCATCCTGGTTTCTTTCTATTTGATACTTACTTCTTTCCGCCAATTGAGAAAAACGGTTGAGACTTTAAAAAGTGAAGGTATCGTGGCGACACTTCGAGTATCTTTATCCACATTTAGCATAGAAATAAAAAACAAACCATTGAGGTTTGTTTCCCCAATACTCTTATTCCTTGCATTTTACATTGTTATAATGGTATCCTATTATTTTTTTCAAAACCACTTGACTTACTATTCTTTGTTAATAGTCATGCCCAACATTGTCCTCATCCATGTTGATCCGGGGAAACGATTTAAGCGAAAAACTGCTGAAGGAATAAAAATTTTGAGTATTGCTTTATTATCTTTCTTGATCCTTAAATCAACTTTTCTTGAAAATCGGAGCAAGAAATACTTTGAATGGGTAGATCATCATTTATTTGTAGACCTGGTCAAATCCAAATCTGAACTAGAAGAAAAGAATCAATTGTTTTTATTAAAACGTTTTGCTGTAACTATTTTGAACTCCATGGAGAAATTCCGCCTGTTTGAGGACAAAGCACCTATTAAACCAACTGGTAAACCTGAAGGGGTAAAGAGGGAGACTGATTTTATTATTGAAGAAATACCAATAGAAGCTGACGCACTCGGAAAAGACTATAAAGACGCCTGCCTAAAAGCAAAAGATGCAGCATTCAAAAAATATTATACAAGCAATCCTCAAATTACATCAAAATCAACAAACGATGGTTATAAAGTTGATGAGTGTAAACTTATTTGGAAACTTGACTCTGGAGAGGTTTATGTCCGAATAAAAATCAAAATTATAATAAAGAAGGAGAAAAAATGATTATCACAAGAAAAACAATTATATGCATACTTGTCATCTTTGTCATTGCATCCATCCCTACTCATCTCATAGCATCATATAGTTCAAAAAACAAAATTGAGCTTCAACTGGAAACTCAAAAACTGCTGGGTGAACTTGAAGGCTTTATATATTCGACTCAAGAAACCAAGGCTCTTTTTACAACAAGCAATAAGAAAGCCATCGACACTTACACCGAGCGTTATTGTTTACTAAATAAACTATTAATTCAACTCAATGAGAACCGGGATGAGTGGGAGAAAAAAATTAAGGAAAGTAATAACGATAAGGTATATCGCCTCTATTTGGCTGCTGTTCAAACGGCACTCTACTCAGTTTATTCCAGGCCCTATAAGTACATCGGTTTTTTAAAATTATTAGAACATTCTAAATTCACATGCACCCCTTCATCTGAAATTGGAACAATAGGGCTTGTTAAATTAACAGAACCGCTTAAACTTACAATTTCGACTTCATCTGAAATTGAGATACAATCATATGACGAAATAGCGAAAGATTGGGAAATAAAGGCAGAATTAATAAATTTGCAAGCTCATTACAATATTGATAAAGCACTAACATTGAACAAATACTACAATGACGGCTTGATCCTTAAAGCACAACTTTACTCCCTTGAGGGACAACTTGATCAGTCTCTCTCAATATTTAATAATATTGACCCAGAATGCAAAGAAAATTCTGAAAATATATTAAATGTTGATTCAAAAAAAAATGCATTTTGCAAAGTGGTGCCATCTCTTTTATTTTGCTGGAAGGCATATATAGAATTTAAAAAAGGAAATATTGAGAAAGGGAAAGACTTGTTAAGATTCGCAATTGCTCACTCCTCACCCTCTAATTATTCAAAATGGGCAAGCATCTATCTTAAATCGCTCATTTCAGCAAAATCAAACTGGATTGAGTATGACTTTCCAGATTTCATCCCTCTTGGCGACATAGATCTCGAAACGTTGAAGGAAAATTCATCAAATGCAATATCCAAAATTAATCAACAACTTAAGATTCCCCTTGAGGAAATTCCTGAATATCCTAATATAGAAAAGCTAATAAGTCTTGCCAAATCACCAGAATCAAATATTTTTTGGACCATTGATACCGATAACTCGCGACAGAATCTACAAAAATACTCAGACCACATTGAAAAATTATATCAAGAGGGCATCTCCCTGGAGTACTGCATAGAAAAATGGAATCAATTAGCCGAGAAAAACAATAAAAAGGCTTATTATTACTTGCTGCAAAAATCCTATTGTTCCCTTTCACTTTGTAATTTGGCTGAAAAAACTAAAACCCTGTTGAAAAACGAAATTTTAATTAAAATGCTTAATTATGGACAGATATCCGGAAAAGATAAAAAGGTTGATTATAGAGCTAAATGTGATAAATGGTCCGGTGAATTGAGAAAAGCTCTTGAAAAAGATATAAAGAAAATCCTCTCCCAAAAACCTGATTTTATATATGCACAGGTATTGGATTTTGAATTTCATGCTTTGTTCTCGTCACCGCAAGAAGCATCATCTAAATTGGAAAAAATTTCTGAAGAGCTCCGCAAACGGCACATAAAGAGCCTCCCTATTTTCCCCCAAATGAATACAATTGATAGTTTGTCTTATCTTTACGCATGGAGATCATTTCTGGCCTTAATGGAAGGAAAGAGTCAATCTGCGCTGGAATATATTCAAAAAATAGGAAACAAGTTCAATGATTGGAAACAAACCCAGGAAAAATTTATCCAGATTAAAAATATGACAACGAATCAATTAATTGAAAAAAGGAGGATTAACTAACATGGTCAGAATAAAAATTATTTTCAGTATAGCTTTATTTTTTATTTTAATGGGTTGTGCAGCACAAAAAAAAGTACTCTTTTTCACTCAACCCATTCCGCCTCAAGTGTATACTTCAGAGGCTTCCCAGGAATTCCTCGATCATCCGCCTTTATACACTCCTGTTGGGAAACGAGAAACGATAGCGGTCTATTCTCCTCATTTTACCCTTGCTGTCCCTAATACAATGGATATGACCGGGAAGTCCGGCGACTTGCAAAAATCACTTTCGGATATTCTATATACTGAAATTTTCAATTACTCCAAAGGCAAACGAAGAATAGATTTGTTGGATAGAGGAGCGTTAGTCAACCTTGATACCAAAATAATACTGGACTCCCTCGATAATAAAAAAATTGAACCTAATAATCAAAAAGAAAATAATGAGCTTAAAATATCAAAAGAAGGGGAAATGAAAAAGAATACTTCCTTGATATTTGATTCTACTTTTCCTGAGAAGATTTATAATGAAAGTGTTATAGTGCGCGGTGATACAGCCGGGCTTAAAGAATATCTGAAAAATGCAGATGGGATTTTACTGCTCTATATCACATCGCGAGTTGGTACTGAAAAAGGTCATTTTGAGATTGATTATCGAATTGTAATCAATAAAGGATTTCAAGAGAAAATTGTACTCCTTGCTGGTTCTGCAAAAATTAAATATAGAGCTAATACTGAAAGGCAAATCGAATATGTGCGAGGTGATCTCAAACAAATTGTTGAAAATATCTACGACAATATGACTTTAGAATTGGGTGATGTTAATACCAATACTAAGAAAAAAATTTATAATGCAAATAAAAAATTAATAGCTGAGAAAGATGATACAATTCCAATAGATATTCAAATAATTAAATGCGATTCTCCCTTTATTGTGATTAATATTGGGAAAAACAATAAGCTAATGCCCGGTATGATTGGGTATGTTATTGAAAGCGATGACCTGTCATATGAGGACAATAATATAGATTCCCATTATTCTTATATTGCTGAGTTCCTGGTAACAGATGTATTTGATACAACTAGTAATGCCATTTTGATTCCCTTTAAGCCATCTCAGCAGAGTTGGGATGTCCGGGTAGACGATATTGTTGTTATTAAATGATTACTTATTTAATCCCAAGCGAAGGATTAGAAACTAATGAGAGGCAACGTGACCGGTACGAAGAGCCAATTGCAAAAATTATTTTGTGCTCGTTTTTAATTGTGTTTTCGTACCGGTCATCATTGCAATAATTTAAGGGTAATAGTATGCAAGAGCAAAAAAGATCACCTTCCGAATGCACAGTTGAACAGTTAGACAAAGAACTGATCGCCAGAAATTCTCAAATACCTCATGAGATGCTGTTTCATTTCCTTGATAAACCCGGGACCCCTCTCAGAACTGTTATTATGAAACAAATCGAAGAATTATATCAAAAGGCTGAAAACCTCCACCCTGATGAATCCCTCATGCATAGCACTAATGAAGAATTAATCGACACACTGATATATAAAGCAAGAAATACTTCCAGGGGCATCTGGGGAAAAGATCAACGGCGGGATTTTTTCGATATTTTCGAAGAACCGATCGAACGAAATGTAAACAGCGTTGCTGCCATTTGCTTTAACGAGGATTTGATGGAAAAAGAGAATGGCGAGTGGGAATTGAAAGTTAAAATCTATGGCCCAGCATTTAACCTGTGCCCCAATGAGCCTTTTTATCATCAGCCCATCGCTGCGGGCTATTTCTGCACCGGGTTTCTAATTAGCGAAGATACTATTGCTACTGCAGGTCACTGCATAAATGAGAAACGGGTAAAAGACCTCCGTATTGTTTTTGGTTATCGCATGCTTGATACTATCATTCCTGTTATTCGGGTTCCCGGAAACCAGGTCTTTAAGGCATTGAAAATCCTGGATAGGGTTTATAATCCTCGAGTTACTGCGAATGATTGGGCACTTATTAAATTGGACCGCAAAGTTGAAGGATTTCCGGTAACACAATTATCAAACCGAAAAATTTTTAGCGGTGATGAAGTTTATGTAATGGGGCATCCCTGCGGTTTGCCTCTGAAATATGCCCCTGGTGCGCATATTGGTGATGCCTATGATACCTATTTCACTGCTGACCTGGATATTTATTGCGGAAGCAGTGGTTCGCCCGTATTTGACAGTAGGACCCATGAAGTCGTAGGAGTAGTTGTGCGCGGCGACGATAGAGATTTTAGATGGTCCGGCAGATGCTGGATTTCGGTAATTTACCAAAGGTCAGGAAATGGTTCGAAGGGGGCACAATGCACCAGGGTTACTGAATTTCTCCATTATTGTTAACAGTGCCCTCATCGGGCAGAGATATTTTTATTAGGTGGTAGTGATTTATGAAAGAAATTTTGATTACTATTGAAAACAAACTCATTATTGAAAGAAGAGATATAAACGTCTATCACCATTCCACTTGCAGTGCGCACTTGATTAGCTCTAACAGCTTAATTGCCCTACCCCTCACCACCATAGAAACTAATGATTACCTCTACTTTTCTGTTGTTAGCGGCCCTGGCTCAATGGAGCACCAAAGCGTTGTAAATCTGCCTTCCTGGTTGAATTTTGAGTTTCTCTCGGAAGGAAAATTAACTGTCCAACATGCCGACGAGCGGATATTGTTACGAATTCCACCGGGACTTCCAGTCTGGCAATTAAAATTAACACTTTCACCCTCTGGCAAAAGTAAAGCAGCCGATGGGGTATATATTTATGAAGAGTAATCTTTTTCGATTGTTACTGGATTTTAACTTTATATTGAAGTTGAAATTTCATTTACCTTCTCTTACGTAAAATCAAAGGAGGCGTAAAATGGTTAGCTTGTCACGAAAGTATCTTCCAATAGGGGATAATCAATCTCCCTTAATTTTCCATGGCCCGTGTTGGCCTTTTAAAAAAATCAAAACTAAATGGAGGCTATAATGAAGTTAAAATATGATTTTTTGAAAACGATTTTCTCAAGGATCGGATTAGGTATTATTGTTCTAATGCTATTTGTATATGCGCAATGCCCTACCCCTATCTTAAATTCACCTCAGAATGAGGCAATAAGTGTAATACGGCCAGTTGTTTTTAATTGGAGTAGTATCGAAGGGGCGAAAAGTTATCGGTTGCAGGTTGCGATATTTTCAAACGGATGGGATAAAATAAAGGGGTTTTTATCCCAATACCTGGTTCTGGATGTCATAACCACTGGTACATTTTACACATGGCCCGGAGCAGAAGCAGGGAAAACTTATTATTGGAGTGTACTCGCGCGAGATAGTCAAAATCAAAGCGGTGAATATACCCAATACTTCAGCTTTACCACCGCACCGCTTCCTTTAGTAAATTTTTCAGGGAGTCCACAATCCGGTTATGCACCATTAAAAGTATTGTTTTTAGATCAATCCCAGGCAGGCACTGGGGGAACTATATCAAGCTGGAATTGGAATTTGGGCGACGGTTCTTCGAGTTCAATTCAAAATCCCATCCATACATATCAAAATGAGGGAACATATAGTGTTACGTTAACGGTTACGGATTCCTTTGGCAATACGAAAACAGAAACAAAATCGAACTATATCATGGTTTCTTTACAGCCCTCAACTCCAATAGCTAATTTCATTGGTAATCCGACTTTCGGTAATTCTCCATTAAACGTAGTGTTTTCAGATCAATCCCAGGCCGGAGCAGATGCAACTTTAACAAGTTGGAATTGGAGTTTCGGCGATGGAGGAACAAGCTCATCCCAGAATCCAAATCACACATATCAAGCAGTGGGAACATATAGTGTTACGTTAACGGTTACAAATTCCTTCGGCAATACAAAAACAGAAACCAAATCAAACTATATCACAGTTTCTCTACAGCCCTCAACTCCAATAGCTAATTTCATTGGTAATCCGACTTCCGGTAATGCTCCATTAACCGTAGTGTTTTCAGATCAATCCCAGGCCGGAGCAGATGCAACTTTAACAAGTTGGAATTGGAGTTTCGGCGATGGAGAAGCTAGCTCATCCCAGAATCCAACTCACACATATCAAGTAGTGGGAACATATACTGTCACGTTAACTGTTACGAATTCCTTCGGCAATACAAAAACAGAAACCAAATCGAACTATATAACAGTTTCGTCACAACCATCAACCCCGACAGCCGATTTCATCAGTAACTCGACTACCGGTAATACACCATTAACTGTAGTATTTTTAGATAAATCTAAAGCAGGGACTGGAGCAACGATTACGGGGTGGAAATGGGATTTTGGCGATGGAGCGACAAGTTTGTTGCAGAATCCAGGGCATACATATCAAAAAGCAGGGAAATACACTGTTAAGTTGACGGTTACCAATTCGTTCGGAAATTCGAAAACCAAAACAAAATCGAACTATATAACAGTAACCACCGACGAATTAGCTCCGACAGCCGATTTCGTCGGTAATCCGATTTCTGGTAAGGAGCCTTTAAAAGTACAGTTTTCAGATAAATCTAAAGCAATGGCTGACAAAACAATAAAAAAATGGAAATGGGATTTTGGCGATGGTATGACAAATTTATTGCAGAACCCAGGGCACACATATCAAACAGCGGGGAAATACACTGTTAAGTTAACAGTTACCGATTCAAGTGATAAAACTGATGACATCATAAAGATAGACTATATATATGTTGTTCAAAATACAGTGACCCCCCAAATCGATCTGAATCGCAATCGGTTAAATTTTGGAGCAAGTACTCAAGGGCAAAAAACCAGCGATGAAAAACTGACTATTCGTAATATTGGTGGTGGAATTCTAAATTGGTCTGTGAATAGCAATGAGTCATGGATAAAGCTTAGTCCCCAGAGTGGGCCCGGGTATGGGACGGTTATTGTTTCTGCCGAGTCAATCGGATTAGCTCCCGGAACTCATTCGGGTACTGTAATGGTTACAGCTCCCGGTGCTGTAAATTCGCCAAAAGTTGTATCTATTACGTTAAACGTCTATCCAGCAGGAAATACCAGTCCTCCATTTGGTGATTTTGCAACACCATTGGATGGTTCAACGGTATACGGTAGTATAGCGGTAACTGGCTGGATACTGGATGATATTGAAGTTTCAAATGTAAAAATATACAATGGGGAAAGCTATGTTGGGGAGGCGGTGTTTGTTGAAGGTGCAAGGCCGGATGTTGAACAGGCATACCCGGGATATCCCATGAATTATAAAGCAGGATGGGGATATATGCTGTTGACAAATGCCTTACCCTACAAAGGAAATGGCAAATACACAATTTTCGCAAAAGCGATTGATAAAGAAGGCAATATAGTCACATTGGGAAGTAAAACCATCAACTGTGATAATGAACACGCAGTAAAACCCTTTGGGGCCATCGACACTCCCGCACAGGGTGATACTGCGTCGGGTAAAAAATATGTTAACAATGGATGGGTTTTAACTCCTCTTCCCAATTATATACCCAAAGACGGATCAACCATCAGTGTGTTTATTGATGGAAAATATGTCGGCCATCCTTATTATGATATCTATAGACCCGATATTGCCCATTTTTTCCCGTTTTATTACAACAGCCTTGGAGCAGGAGCTTCTTTCACTTTCGATACTACTAAGTATGCAGATGGATTTCACACCATAGCATGGATCGTTGTAGATAATACAGGCAATACAGAAGGAATCGGATCCCGTTTTTTTGAGATAATCAACGGCGACAAAAAACAACAATCGAACGATTTCTCCGGACAACACTTCAAATTGGGATTGGAGCAAGATTACGATTGGCTTCTTCAAAATATGGAAACAATTCCATTGGATTACAGCTCCATCTGGTTCAAACAGGGATATGATATGAATACGGGATTAAATGCGATATCTCCTGATGATAATGGGATGTTTAATATTGAAATCCCGGAATTGGAAAGAATCGAGATTCACCTTTCGGAACTTGATGACTATGAAGGAGAAGGAGAACCTAATCCAAATTTTGACATTAAAGCCTCGATTCAAAGGGATTTCAATAAAAACCGCAGCAGTTGTCGGGGATATAGCATCGTGGGCGATCAATCCAGGGAATTACCTGCCGGATCGACCCTGGATACAGACACAGGAGTTTTTTATTGGCAACCGGGGCCTGGGTTTGTAGGAAAATATCGATTGTTTTTCATTACAGAAACGCAAGATGGTACGCTAACTCAAAAGAACTGCACAATAACGATTAAACCCAAATCATAAAGTCGAATGCCCTGGGAAAGAAGATAAAGAGCGGGGTCAAAGAATCCATTATTCTTTGACCCCCTTTTTATTTTTTTTCCTTTTGCGCATAGAATATCTGAAATCAGATAAACTGATTCCAGTAAGAAAATAATTATACAAGAATTGCTGTTAATTTTTTAAAAATGAAAGAAAAGGGGACAGTCACCCCACTACGTGGAGTTTTATTGCAATGCCGGGATATCGAGCGGTGTTTCTTGGGAGCGTCTGGCTCCAATGGTAAATCTTTTTTTGTGGACAAAGTGGACCTGGTGGACAGCGTATTCGCTCGAAAAATTGTAGAAGGATGATCGAAGACGCCGATAATCCCTTAGCTCAGAAATCGCTTTTTTTAAAATGTGAATTGCTGGAAAGAATTCTAGCCTATTGACTTTTAAAAAATATTGTCTTAATATTAAGCCGAGGAGTGAAATTGAATACTCACCGGGATACGCAGGGGACAGCAAAACCGCATTTCAAACCCATACGTTTCTTCCTGCGATGACATAACTCATGTGAAGGGAGGTACTTAAAAATGCCGATGGAAACCAATCATTCAACTCAATGCAATAGTGATGAGACGGGGCCTGGAACTCCTTTTCCCTTCGATGAATGGAAAGAAGATGAATGGAAAGCGCTCCTGCGTGCGATTCGCAGCGATAACTGCATCCTCATGCTGGGACCCGATACCGCAGTAGAAGAAAAAGACGGCAATACGCTTTTATTAAACGAGCTGCTGGCCCATCAACTGGCAGAAAAAATCACCCCCCCCATCCAGGAAGGACTCGTAGATACTTCCAACCTGGCGGAAGTCGCCCAATACTTTTTGCTGCAACCCAAGCGCGGGAGAATCGACCTGGAAAACGAAATCGAAGAATTCTTCGACAAACGCCAATCCCTTTGCAATGACTTTCACCTCAACCTGGCCCGATTGCCCTTCTATTTCGCCATCACCTCTTCGCCGGACCGCATGTTTTGCGAAGCCCTTAAACGTCAAAAGAAAGAACCCATCATCGGTTGGTATAACTTCAACCGGAAAAGATCCGTCATGCCGGCCAGGGGAACCAAAGAAAATCCCCTGGTTTTCTATCTTTACGGCACGTATACCGAGCCGGAATCCGTTGTGCTTACGGAAAACGATTTGCTGGATTTCCTCGTTTCCATCGTGGCAAAAAACACCTTGCCGGATCTATTGCTGAATGAACTCCAGGCCCCAGACAAATGTTTTCTCTTCCTCGGTTTCGGTTTTAAACAATGGTATTTGCGCATATTGCTCCACATCCTGGAAGTGAAAAAGAAGGCGAACCCCTCCTTTGCACTGGAACAATTTCAACCCCGCCATATCGACGATTTTAAGAGTACCGTGTTTTTCTTCCAGGAGAGCCCCTGCAGGATCCGCATCTTCAGGAAAGATTTAAACCGCTTTGCCCAGGAACTGTGCGAACGGTTTAAAAAGAGTGGGGGTGCCACCGCTGAGACCGTTCCAACTGTTCAAGCCCCCAGGCCCACTGTTTTTCTATGCCATGCCAATGAAGATAAACCTTATGTCGAGCGGCTGTATTCAAAGCTTAAAGACGCCGGAATAGAACCGTGGTTGGATAAAGAGAACCTTCGCGCCGGGGATATATGGTACACCGAAATCCGGGAGGCTATTGATTCGGTTGATTATTTCCTGGTTTTACAAAGCAAAGCCATGGAAGCGAAGAATATGAAAGAAGCGGTGGTGAATAAAGAAATTCATCACGCGATGGAGCGGCAGAAAGGATTTCTTAAAGGCAAGTTTATCATACCCGTAAAGATCGACTCCCAGGGTGTCTTGTTGGATGAATTAAAGGATTTGCAAACCATCGATTTGACCCAGGAAGACGGTTTCGATAAACTGGTCCGGGATATCCGGAGGGACCAGGAAATCAGGAGGAAACGATGAGCACCGAAGCCGGTTACAGGTATCCCGGTTCCGGTCCCTTCGAGGATACGGACCTTGACCGTCTGTTGTTTTTCGGCAGGGATCGAGAGAAAGAGGACCTGCTGCAAAAGATAATGGCAAAGCGATTGGTGGTATTGTTCGGCAGGTCCGGCCTCGGTAAAACGTCGCTGGTCAACGCGGGCGTGAATCCGCTGCTGAGGGAAAAAGGGTTTGTCCCTTTGAAGGTACGGTTCAATCATCCTGGAATCGATCCCCTCCAGGCCGTATTGGAAGGAATAAAAAAATCGGTTAACCATGAACAATACCCGGTGGATTATGAACCCGGGGAAGAGCAAACATTGTGGCAATTTTTTAAGACAGCGAATTTCTGGTCCCCCCAAAATACCTTGTTGACACCCGTGTTGATCCTGGACCAGTTCGAGGAGTTTTTTACTTTTCACTCCACCCAGTCCATGAATCGGTTTATCCTGCAATTGGCCGATCTCGTGAACGGGACCATTCCCACCTCGGTTCGCAAGTCCATCGAACCCGGTAAGCCGTTTTCTTATGATGATAAACCCCCGGACGTCAAAGTATTGATTTCCATACGGGAAGATTTTCTTTATCTCGTGGAGGAGTTAGCGGAGGATATCCCCGATGTATTTAACAACCGGTTCCGGCTGCGGCCGTTGACAAAGGACCAGGCAATGCAAGCCGTAATCCACCCATCGCAGGTGGAAGACGACCGGATTCGTACCGCATGTTTCCGTTATTCGTCGGAAGCGCTGGAGCTCATGTTGAATTTCTTGTGTAAGAGGAAGCCGCAAGATGACAAAAAAGTCAAAGATGAGGTCGAGTCGTTCCAATTGCAGTTATTGTGCCGGAATATCGAGAACAAGATTCGCGGGCTGGACCCGTCTAGTACGTCACAAATCCCCAAAAACCAAATCAAAAGTTTTCCCGGGGTCCAGGGGCGGTTTTTTCAAAAAGAGCCCCTGGGTGCCGAAGGCATTCGTTCGACTGCTCACGACGGCAAAACGCTTTTCATTATTACGGATAAAGCGTTGGGGGGTGAAACCGGTATTCGGAAAGTGCTGGAGGATTTCTATGATGAGCGAATCCGGGTGTTGGGTGCGGCGTGGAAAAAAAGGCGGATGCACGGGCTTTTTGAAAAAGGGTTGATCAGTGTATCCGACCGGCGGTTGAGTGTTCAAGAGGAGGAACTCCAGCGGCGGTTTAGCGTCTCGGCCGATTTGTTGGGCGAATTTGTGAAATGCCGGTTGATTAGGTTTGAGAGGCGTGCCGAAAGTGTATATTATGAGTTGAGTCACGATACTCTTATCGAGCCGATACGGGAATCCCAGCGAAAACGAAGAAACAAACACGTTAAATATGGAGTGTATGGAGTGATCGGCGTATTTTTAATTTTATTACTCATCATTGCCTGGTTTTACCAAATAAATAAAGAGGAAAAAAATTACAGTAAAAATGTCCAGGAAGGGAATCTATTATTCTATAATAAAAAATATGAAAAATCTATCGATTATTATACTAAAGCAACGGAAGCAAAACCGGATGATGCCTATGCTTATAGAAATATGGGAATTGCTTTATCCAATGTGGGAAAGTATACGGAGGCCATCGATGCATACGAAAAGGCCGTGGAGATTAAACCGGATGATGCCGATGCTTATTATTATATAGGAAATGCACTAATCGCTTTGGGCAAGTATCCCGAAGCCATCGATGCATACAAAAAAACCGTCGAGATTAACCCGAGATTTTTCATTGCATACTACACGATGGGAAATGCGTTCAACAATTTGAAAAGGTATCAAGACGCCATCGACTCATATAAAAAAACCCTTCGGATTAAACCCGGTTTAGTCGAGGCTTACTTCAAGATAGGAAATGCATTAGACAGTTTGAAAAGATACCCGGAGGCTGTAGACTCATATAAAAAAGCCATAGAGTTTAAACCCGATTATGCCGAGGCGTATTACAAGATGGGAAATGCTTCAGACAATTTGGGAAAATATCCCGAGGCTGTCGAGGCATTCAAGAAGGCCATCGAGATTAAACCGGATTATGCTAATGCTTACAACAATATGGGATTTTCACTCTATAAGCAGGGCAAAAATGAGGAGGCTGTCGATGCATACAAAAAAGCCATCGAACTTAATCCGGGTTACGCTTATGCATACAACAATATGGGATCTGCTCTTTTTAATTTACATCGAAATGAGGAGGCTTTGACTGCCTACCGGGAAGCCCTTGAGATTAACCCCGGATATCTCCAGGTAAAAACCAATATTTCCGAACTCTATTTTTTTAAAGATGATTTTGACAGTGCTCTTTCATATGCCAGGGACGCATTGAAATCCCCGAATACATCGATCGATTTTCAATTGGCCATGAGACAATTATCCATTTCTGCCCTGGTTTTGCAGGGAAAACAAATGGAAGCGAAAGAGGAATTAAGGCAATTTATCGATGCCTATCGAACCATCAAGGAAGAGTATAATAGGCAGGTGATTTATAAATTCCGAAAAGACTATATCGAGAAAAACAAGACTTTAAATCAATCCAATAAGAACCTACTGCTCAAACTGATCGAAATCCTGGAAAGCAAAAAACCGGAAGGAGATAAAAAACTCTCGGAACTGGAAGAGATGATAAAGTAAACACTTCCTCGTCCTTTTAACCCAAAACAAGGACGACTTAGCGGTGTTCGGGACAAGCAAAAAAATACACTCCCCGGATTTCACATGAAAATGAGGAGTGTAAAGATTGAAATTGGAAATTTTAAGATTAAAATGGTGGATTATAAGAATTAAACGGCGGATTTAAAGATTAAAATGGTGGATTATAAGAATTAAACGGCAGATTTTAAGATTAAAATGGCGGATTATAAGAATTAAACGGCGGATTTTAAGATTAAAATGGCGGATTATAAGAATTAAACGGTGAATTTAAAGATTAAAATGGTGGATTATAAGAATTAAACGGCAGATTTTAAGATTAAAATGGTGGATTATAAGAATTAAACGGCAGATTTTAAGATTAAAATGGCGGATTATAAGAATTAAACGGCGGATTTAAAGATTAAAATGGTGGATTATAAGAATTAAACGGCAGATTTTAAGATTAAAATGGCGGATTATAAGAATTAAAAGGCGGATTTTAAGATTAAAAATTGGGATTTTAATGTTAAAATTGGGCAAAAAAAATTCGGATGCTACAGGCAATATAGTTATTATTATCAATCCCTCCCAGTTTTTAGAAAATAAAAAAGGCACCCCCGGAAAACCGGGCGTGCCTTTCTTTTAATAATTTATTGAGTGTTTAGAGGATGTTGGCCGAATAATCTTCGACTTCACCATAGCTGAAAGTACCGCAATAGGAGGGATATGCTCCATAACCCATCGATACCCTCATCCGGGTTACACCGGTGGAAGCGGTAGACGAAACCGTAAACGTCCGGGTTTGTGCGCCTTTCCCGGATCTTGAGATAACATTTTCACCCGTATCGGCAAAATCGCCATCTTTATTATAATCGACCCAGACCTTCCAATATTCGGTACGCCTGGTGCTCGTGTAACCGGGGGTTAACGTGCAGCTAACGGAAGCACCGCGGGTCAAGCTGAAGGTTGTGGCAGTGAAATCGGAATACGCGGAAGCACTGGAGGTTTTCGTCACAGTACCCACTTTTACGCCGGCGATCCATTCGGAAGCCTGGCTGGTGCCGGAGGATGTGCAATAAGAGATGGTGCCCATTGCAATATAATTGGTTTTGGTCATGGTGTTGCTGCCGTAAGCATTGGTAGCGGTTAATGAGACCGTGTAATTACCATTGGCTGTATAAATGTGGGAAGGATTCTGGACAGTGGATGTTCCGCCGTCGCCGAACGTCCATGCCCAGGAGGTCGGATTATTGGTGGATTGATCCGTAAAATTCACGGTCAAAGGTGCAGCTCCGGAAGTGGGAGAACCGACGAAATTGGCTACTGGGGGATTTTCGGTGCTGCCTGAGGGGCCTGTGGGATTTTCCGGGGTACGGAGTTGGAGAGAAGGATCGCCGAAGCAAACCCATGTATCGGCCATATTCTGACCGGAGGTTCCGTCGATATCCTGCATCTTAAACATACCGTTGACCGTGACACCGCCAAACGTACGTTTGCTCTGGGCTGCCAACAGGTCGACCATTTCATCCTGGGCATCCATAGGCGGAATCCAATCCTGGTTGATGGTGGAACCGTCGATGGCAATCGCTCCGATGGGCAGGTTATTGTATGTAGACCTCATCCATGCTTCGCAAAAGCATGTAATACTCTTGAAATTTCCCGTTACGCAAGAAACGTTGAAAATAAAGGGTAACATATAATTGTTGGTTAAAGCGGCAACGTTGGTGCTGGAGAAAGTCCAACCGCAGGACCAACCGGTGTCGTAACCGTGACCGCAATACAGGATAATACCGGCACCGGCGTTGATCAATGAAGATAAATTGGCTGTAGTACCGCCGCTCTGGTGGTTGGTGTAGGTGGTATAACCATTATTGGACAAATCGGTCAACATGTTGTTGACATGCTGGTAATCGTATTCCCCGTCGTGCCCGGGACCTTCGGAAGTTCCGCACCCGATCGCTTTCTTAAAATAAGCGGCAGTGGAAGCTAAGTCCCTTTCGTACCACAGGGTCCGGTCGATCTGGGTCTGCAACTGGGCAGTTGTCTCAGCAGAAAAACGACCGACAAAAATATCCAGGTATTTGTCCGGGGTAGTGATATACCCATAATTGTTGTCGGAATCGCCGGCAGTCGTGGAAGAGGTGGGAACCTGGGCATGGTCGCCGACTAACAACAGGTAGGTCAATCCATTGGTGTTATAATAATTGGCTACATAGGTTTTTAAAGCGGCAGAGCTGCCGATAGTGGAATAATCCACGATGTCTACCGTATAACCGCAGCTTTGTTTCCACGATACAAAGGAGGACATGGTGCTCACAAAACTGCTGTAGGATACGATCAACATCCTCCCGATACCATCGGGGACAGGCGTGTATTTCGAATCGTTAAAGTTGAGGAAGTGTCGGGCAAAGACATTCCTGAATTCGCCGTCGTTCTGGGAACCGACTTTGTGAACTTTCGGGGCTTTGACATCATCGCCGCTGCGATACACTTTCACCGTCATCTGGGTGTATACTCTCAATACTTTTGTAACCGGGTTGTATTGAAAGGGATACAACAATACGGACTGGCCGCGATTGTCCCTGATATAGTAGGACTGTGCCAATTCGGCAAGATTCCCGGGGAAAAAAGCATCCTGCTTGTATTCCTTTCCATATTTATAGGGAATTGTCGCCGGGTTAACCGAACGGTTAATGACACCTTTGGACGGCGCGATATCCACACCGGGGATATCTTTGAAAACCACGTCGGAAACTTCGATTTTCATTTTTGCATTGTCCGGGATAACCAGGGCGGTGGAGAACTTCACCATCTCCGGCGCTCCCTTCGTTAAAACCGGTGAACCATGCAGTGCTTTCAATTCGACGGCATTACCCGGCAAACCTTTGACAGGCTGGAGAGTATAGGAATTGACGTCAAACTTGAAAACCGTTTCATTCGGCACTGAATTAATCAATGTCGGACGGTTTGTCTTGGTTTCGGCAAAACTCGCCGTTAACATTAATACAAAAAAGCAAACCATTAAAATACACAATCGTTTCATTTTTTTAGACCTCCAATGTTTTTTATGGTTTATTAGTTATACTATTGATTTGCGTTTCATAAAAAGCTGATTTTTTCTTGAATTAACATTTAAAGTAAAAAAATATTTTTTCATTATGATCCTCAACGGGGGCTTGTTGTCATCAGGCAAAAATACTTAAATTCTTGGTGGGAAATGATAGTATATGGCGGTATGGATAAAATGTCAATCCATCAAAGGTTGCATTTATGGGTTGATATTTGTATGAAAAAAAACCGGTTTTATCTACAACTTTAGTATGATGCGTATAGTACTTTAGCCCAACAGGTTACAGGAGGATTTAACGCCGGGGCTTGATTAATCAAACCCCGACGTCAACCCACGGATGATTCGTTTTTTTTAAGAATATCAGAGGCAAAAAATGGGTACTTGAGTGGTGCCCTTTAACGCATATGCGCTTCCCCCCTCGATCATTTTTTGCTCATTTTTGTCCAGGACAAAATCGAGGTCTTGGATTGTCTCTTTTTTGAGACTTAGTTTTGTTTCTTTTTTTTGTTTCATCTTTTCCCCTTATATTTTTTTTAAATTTTTAGTGCTAATCGGGTTAATTTCCCCTTTATTGTTTAAAATCAACCTTCTATTATATTTTAATTTGTTCCATGATTTTACATTTTCAAAAGAAAGATCGCCCGGTTACAAAGAGTGAGAGGGTAATAACGGGTCATTATTTTTCACTCTACCCGGAATTTAGTCCACTCTGCCTCTTGCCCGGACAGTATAATCCAGGTGAAAGGATTGTCTCGGTCAGCCTGGAGGGTTAGGACCTGTTTCCCCCCGGGGCATACGGCAGTTTGCGTGGAGCCGTCTTGTTGGGTTGCCACTATACGGGCTTCGCTGCCGTGCCCGTCAACTTCGGTGATGATCGAACAGGCATTGCAGGGTAATTGAGAAAAAATCAACATTAAAGCCGCATCTTTCCAATAACCGCTCCCTGGAGGAACTTCTTCTCTACCCTGGCATAACAATGAATTACCGAGGTGTTTGATCTCGTCATAAATGCGAATACAGGTCACTTTATCCAGTGAAAACAAAGCGGGCAGGGGGTTCGACGGTAGGCTTGAGAAGTCCAGTGTTATAACTCCCGGCCTGGGGCAGCATGCTTTTTCTTCTCCGCCGCAACTATTTAGAACCAGTATTAATGATAGCAGCAGGCTTATTTGCAGGAGCATTAAAAACGAAAATGGTTTATAATTCATGTTTCCTCATCCTTTCCCTTTACCCTTTCTCCTTTCCTCTCCTTTGTACCTCGTATTTTTCAATTCGTATTTTAAACTTAATTTTGCCAAAAAATTTTGAAGACGCGGTTATATGGGGTAACCCCCCTCCCCCCTTTCACTTTTACTTTCACTTTCACTTTAATTTTATTCTCCTACCCTCAAACCGTTTAATAATTTTTCCCTCGACGCCATATTATATAGAATAAAAAAATTTTTTCCTGTTACATTTTATAAAAGTTAAGTCGATTTTTAAAAAGGCTTGATTTCCCCGTGTTAAATTTTATAAAAAGATATCGATGATGAAGTGACAATAAGGGCTGAATTTATTTTTCCATCCCCGCTTCTTTCCTGTACTGCGTTGGCGTTGTGCCGGTAAATTTCCTAAAAGCCCGGTAAAAAGCCACCGTGGTGTTAAAACCCACTTCATAGGCCAGCGTGTCGATTTTTTGCAGCGTTCCTTTGGGACTCTTTAAAATCCGTTTGGCTTCCTCGATGCGATAATTATTAATATAATCGGCAAAATTCCGGTTTAGTTTTTCATTCAGTAACTGGGAAAGCTGGTGAGGAGTGATCGCCATTTTCTCAGCCAGGGTTTGCAGCGATATCTCTGCGTCCACATATACTTTTTCGTTTTCCATCATACCCTTGAGTTTTTCGATGCACTTTTCGGCAAATTCGCAGTTCAACGGCGTATCTTTGTACTTTATTTTTTTCCTGGAAGAGTGTTTCTTATAAAAGTAGAGAGCAGCCGCCAACAGTGCAGCAACCAGGATTAGCATGATTAGTTTGAATAGAAAAGTTTTATAAAAAAACTGTTTTAGCGTAAAAGAGAAAGATGCACCGCCGGGATTCCATACTCCTTCCGAGTTACAAGCCGTTACTTCGAAGGAGTACTTCCCGGGCGGAAGGTCCCGGTAAATAACTGTGCGTTCCTGCGCTGGCGATAGATATTTCCACACCGTCTCCAAACCCTTCAACCGGTATTTGAATTTCACTTTCCCCGTTGAAAGGAATGTCGGGGCGTTAAAACGAAATTCGGCTTCCGCTATTCCTTTTAATGCAAACGGTTTAATAGTCTTGGCAGGGAGAAAAAGCCGGCGGTTAAAAAATACCTTTTCGATCACGATCCCGGGTGGAACCCGGTTAAAACGAATAGTTCCCGGGTTTAAGCAGGATATCCCATTCTTGGTGATGAAGAGGAATTCCCCGTTTTTGGATTTCAAAGCCGAGTTCCTGGAAAATTTATATTCGAATTCAAGGCTTTCCATCCCGTCGGATATCCCGTATGAGGCACATTGAATTCGATCGGTCTCCCGGTTAAATTGCTCCAATTGTTTTTTCTTGACGCGAAGGATACCGCTGTCGCTCATTAACCAGAAATTACCCTGTGAATCCTCGAAAAACTGGTAGAGGAAATTTGAATCCAACCCCTCAGCGGTGGTAAAAGAAACATACTTCCCATCTTTGAATTTTTTAAGTCCTTTTCCCTCGGTAGCTATCCAGGAAACGCCGGGCAGACCCCCTGGAGAAGCAGCATCTTCATAAATACAGGGAATCGAAATGCCCTCGAAGAATTTTTCCATTGTTTCCTTTTTAAACTCGCCGTTTTTTAAGAAAGTGATCCCGCTGTCCCCGGCAATCCATATATTGTGTCTTTTGTCTTCATAGACATTATGGATTATTTTACCCGATAGACCGTCATCGACTTTAAACGTTTCGAGTTTATCGCTGTTGGAACGCAGCACGCTTACGCCGTCAAACGTGCAGAACCATAAATTATTTTTCGAGTCGTTGAATATCGATGTAACTGTGTTGTCTGCCAACCCGTTTTTGTCGGTATATTGTTTGAAATCCCCGTTCTTTTTTTGGAATATGCCTTTCCCGTTGGTTCCCAGCCACAGGTTCCCGGTAAAATCTTCAGCGATAGCAACGATACCGGTCCCTGAGAGTTTTGGAGGCGAGACGGTTTCGATTAGCCGGTCTCCCCGGAACCGGAGTAATTTCCCCCCCTGGAGGCTGATCCAGGTATCCCCGTCATGACTTTCGAAAAGAGCTGACGGAGTTTCTCCTTTGCGATCTTTTAAAGGCGCAAAAGGTCTGAATATTCTCTCTTTCAATCGCTTCAGTCCCTTTCCGTCCGTTCCTATCCAGGTACTTTTTTCTTTATCTTCAAAAAGGCAGCTAACTATCATAGAACCCAGGATCTTCTCGGAACTGAAGGAACCGTCGCTGTTTTTTATTAATCGATTCAAACCGGTGGAGGTCCCGATCCATAGACTCCTGTCCGAGTCTTCGATTATACTGGAAATAATGGTATCGGTTAAATCTTCCCCTCCCGTCGGTATTGCGGTTCCTTCTCCATTTACCCGATAAAGGCCTGTAAACGTACCGATCCAAAAATCTCCACGACTATCTTCAAACAACTTATTAATTAGGACATTTTCCAATCCCCGGATTAAATATTTATCAAATCTCTCCTGCTTAAAAATAAATATTCCATTTTCACGGGAACCAAACAATAGGTGGCCTTTACTATCTTCGATAATGGAATTGATCTTTTTACCGGAAAGACCGTGGGATGAGTCGAAATGGGTGAATTTTCCCCCTGAGTACCGGCTCACATAACTGGAAGTAAAACCGATCCAGGTATTGCCCCTCTTATCCCCTGTGATATGGCGAATATCATTATCAGAGATGCCGTCCTTTTCGGAAAAAATTTTGAATTCGCCTGTACGATAATTGAATGAGGCTAAACCTTTATTTCTTCCAATCCAGAGAATTCCTTTTTTATCGACGCAGAGGCTCCGGATTTCCTGCGAAGAGATTTCTTCTCTTTCCGAAAAGCGATAGACCTGGAAATTAACCCCATCGAACCTGGCTAAGCCTTTAGAGGTTCCAATCCATAAATACCCGTCCTGCGTCTGGTTAATGGATAGAACCGTTGAAACGAGAAGGCCTTCAGCCATCTCCCATTGGTTTAAAATATACTGGTCGATTTTTTTTTGCGGGTTTAAACCCCATAAATAACCCCGGTTAGATAAAATTATAATTATCGCTGTCATTATAACGATAATCGTTCCACATGTTGCCGGATTTAAACCCGGAAGTACTTTTCTTCTCATTTTCTTCAATTTATCTAAGGTAGAATAATACTGCAAACTGCTTAATATTTCAAGCCCAAGAAGTTGTTTCAATTGTTTCAAAAGAAAACCTTCCACCGGGTCTGCGGACAATAGCGGGAGGATCGGTGATGAATTGATGTGGGGGCACTGCCCGCAAAAAAAATTTTCTCGAAAAAATCGCTTTATTATTTTAATTTCTTTGATATAATCTTCTCGGTGAAAAAATTAAGGCTTTTTTACCAACCTATCGGTCGGCGTCCTGCTGCCTGGAGGTAATAAAAACAAGGAGGCATAAATGAAGAATGCTGTTAAAGTACTTATACTGTTTTTTTTGTTGGGAAGGATTTTATTGGGCATCACACAAGATAACAAAGATATCAAAATGGAAGTATTCGAGAAAAACGAGGAATTACTGCCTTTTGCAGCGGTAGACCCGGATAACCGCGCCGTAACCGACCTCGACAAAGGAGAAATCGTGGTATTGCTCAATGGTAGGAATTTCCGGGGCTTTTCCCTCGAATACCCTTCGAAAAGCGGCAGCCAATATTCCGATTTGGCCGGTGTTCCCAAAGATTCCTGTTACGATATTACGATTCCTTATATATCCAACGTCGATGCAACATGGGAAATCCGGCTGGGAACCACCAGGAAAGGTGTGAAACTGATCACCTTGAAATCATTGAATATAAAGAAACTCCATGAACAAATCGACACCGCACCGGCAGAAACCCCCGGCACGAAAACCGATAGTAAAACCGTCTCCGTCAGTGTAGCCGACATGGATACCCATGAAACACTGCCCCAGGGCGAAACAAAAAAACAACAATCCGTCATCTCGACCCCCGACACTGCACCTGCAGCCCAACCCCCCGCTACTTTTTCGTTGGCTCTCCCCGCTGAAGCAAAAACCGATGTGTTCCAACGCCTGGAAAAAATTCGCTTCGATTTCACCGATACTGCCGCTGTCAACTACTTCGAATCGGCCATTCGATATCTCCGCCAGGACAGGATCAAAGACGCCCGTTTTTACTTTGCCAAATTAATGGAAACCCTGGGTAATGAAAAAAAAACGGGTGAATGGCTGCGCGAATTCATTGAAAAAATCGGACGCATCGACTATGGCTCTGAAAAAATGCTGGAAAAAATAACGGATTTATCAAAAATTTCACTAACGCTTCCTAAAATTACCGACCAGGATATCGGTAACATAAATATAAAAAAAATCCTCTCCCTCTGCCAGGAACTTCTAGACAAAAATCAAACCCTCAGCGAAGCGGCCGGGAATACCCTGGAACTTCTCCCGGCAATCCTGGAAACCCAGGAATCCCTTATATTTCAAGGGGAACGAAACAATAGATTGGCACCCCCGGATCAACAAGGCCATTATTACCGGCAAAGAGTGGAACTGTTCAAATCCCACTGCCGGCAGTTGGAAGACCGCGTGTTTATCGAGCCCGGGCGCTTGCAAAAAATCCTGGACCAACTGGAGCTGCTCCTCTCCCAGGTGTTCATGCAGCGGGCAGCGGTTAAACAATGCATCCTCGATCTTCAAAAATTAAATATTGTTGAAAATCAGCCGGAATTGATCGATTTTGTTACCGCCAACGGGCATAAATTCCCCGCGGAATTCAAGAACCCTTTTTTCAAGGTAAAGTTGGAAACCCTGGGGGTGGCACCGGGATTAATCGCTCAACCGTCATTCTTCGATGTGGTGACCGGCAGCCATTCCATTTCCAGGAATGCCCAGGGATTTTGGGAGGCTGTTTTCAATTATGGGATCACCATGATTTATATCCCGCAGGGCGAGTTTTCTATGGGGGTCCCCTGGGAATCCGGCGGCGCCGAGGATGAATCTCCGCAGCACAACGTTTACCTCGACGGCTGCTGGATATCGAAATATGAAATTACCTTCAACCAATATGACCCATTTTGCCAGGAAACCGGCAGAAAGCTAATGACGGATTGGGGGCGGGGTCGAAAAAAACACCCGGTAATCGGCGTATCCTGGAAAGACAGCCAGGATTTTTGCCAATGGTTGAGCCAGAGAACCGGCTTATATTTTCGTTTACCCACCGAAGCCGAATGGGAAAAGGCCGCGCGGGGGACACAGCTCCATCGATACCCCTGGGGAAACCGGGAGCCGGGTGGGGAGCACGCGAATTTCGCCGATGCAGCCTTTTTAAAAAAATACATCGAACTCAACCCTCCCATCGATGAACAAGACCGCAAACAAAAAACCGAGTGGATCGATGCTTCCATCGATGATGGGTTCGTTTTCACAGCGCAGGTGGGATCGTTTCCCCTCGGTGCATCGCCTTATGGAGTGATGGATATGGCCGGCAATGTGTGGGAATGGGTGGCGGATTGGTATGATGACGATTATTATCAACGGTCGCCTTCCTCCAATCCCCCGGG
>Ga0105104_10000538_pt1 | contig 29366 bp, 31 predicted proteins | sample PPLLaktember2015_3_FD_87034 | JGI IMG/M metagenome (GOLD analysis project Ga0105104, IMG submission 87034) | Freshwater sediment microbial communities from Prairie Pothole Lake near Jamestown, North Dakota, USA - PPLs Lake P7 Core (6) Depth... | ecosystem: Environmental > Aquatic > Freshwater >...
CTGCAGGCCCGGCAGGACGGACGGGTGCACTCGGTCTCGTCGCTGTACCAGAACGGCGGCGGCATCGATCTCCTGCTCGGCTGGCAGTGGCGGAAGACCGTCACTCAAGAGATCGAGTTCGAGGGCGGGCCCGGCCTCCACGTGAACGTGCTCAACCTGGGCGGAAAGCCCGGGCTCACCAACTTCAACGCCCTCCAGCTCGGCCCGGGCGGAATGACGGTGCTGCGCTGGCGCCCGGGATGGCGGCCCCACAAGGTGGGCTGGACCGTAGGTGCGGTGGGGGCGCTGGGCATCGACCTGTACGACCCGCTGAGGAGCAATGACCTCCGGATCGGGGTGGCGCTCCGGATGGGAGTGCTGCTCGGGGTGGACCTGCCGTGAGACGGCCCGCGCTCGGGGTTGCGGCGCTCCTCGGGGTGGCGCTCCTGGCCTGTCTCGGCCCCTACCCGAACGTGGGGGAGAAGCTGGACGAGGTGGACCTGGTGAATGGCACCTCGTACATCGCGCTCGACGCGGGTGCGGCGCGCATCCTCATCCTCGCGCCGTTCGACGGGGGGGCGGCGGCGCCCTTCACCCGCATCGACGAGCAGCAGCCGCGGGCGGTGCAGACGCTCCAGGGCACCTACTCCGGCGACGCCACGAACACCCTGGCCGTCACCTTCTCCAGCACCACGCTGTTCTCGCTGCCCAACGAGGCCTCGAAGCCGGTGAGCGATCGCATCGGAGCGAAGCGGACGGAGCTCGCGCCGCCGATGGAGAGTGACATTCGGATCGACACCAGGACCGAGGAGGTGCTGGAGCTCTCGGGCTCGCGGGACATGGCGGGGCACTACCTCACCCTGCTCGGACGGACGGCGGTCATCACCGGCACCGAGGCCACCGTGACCGCCTGCGCGTTCCACATGGCGAACCTGGTGGTGGAGTCGTCCGAGGCGCGCATCCCCGGGTTCAACAGCGCCGGGATGACGGAGTACCTGAACCGGGTCGAGCCCTTTCAGGGCATCCTCTCGGGAACCGTCAGCGTGGGCCTGGTGGGGCTCTTCAGCCCGGTCGTGACGACCACCTACAGCAACTACGCCGACTTCGAGGGGGTGGTCCTCGACGGCGTGCAGGTGTCGAGCACCAACGCCAGCGGCGATGGCGCGCTCACGGGTGTCCTCGGATTCCGCATCCAGCGCAAGGGTCTCCCCGACCTGGAAGGGCAGGTGGACTACCGGGCCGTGACCCTCACCGGCGGCAACGAGTCCGGCGACTACCTGGTCCGCCTCGATGGCGGGACCGAGTTCGCCGTGCCCACCGGACGGCGCGTTCCGGGGCTGGAGGAGTGCCTGGGGCTCTGAGCCGCTGTCGGACTAGGCCGCGCCCGGCTTGCTGAACCGGAGCGCGCCCTTGCCCGCGTCCACCAGGACGGTGTCGCCGGCGACGTACGAGCCGGAAAGTACAGACATCGCGAGCGGATCCTGGAGGTACTTCTGGATGGCCCGCTTCAGCGGTCGCGCGCCGTAGGCCGGGTCGTACCCGTGCTCGGCGAGGAAGGCCACCGCCGCCGGAGTGAGATCCAGGGTCAGGCGCCGGTCCTCGAGCAGCTTCCGCAGCCGGGCGAGCTGGATCTCCACGATGCGGTTCATCTGCTCGCGGCGGAGCGGCTCGAAGATGACGATCTCGTCCACCCGGTTCAAGAACTCGGGCCGGAAGTGCTGGCGGAGCGCGTCCATCACCCGCGAGCGCGTCGCCTCGTCGAGGGTGTCCTTCCCCTCGATGCCGATCTGAAGCGCCTGACTGCCGATGTTGGAGGTCATGATCAGCACGGTGTTCTTGAAGTCCACCGTGCGTCCCTGGCTGTCGGTGAGCCGGCCCTCGTCGAGGATCTGCAGCAGCACGTTGAACACGTCGTGGTGCGCCTTCTCGATCTCGTCGAACAGCACCACCGAGTAGGGCCGGCGCCGCACCGCCTCGGTGAGCTGGCCGCCCTCCTCGTAGCCGACGTACCCCGGAGGAGCGCCGATGAGCCGCGCCACCGCGTGCCTCTCCATGTACTCGGACATGTCGATGCGGATCATCGCGTTCTCGTCGTCGAAGAGGAACTCGGCCAGCGCCTTGGCGGTCTCGGTCTTTCCCACGCCGGTGGGCCCGAGGAAGATGAACGAGCCGATGGGCCGGTTGGGGTCCTGGAGCCCGCTCCGCGCTCGACGGATCGCGTTGCTCACCGCCTCGATGGCCTCGCGCTGCCCGATGACCCGCTGTTCCAGCCGCTCCTCCATGTGGACGAGCTTCTGGATCTCTCCCTCCATGAGCCGGCTCACCGGGATGTGAGTCCACTTGGCCACCACCTCGGCGATGTCCTCGGCGTCCACCTCCTCCTTGAGGAAGCGCTGCTTCTTCTGCAGCTCGGCCAGCGCCGCGTTCTGCTGCTCCAGCTCCTTCTGCAGGCTGGGGAGGATGCCGAACTTGATCTCCGCGGCCTTGTTCAGATCGCCCTGGCGCTCGGCGGCGGCCTGATCGCCCCTGGCCTTCTCGATGCGCTCCTTGACCGAACGGATCTTCTGGATCGCGGCCTTCTCGGCCTCCCAGTGCGCCTTCAGCTGGCTGAACTGCTCGTTGAGGTCGGCGAGAGAGCGTTCGATCTCCGAGAGACGCTCGCGGGAGTTCGGGTCGGTCTCCTTCCGGAGGCCCTCGCGCTCGATCTCCAGCTGCATGATGCGGCGGCGGACGTCGTCGATCGCCTGGGGCATCGAGTCGATCTCGATGCGCAGCCGGCTCGCCGCTTCGTCGACCAGGTCGATGGCCTTGTCGGGCAGGAACCGGTCGGAGATGTAACGGTTGCTGAGCGTCGCCGCGGCGACCAGCGCCGAGTCCTGGATCCGGACGCCGTGATGCACCTCGTAGCGCTCCCGGAGCCCGCGGAGGATGCTGATGGTATCGGCGACCGAGGGCTCGCCGACCAGCACCGGCTGGAACCGCCGTTCGAGGGCCGCGTCCTTCTCGATGTGCTTGCGGTACTCGTCCAGGGTGGTGGCGCCGATGCAGTGCAGCTCGCCCCGGGCCAGCGCGGGCTTGAGCATGTTGCCGGCGTCCATGGCACCCTCGGCCTTCCCGGCGCCGATGAGGGTGTGGAGCTCGTCGATGAAGACGATGATCTGTCCCTCGGCGGCGGCCACTTCCTGGAGCACGGCCTTCAGCCGCTCCTCGAACTCACCGCGGTACTTGGCTCCGGCGACCATCGCGCCCAGGTCGAGCGCGACCAGCCGCTTGTCCTTGAGGCCCTCGGGCACGTCGCCGTCGACGATGCGGCGGGCGAGGCCCTCCACGATGGCGGTCTTTCCCACGCCGGGGTCACCGATGAGCACCGGGTTGTTCTTCGTCCGCCGGCTGAGCACCTGGATGACGCGGCGAATCTCCTCGTCGCGGCCGATGACCGGATCCAGCTTGCCGGCGCGCGCCGCGGCGGTGAGGTCGCGCCCGTACTTCTCGAGGGCCTGGTAGGTGTCCTCGGCCTCCTGGGTGGTCACCCGCTTGCCGCCCCGGATGTCCTTCAGGACGGTCAGGATGCGGTCGCGGGTGATGCCGGACGACTTCAGCGCCTCGCCGATGTGGCCCTTGTCCTGGGCGAGGGCGAGGAGGAGGTGCTCGCTGGAGACGTACTCGTCCTTGAGCTTCTTGGCCTCGTCCTCCGCCTTGTCCAGATCGCGGAGCAGCCGCTGGCTGAGGCTCGCGCCCGCGCCGCCCTGGATCTTGGGAAGGCGCTCCAGTGCCTCGTCGACGCGGCTCTGAACCAGGCCGGGATCGGCCCCGATGCGACGAAGGAGCGCCTCGGCCACGCCCTGCTCCTGGGTGAGCAGCGCCTTCGCCAGATGCTCGGGCTCGACCTCGGGGGAGCCCATGCGGCGCGCAAGGGTCTGGGCCGCCTGAAGGGCCTCCTGGGCCTTCAGGGTGAACTGTTCGATGCGCATGGAGCTACCGTAAGTCCCGGCACGAAGTTGGCAAGCAGGGCAAGGGCAGGTACAAGCCCTCGGAATGACGCGTGGGGAGGCGCACGGCGGGTATCTCTGCCGGCTCGAGACGCTGGAGGGCGGGGAGCTTCCTCGCCTGGCCCGCGAATCGCTCGAGGAGGACGGCCAGCCGTCCCAGGGCGCGGGACTCCTCGTGTCGGTGGTGAAGAAGGTGGTGCGACTTGCGTACGACGGTCCCCACACCTACGGGCGCCGCGGCGCTCACTGGTACGGCAAGCACCACGCGCTGGCGGCCCGCCTCTCCACCGCGCTCGGGGTGACGGTGCACGCCTACGTGTTCGACCCGGAGGAGCTCGAGCAGGTCGTCACCTACGGCGGGGGGCACCGGGTGGGCGGGGAGACGCTCCTTTACGAGGACGTCGAGGTCGACGCGGACGAGCTCTCCGAGGAGGCGTTCGACAAGCTCCGCGAGCGCTGGCCGATGGGTCACCTGGGGCGTCTTCTCGGGCTGGCCCGGCCGGAGCTGCTCCGGCTGCCCCGCGCCCGGAGCGTGCTCATCCCGCTCGACGTGGATGCGGCGCCGCTGCTCGGACCGCTCTTCGGCGGCCAGGCGGTCGACCCGCGGGGCTGAGCGGACCGCCGTCTCCTCCGCGGCGACAGCCCCCCGGGCTCACCTGGCCGGCGGCGACTCGTCCCCGGTGAGGCCGCTCGCGTCCTGCGTGCCGCCGGGGTTCGGGGGCGTCGGCGCCGCCTCGGCCTCGAACCTCTGGGCCTGAGCGCGCGCGTGCACGACGAGAAACGCGACCACCGCGACGTTGACCACCAGAACCACCAGGCGAGTCCAGCGAAAGCGGTGCACCATCTCGAACACCTCGAACGGCAAGAGCGAGCCGGTCACGCCGACCACCACCCAGGCACCCCAGGGCCGCCGCCGGTGGAGGGCCCAGCCCTCGAAGAGGGTGACGACGCCGTCCACGAGAAGGGCCAGCAAGGTGATGTGGAGACCGCGCGGAGTCGTGGCTTGCTCGAGCGCCCGGCCGAGCAGCACCGCGTAGGCACGGGTGGAGCTGTTCCGGAACTCGTGCGCCCACTCCGCCAGCTCATCCTTCCAGCCGAAGGCGAGGGTGGCCGCCAGCCCGAGGAAGAGCAGGAGCTCCGCCGCGCCCTTCACCCACTTGTAGGTGATGACCGCCCGAAGTGCCGCCTCGTCCACGCCGGCCCGCATCGCTCCGCCATCTTCCTCTGGAACGAAGCGACGCTAGCGCGGTGCCTCGTCCTTCAGCGCCGCCCAGGCCTTCACCCTGGCCGAGCGGAAGTACTGGGCGACAATGGCCAGCGTGCCGGCGACGAGCACGGTCTGGATGATGGAGGTGCCCAGGGTCAACGTCGGGGCGAGGCCCGGATCGGGTGGGACCCGCTCCCCGGGGGGGAGCACCTGGGTGGCGAACCGCGCGAAGCGCAGGGCGAAGGCCGCGTCTGCCGCCCCATCGACGGTCCGCAGCACGGCGGAGACCAGGGCCGCGCCACAGAGGAGACGCCGGATTCCTTCCCGGGAAAGCCCCGCCGGCCGAAGCACCCTTCCCGCGGAGACGAAGGTGAAGAACATGGAGATGGCGACCACCACGAGCAGCGCCGCCCGGGCGTGCCGGTCCGGCTGAGACGCCCGGGCGTGGGCCTCCGCCAGCCGGGCGAAGAGGTCCGTGGTCGGCGTGCCTCGAGGGAGCGACTCGGCGCTCCGGATCCCGCGGTCGGACAGGCCGACGGCCGCGCTGACCGAGGCCGCGCCCGACACGCCGGACACCAGCATGCAGATGATGGCCACGGCCCGCGCCTGCGAGCCGACCGCGGACCGCGGCGCAGTCAACGGGGGAACGCCTCGACGAACTTGAGCCGGAGGTCCGTGAGGAGCGAGTCGAAGAAGCGCTCCTCCTCCATGGTGAGATTCCCCCGGGTCTTCTCCCGGAGCAGGGAGAGGAGATCCAGGACCTCGCGGGCCAACTCCGCGTCCTTGTTCACGGTGCCGGACTCGGGATGCGCCTGCACGCCCATGTGGATGAGCGCCGAGGAGGCGAATCCCAGCAGAACGGTGGTGAAGTCGATGGCCTGGCTGGCGCGCTCGAGCACGAACGTCTCACCGCGTGCGCGCTCGTCGCCGGAGGCCACTGCCGTCACTCCTCGTCGATCTCGTCGTCGAGGAAGTCGTCGGTGTCGGCCATGACGGTCTCCACCTGGGCGGCCTTCTCCGAGACGTCGGGAAGGGATTTGAGGTAGCGCTCCCAGGCCTTTTCGTCGACCTCTCCCTGGGACAGGTAGCGGGCTGCGGTGCGCTTGTCGATGCTCTTCGGGTCGAGCGGCTCGGCCATGGCGGGCGAATTTGACGGGCGGCCCTCCGGTCGTCAACAACCCTCTCCGGGAGAGGGCATCGCGTGAGCGCCGTGAGGTTGCCGAGAGGGCTGTACGCCGTGGTGGACGACGGCGCGCGTGCGGATCTGACGCTGGCCGAGCAGGCGCAGGTGCTGGCCCGCGCGGGGGTCCGCGTCGCGCAAGTCCGGTGCAAGCGCGCCGTGGGCCGGGCGGCGTGGGAGGCGGTGCGCGCGGCGGTGGAAGCGCTGCGGGCGGAGGGCGTGGTGGCGCTGGTGAACGACCGGGTGGACTGGGCGCTCCTCTCCGGAGCCGACGGGGCGCATGTGGGTGACGAGGACCTCCCTCCGTCGGAGGCGCGCCGGCTGCTCGGCCCGGACCGTCTCCTGGGGGTCACGGTCCGCGGGGCGGCGGGGGCCCGCGAGGCGGCCGCGGCGGGGGCGAGCTACGTGGGGCTCGGGCCGGTCTTCGCCACCCGGACGAAGGAGGTCCAGGCTCCGGTGCTCGGCCTGGAGCGGCTCCGGTGCGAGGTGGAGGGGACCCCGCTCCCGGTGGTGGCCATCGGTGGGATCGGGCTCGAGACGGTCACCGCCGTCGCCCGCACGGGGGTTCACGGGGTGGCGGTCGTGTCCGACCTGTGGTCGGGGGGTGACCCGGCCTCACGCGTCCAGGCGCTGCAACGAGCCTTCCTTCTGGGGGAGACTGAGGGCCTCACGTGAAGCCTCACGGACACGTCGTGCGCCGGCCCACCATCGGTCTGACCCCGGACGTCGAGGACGCGGCCGGTGGAGAGGCTCCACCGCGCTACGTGCTGAAGTCCCCTTACGCAGAAGCGGTGTTCCGCGCAGGTGGGCTGCCGATGGTGCTGCCGCTGGCGACCGACCCGGGGATGATCGACGCCTTCCTCGACCGCATCTCCGGGCTGGTGGTGACGGGAGGCGCGTTCGACGTTCCACCCGAGGCGTACGGCGAGGCTCCACGCGAGGGGCTGGGAACGCTCAAGCCGGCGCGGACCCGGTTCGAGACGGCGCTGCTCCAGGCGGCGCTCCGGCGGAACATGCCGGTGCTCGGGGTGTGCGGCGGGATGCAGCTGCTCAACGTGGTGCTGGGCGGCACGCTGCTCCAGGACATCCAGCGCGACCTCCCCGAGGCCCGAAACCACGAGCAGGCGCACGACCGGACCCAGCCCTCGCATCCGGTGGAGGTGCGGGAGGGAACGGTGCTGGCGGAGCTCCTGGGGCGGGGGCAGCTGATGGTGAACTCCACGCACCACCAGGCGGTGTCGCGGCTGGGGGAGGGGCTGGTGTCGAGCGCGGTGGCGCCGGACGGGGTGGTGGAGGCCATCGAATCCAGCAACGGGGCGTTCGCCGTCGGGGTGCAATGGCACCCGGAGCTGCTGCTCCAGTCGATGCCCCTGCAGCTCGGCGTCTATCGAGGGCTGGTCACGCGTGCGCGCGACGCGCGGCGCTGAGCCTGGACGCGCGGCGCTCCTGCGCCGCTCCGCGGGCGTCCCCCTGGTGCGGGGGGCTGAGCCTGGACGCGCGGCGCTCCGGCGACGCGTCCCGCGGGTGCTCCTCGTGGGCGGGCTCGAGCCGTCCGGTCGGGCCGGGCTGCTCGCCGACGCGGAGGCGGTCCGGGCTCGAGGTGGAGCTCCGCTGGTCGTCGCGGCGGCGGTCACGGCGCAGGGGCGCAGGACGTTCGGCTGGAGCGCGGTCTCGCCCGCGCTGCTCGCCTTGCAGCTCCGCGCGCTCCGCGAGCTCGGGCCGATCGACGCGGTGAAGCTCGGGATGCTCCCTGGTCCGGGGCAGCTCCGCGCACTGCGGCGAGCGCTCCGTGGGGTGCGAGTCCCCTGGGTGGTGGATCCCGTCGTCCGGGCCTCGTCAGGCCAGCGCCTCTCGGGACTCGGTCGGCGCGACTACCTGGCCCTCGCGGGGCCCGAGGTGTGGCTCACGCCCAACGCGGTGGAAGCGGCGTGGCTCCTGGGTGTGCGGAAGATCGAGGACGCCCTCGAGGCCCGGCGCGCGGCCGAGGTTCTGGAGGCACTCGGCTTCGGCGGGGTGGTGGTGAAGGGTGGCCATCTCGGAGGACGGACGGTGGTGGACGTGCTCGTCCGCGAGGGCAGGGCCCATGCGTTCCGCGCGACCCGACTGCCGCGCGGCCCCGAGCATCGGGGAACGGGCTGCCGGTTCGCCTCGGCGCTCGCGACCGAGCTCGGGCGCGGCACCGCCGCTCAACGTGCCGTTGCCAGGGCACGGGCGCTCGTCCGTCGCTCACTCCGGCCCGTCGGCGACGCGCGCTCCAGCGCGGCACGGGTGCGCTAGGCTCGGCGGGCGGTGCCGTCCAGGCTCCCCGATCGTCTGCGAGAGCGCCGGGAGCTCGCGCAGGCCGCTCGGCCGGGCACGGCGGCTCGGGCCCGAGTCCGCCCGGTTCACCTCGGGGCACGAGCGGACCCCAGCTGCACCGGTCCCCGGCGGAGCGGAGACCGCGTGGTACGCTCGGGCGAAGAGGTCCGTCGAGCGTGGCAGGTCCCGTCTACAGCTTCGGTCCGTTCCGGCTCGAGGCCCACGAGCGCCGGCTGCTGCGAGACGGCTCCGTCGTCCCGCTCCCGGGGAAGGCCTTCGACACGCTCGTGCTCCTCGTCGAGGGTGCCGGCAGCCTGCAGCGGCAGCAGGACCTGATCGACCGGCTGTGGCCGGACACCTTCGTCGAGCCGAACAACCTCCAGTACAACGTGTCGCTCATTCGCCGCGTCCTCGAGCGCACGGATGGGGTCGAGCTGCAGACCGTCCGCGGCCAGGGCTATCGCCTGGTCGCGGAGGTGGCTCGCGAGGGCGCGCTGGCTCCGGCAAGACCCGTGGATGGTGCGGCCCAGCGCAACTACGTCTGCAAGGCCCAGGACGGCACCCGGCTCGCGTATGCCCGGCTCGGTGACGGTCCGCCCATGGTCAAGGCAGCCAACTGGCTGAGCCACCTCGAGCTGGACTGGCGGTTCGAGGTCTGGAGGCACTGGCTCGACCTCTTCAGCCGGCGACACACGCTGGTGCGCTACGACGCTCGAGGCAACGGCCTCTCCGACTGGGCGCCTCCGGAGCTCAGCTTCGAGCGCTTCGTCTCGGATCTGGGCACCGTGTTCGACGCGGCGGGTGTGCAGCGAGCGCCGCTCGTCGGTCTCTCCCAGGGAGCTTCGGTCGCCGTCGCCTACGCTGCCCGGCATCCGGAGCGGGTGTCGGCGCTGGTTCTCATCGGCGGCTGTGCCCGGGGCTGGCGGGCGAAGAACAAGCCCAAGCTGACCCGTGCCTTCGAGGCGATGATGGTGCTCATGCGCCAGGGGTGGGGCGGCCGCAACGCGGCGTTCCGGCAGATCTTCACCACCACCTTCTTTCCCGAGGCGTCCCAGGAGCTGGCCGAGGAGTTCAACGAGCTGCAGCGGCTCACGACGACTCCGGACAACGCCGCGGATCTGCTCTCCGCGCTCGGCGACATCGACATCCGGGAGGAGCTGGGCCGCGTGAGCGTTCCGACGCTGGTGCTCCACAGCCGGGATGACGCCGTCGTGCCGATGAAGGACGGGCTCGAGCTGGCGAGCGGCATCGCCGGCGCACGCTTCGTCCCCCTGGAGAGCCGCAACCACGTGGTGCTGCCGACCGAGCCGGCGTGGGCGCGATTCTCCCAGGAGATCGAGACGTTCCTCGCTCAGGAAGCCCTCAGCTAGCGCTCAGGGTTCCCAAAAGCTTCGGCGGTGTCCCGCTCCGTAGCGTGGCGGCATGCACCACGAAGCTTCGAGGTTGCCCGTTCGGACCGGGACCACCGGCGCGCTCACCCGCTGGCTCTCGCTGCAGGCCTACGGGCTGGTGACCCGCACGCTCTTTCGGCCCACCACGCCACCGCGGACGATGCGCCGACGCTTCGAGCGCTTCGGCGGGCAGTCGCGGGCCGCGATGCTCGCGCGGCACCCGGCGGTGGTCTTCGGGGACCGAGGAGTGGGGCAGCTCGTCATCGAGAGCGTACGTGCGACGTCGCGTCCGCCTCGCAGGCTGCTCTACCTGCACGGCGGAGCCTTCGTGATGGGCTCGACCGCGTCATACCGAAGTCGGGCCATCCGCTTCAGCTACCGCTGCGATGCCGAGGTGTTCGTTCCCGACTACCGGCTCGCGCCGGAGCACCCGTTCCCCGCCGCGCTCGACGATGCAGTGTCGGCCTGGCGAGCGCTGGCGGCGACCGACGACGGAAGACCGACCCTCGTCGCCGGAGACTCCGCTGGCGGCGGTCTCGCCCTGAGCCTGCTGGTCCGGCTCCGCCAGCTCGGCGAGCCCTTGCCCGGCGGGGCCGTCCTGCTCTCGCCCTGGGCGAACCTCAGCACGGCAGCGGTCACCGGCGATCACCGGGACCTCTGGCTCGGCGACGAGCACCTCCGCCGGTGGGCGCTCCACTACGTGGGCCGTGCCGATCCCCGGGATCCGCTGGTCTCTCCGGCGTATGCCGACCTGAGCGGCCTCCCCCCGATGCTGGTGCTGGTGGGCGAGGACGAGGCGCTCGCGGAGGAGACTCGCCGCCTGACGGCCCGCGCGCGCGATGCCGGGACCGACGCCCGTCTCTCGATCGGCCCGGGCATGCAGCACGACTGGCCGCTCACGCTGCCCTGGCTGTCCGAGAGCCGCCGGGCGTGGGTGGAGATCGCGAGCTTCGTCGCGGAGCGTGCCCCCGACCTTCCCCCGACCGCGAGGGCGGTCCGGGGCTTCACCGAGCAGCGGGTGTGCACGCGCACGCTCGAAGGAGCCGTGACATGAGGCGAGTGGCGTACGTGCTGTATGGCGGTGTCTGTTACGGGGTGTTCCTGGCCACGTCCCTCTACGCGATCGCATTCGTGGAGGGCCTGCCGGTGCCGCGCACGCTGGATGCCGGAGGGCCATCCTCCGCGCCGGCCACCGCGCTGCTCGTCGACGCGCTGCTGCTGACCCTGTTTGCCCTGCAGCACAGCGGGATGGCACGCCGCGGATTCAAGGACGTGTGGACCCGCATCGTCCCGGAGCCGATCGAGCGGAGCACCTACGTGCTCGCCACGAGCAGCTGCCTGATCGCGCTCTTCGCGCTCTGGCGTCCGATCCCCGCGGTGGTGTGGAGCGTCGAGTCCCCCGTGCTCCGCGGGGTGCTCTTCGCCGTCTCCGCACTCGGGTGGTTCATCATGCTGTTCAGCACCTTCCTCATCAACCACTTCGAGCTCTTCGGGCTGCGGCAGGTGTTTCTGGCGGCGCGTCGCAAGGAGCTCCCGGCGCCCCCGTTCCGCACGCCGGTGCTCTACAAGGTCGTCCGCCACCCCATCTACCTGGGATTCGTCCTCGCGTTCTGGGCCGCGCCGACCATGACCGTCGGCCACCTCGTCTTCGCGGTGGCGACGCTGGGGTACATCCTGGTCGGCATCCAGCTCGAGGAGCGGGATCTCATCCGCGAGTACGGAGCGCGCTACCTCTCCTACCGCGAGCAGGTGCGCGGGCTGATCCCCATCCCGCGCCGGCTTCCCGAGGCGTCCGGGGCAACGGTCCAGGCGAAATAGAGCCCACGGCTTCGGGCCTCGCAGCGCCGCACCACGGACAATGGGCGATCACGGACGCCGCCACTCATCCGGGGCGAAGTCACGGCCTCAGTTGCCGCGCGCCCGGCTCTCGAAGCGGGTGAACTCGGAGAGGAATACGAGATCGATGGTCCCGGTGGGTCCGTTTCGCTGCTTGGCGACGATGAGCTCCACCGGCGTCGCGCCCCGCCCGCCAGCGCCGTAGCCCCGGCTCCCGCCGCCGCCGTCCTCGTCGTCGCCCTCGTCGTCGCGGTGGATGAACATCACCACGTCCGCGTCCTGCTCGATGGCGCCGGACTCGCGGAGGTCGGAGAGCATCGGCCGTCCGCCCTTGCGCTCCTCCACCTTCCGGTTCAGCTGGCTCAGGGCGAGGATCGGAACCTCCAGCTCCTTGGCCAGCGCCTTCAGCGAGCGGCTGATCTCGCTCACCTCGAGCTGCCGGCTCTCCACCTTGCCCTTCTGGTGCATCAGCTGGAGGTAGTCCACCACCAGGAGCCCCAGGCCCTGGTTCTTCTGCTTCAGACGGCGGGCCTTGGCCCGCAGGTCGAAGGGGGAGAGGGCGCCGGTGTCGTCGATGAAGAGAGGCGCGTTGAAGAGGCTGCCCGCGACCTCCTGGAACTTCTCCTCGTCGTGCGGCGTCAGCCGCCCGCCTCGGAGCTTCTTCATGTCCACCCGGGCGGCGCTGGCCAGCAGGCGCATGAGCAGCTGATCCGCCGGCATCTCCAGGGAGAAGATGCCCACCGGCCGCTCCTCCTTGAGCGCCACGTGAATCGCCACGTTCATCGCCAGCGACGTCTTTCCCACTCCGGGCCGCGCGGCGAGGATGAGGAGCTCGCCGGGGTGCAGCCCGGTGAGCTGCAGGTCGAGGTCGACGAAGCCGGTGGAGAGCCCGGTCACGCCGCTCGACGACATCTTCATCCGGTCGAGCAGGTCGAGCGTGCGCTCCATCAGCTCGCGGACCGGCTTCAGCTCGCCCTCGCGCTTGCGCTCCGCCAGCTGGAACACGCGGCGCTCGGCCTCGTCGAGGATGGCCTCCAGCTCGCCGGTGTCCTGGCTCGCCAGCTCGAGGATCTCCCGCCCCACGTTGGCCAGCCGGCGCCGGACCGACTGGTCCTTGACGATCCGCGCGTACTCGACCGCGCTGGAGGCCAGGGGGACCACCTGGTCCAGCGTCATGAGGTACGCCGGACCGCCGACGCCCGCGAGCTGGCCGCGGGTCTTCAGCTCCTCGGAGAGGGTGAGGTGGTCGACCGGGCGCTGGGTTCCATCGAGGGCCAGCATCGCGGCGAAGATCTGCGCGTGCGCGGGGTGGGAGAAGTCATCGGCGTGGACGACCTCGGCCACCGAGGCCACCACCGTGTTGTCCCCCAGGACCGCGCCGAGCACCGCCCGCTCGGCGGCCAGGTCCTCGGTATGTGGACGCAGCGGCTGGACGACGGCCATCGATCACCACTCCCGGAGCAGCACAGGATCCCTCCGCTCCCTGACAGCAAGCAACGACAAACCGGCCCGGGGCGCGATTCTCCCGGGACGGCCTGGGAGAGGCTCAGGCCTCGGGAACGACCTCGACCTTGATCTTCGCCGCGACGTCCCGGTGGAGGCGAATCTCCACCTCGTGGACGCCCACGGTCTTGATCGGCTCGGGGAGGTGGATATGGCGGCGGTCCACCTTCTGCCCCTTGGCCGCCAACGCCTCGGCGATGTCCAGCGCGGTGACCGAGCCGAAGAGCTTGTCCTGCTCGCCGACCTTCCGGGCCACGGTGATCGACACCGCGTTGATCCGCTTGGCCTGCTCCTCGGCGTTGCCGCGAAGCTTCGCCTGGCGCGCGGAGATGACCGCGCGGTCATGCTCGAGCTGGGCGACGTTGGCCTCGTTGGCCAGCACCGCCAGCTTCCGGGGCAGCAGGTAGTTGCGGCCGAAGCCGGGCTTCACGTTCACCAGCTCGCCGGACTTGCCCAGGTTGGGGACGTCCTCGCGGAGGATGACCTTCATCGGCATGGCAAGAGTCCTCCTCAGCCCACCAGCGCGTTGTAGGGAATGAGTGCCAGACCACGGGCGCGCTTGATGGCCACTGCCACCTGGCGCTGATGCTTGGCGCAGTTCCCCGAGATCCGCCGGGGGATGATCTTCCCCCGCTCGGTCACGAAGTACTTCAGCATCGCCTGGTCCTTGAAGTCGGGGTGGCTGCCCTTCTCGGCGCAGAAGCGGCAGACCTTCTTGCGGCCGAAGCCGCCCCGTCCGCCGCGCTTCTCGTCGTCACCGCCGGGACCGCCGGCGCCGCCACCACCACCGAAGCCGCCGCCACCACCGCCGCCGAAGCGACCGCCGCCACCGCTGCGCGGCCCGTCGTTCCGTGACCCGTTTCCGTTTCCGTACTGTCCGGTCATGTCGTGCTCCCGCCTGTGGAGGCCTAGGCCTCCTCCGGCGCCTCCTCGTCCAGGCCCTCGACCTCGATACCCTCGCGCGGGGGACCCGCACGCTCGGGCGCGGGGCCACCACGGGCCTCGTCCACGTCACCCGCCAGCTTCACGTCCTCCTGGACCGGCCGGCTCTCGGGGTCGACGTGGTCGGCCACTTTCACGCTGAGCCAGCGGGTGACCTCGTCGAGGTTCCGGAGGTTGCGCTCCACCTCCGCCACCAGGCCGTGGCCGCCGAGATAGGAGGCGTGGACGTAGATGGCCCGGGGCTGCTTGGCCACCGGGAACATGGTCTTCTTCTTGCCCCACACCGTGAAGCGGATCAGCTTGCCGCCTTCGCGGTTCACGATGCCGCGGACGCGGTCCTTGATCCGGTCCACACCGTCGTCGGTGAGGTCGGGCTTGACCAGGAAGATGGTTTCGTACTCGCGCAGGTGATGCGCGGTGCTCTGCTCTGTCATGTGTTCCTTCCCCTCGGGTTGTGCCCCGGGTCCAGTGCCCGGAGCGGGGATGCGGTCAGCGGCCGAGTGCCGGCACGCCCACCGGGGACGGGAACACCGCGCGCCCGTCGCCCTCGCGCTGCTTCCAAAGAACGAGCCGGCCTGACTATCGGGCAGGGCCCCCGGCGTCAAGTCCCAGCGGGGAGCTAGCGCCGGTTGTGCCGGTTCATCGCTTCGGCCAGCCCGAGCGACAGCCACGCGCGCGCCATGTCCACCGCCCGGTCGAGCAGCGGTGGGAGCGCCTCCTTCTCCTCGGAGGAGAAGTCGTGAAGGACGTGTCCCACCACCCGCTCCTTGGCGTTCGGCCCCTGCGGCTTGCCGATGCCGAACCGCAGGCGGGCGAAGTCGGGCGTCCCGAGCTGCTCGACGATGGACTCGAGGCCGTTGTGGCCGCCGGTCCCGCCACCCTTCTTGAGCTGCAGCCTCCCGAAGGAGAGGTCGAGCTCGTCGTGGATGACCAGCAGATCCTCGGGCGCCACCTTGTAGAAGCGCGCCGCCGCGGACACCGCCTCGCCCGAGACGTTCATGAACGTCTCGGGCAGGAGGAGCAACACCCGAGTGCGGCCGACGTCGCCCTGCCCGAAGCGGCCCTGGAACCTCGACTGGCCGAGCGGGATGCCCACCGCGCCGGCCAGCCGTTCCGCCACCCTGAAGCCCACGTTGTGCCGGTGCCCGGCGTACTCCCGGCCCGGATTCCCGAGCCCGACGACGAGCCTGGCCCCGTGCACGGACGGCTACTTCTTCTTCTCGTCCTTCTTGGACGGGGCGCCTTCCTTGGCCGCCGCCGGAGCCGCAGCGCCGCCCTTGCCCTCGGCCGCCTTGGCGTCTGCCGCTGCCGGGGCTGCACCCGCCGCACCGGCCGCCGGAGCGCCCGCCGCCGGAACCGCTGCCGCCACCACCGGAGCGACCTCCTCCTTCTCCGGCACCGAGACGACCGCGAGGGTGTAGTTGACGTGGCTCTTCACCCGGACGCCCTCTGGCAGTTTCACCTCGTTGATGTGGAAGGACTGGGCGATCTTGAGGTGGCTCACGTCCGCCTCGATCTTCTCCGGGATGGCCGAAGGCAGGGCGTAGACCTCGATCTCCCGCCGGCTCTGGGACAGGATGCCGCCCTCGGTGACGCCCACCGGCTTGCCGGTGAGGACCACCGGGACGTTCACCTTGATCTGCTCGTTCTCCCGCACGTCGATGAAGTCGGCGTGGAGCATCTCCCGGCTGACCGGGTCCTGCTGGTAGTCCTTGAGCAGCACCAGCCGCTCCGGCTGCCCGTCGAGCGTGAGGCTGAGCAGGGTGTTGAGCTTGTGGGGCGTGGCGATCGCCTTCTTCACCTCGACCGGGTCCACCGCGATGTGGACCGGATGCTCGAGGTGCCGTCCATAGACGACGGCGGGGACCAGCCCCTCGGCGCGGAGCCGCCGCGCAGAGCCCTTGCCCGCGCCATCGCGCACGCGTGCCGCCAGGGTGTTCCGGGTGACTGCCATGGGTTCTTCCTCTTCCAGCGTCGGTGCCTGGACCGGCATCCCACCCCCTGGTGGGCCCCGGGTCCGGGCGAAGGGCGCTCTACTTGCCAACCTCGGGCCCGGGGGTCAAGTCCGGGGCCCGGGCCTCACCACGGGTGAAGCGCGCGAGACGACGAGGCATTACCTCATGCGGGCCCCGGTGCTGCCCATGTTCCCCACGCGTTTCGTGCACCTCGAGGAGGCCCGCCGCCGGTTCGGTTCCCGGGTGGAACGGATGGGAGCGCTCCTCGGCGCGGGGGATCCGCTGGCCGACGCCGCGGTGGAGTGCCTCTCCGACCGGCCGGCCGACGAGCGCGAGCGGTGGGTCGATCAGGCGCTCCACGGCGATCCCCGCTCCCTTCCGGCGGAGCTTCGCTCCTTCCGGCAGACGCTCTCCGCCCTTCCATTCTGGGCTGACCTCGACCGCGCGCGCCGGGGAGGCGAGGTGCTGCTCAGGACGGGCTTCTTCGGCGGCATCGTCCTCGGCTTCCGCTCCCTGGTCGCGGGGTACTGCAGCCCGGCGGGGAACAAGCCGCTCGCCTTCTCCGGGCGACTGCGCGAGGCCGCGCCCCGGCGCCTCTCCGAGACCAGCCGCTTCGTGAGCCTGGTCTACCAGCCGGGCTCCTTCGCGCCCGGCGCACCCGGATGGGTGGCCGCGGCGCGGGTGCGGCTCATGCACGCCCAGATCCGGCGGTTGCTCCGGCAATCCCCCCGCTGGGACGCCTCTGCCTGGGGAGAGCCGATCAACCAGGTGGACATGGCCGGGACGACGCTCCTCTTCTCCCTGGCGCTGGTGGACGGGCTGCGCATGCTCGGCTTCCGCATCGAGCAGCAGGAGTGCGAGGAGGTGTTGCACCTCTGGCGCATCGGGGGCTGGGTCCTGGGCGTCGACCCCGAGCTGCTCTGCGCCACCGAGCCCGAGGCCCGCGTACTCTGGGAGCTGCTCGAGGCGACCCAGGAGCTGCCCGACGCCGATTCGGCCGCGCTGGCCACGGCGCTGCTCGAGTCTCCCCTGCACGAGGCGCGCTCGGCGGAGGAGCGCGCGCGGGCCGAGCGCTTCCTCCCGGTGGCGTACGGCATCGGTCGCTACCTCATCGGCGATCGCCACGCGGACGCGCTCGGTTACCCGCGGACCCCCTGGCGATTCGCCGCACCCGCGCTCCGCACCTTCATCTCCGGGACCGGGCGGCTCGTCGGGCGGCTGCCCGGGGTGGACCGCCTCGCGCTCGAGGCAGGCATCCGGTACTGGCGTCGCACCGTCGAGGTCGGGCTCGCCGGCCGGGAGGCACGGTTCGAGCTTCCCCGGCGCGTCAGCCACGGCTGAGACGCGGCGCGGGCAGTCGTTGTGCCCAGAAAACCTCGCCTCGGCGATCGGCCGGGGGCGCAGGAGGCCCGAGACTTCCGCACAGCGCCCCACGCCGGAGCCACCAAGCGAGCGTAGTACCGTTCTCCTCCACGTGAGCTCGAACGGAAACGCGCTGGAGGGGTGGACCGCCGGTCGCTGGCAGGTGGAGCGGCGACTGCGGAGGGGGCGAGTGGCGGACGCGTTCCAGGTGCGCGGGCCGGAGGGTGAGGGCCGCGTGCTGAGGCTGCTCCACCCGGTGCACGTGGTGGATGCTCGTGCGATCGCCCGGTGCCTCGACGAGGCGCGTGCCCTCCTCTATCCACCTCACCCGGGCATCGTCCCGGTGGAGGATGCCGGTCAGCTGCCCGACGGGCGGGTGTACCTGGTGGGCGAGGACTCGGAGCTGCCGCTCTCGCTGGAGGCGCATCCGGGGCTCGGATCCGACACGCTGGTCTCCATCGCCGAGCAGCTCGCCCCGGCGCTGGACGCGCTGCACGCCCGCGGGCTCCTGCACGGCCAGCTCGACGTGGATTCGATGGTGGGCGACCCCCCGCGGCTCTCTGGCGTGGGCTTCGGCGTCTTCCAGGGCGGCACCACCCAGGAATGGACCGGCGGACGCGACCCGGGCCGCCGCGTCGACCAGGGCCTCCTGGGGCGGCTGCTCCTGGCGCTGGCCGGAACGGGCCCGGAGTGGGCCGGGATCCGCGCCATCCTCGAGCGCTGCACCTCGGTGGACGACGCGCTGCCCTTCCCCAGCGTGAGCGTGCTCGCCCGGGCGCTTCGCGGTGCCTGTGCCCCGGACCCGATGGCCGAGACCCGTCACGTGCCCGGCCCTCCTCCGAGCGTGACGCTCGGCGTCCGGGAGAGCGTGCCGACCTCGGTGGGGCCGTACCGCGTGCTGGGGCTTCTGGGCGAGGGCGCGATGGGGCGGGTGTTCCGTGCCGAGCGCGACGGCAGGCAGGTGGCGGTCAAGCTGCTCCGGCGCGAGCACCTCCGCTCGCGTCTGCTCCTGGATCGTTTCTTCCGCGAGGCCCGCGCGGTGAGCCGCAGCCGCCATCCGCACATCGTCGAGGTGCTGGAGGTGGGCGAGGAGCGGGGACCGGAGGGGCTCGAGCGCGCCTGGTGCGTGATGGAGCTCCTGGAGGGCAAGACGCTGGGAGCGCTCTTCCGCGAGCGCGCGCTGGACGTCGGGCGCACCGTGGAGATCGCGGCGCAGGTGTGCGAGGCGCTCGAGGCGGCCCATGCCATGGGGGTGGTGCACCGGGACGTGAAGCCGGACAACGTCTTCGTGGTGTCACGCCGCGGGGCGGACTGGGTGAAGCTGCTCGACTTCGGCATCGCCAAGCTCCTGCGGGTGGGTCCGGAGATGAGCCGAACGCCGGCCACGGTGATCGGCACGCCGCACTACATGGCCCCGGAGCAGGCGACCGGAGCGCCGGTGGACGGGCGGACGGATCTCTACGCGCTGGGGGTGGTGCTCTACGAGATGCTCGCCGGGCGGCGTCCGGGCCGGGTCCGCGGGGCGCCCGAGCCACTGCCGACGGAAACACCCGCGGGCGAGTCGATCCCCAAGGGCCTGGTCCGTCCGGTCATGGACTGTCTCGCGACCGACCCCGGCTCGCGCCCGGCATCCGCGGCGGCACTTCGCACCGCGCTGCAGGAAGCGGTCACTCGAGATACTTCTCGACCAGCGCCAGGACTTCGTCCAGGTCGAAGGGCTTCTTGACGTAGCCCACCACTCCCGGGAGCTGGGCGGCGCGCTCGACCGTCTCGTTGGCGCTGATGAGCAGCACCTTGTCGCCGGCGCGATCCTTCCTGCGCGCCAGCTCTTCCAGAAAGGCGAAGCCGCTCATCACCGGCATCATGAGGTCGAGCAGCACCAGGGCCGGCGGATCCACCTGCGCCAGCGCGGCGAGGCCCTCGGCGCCGTTGGTCGCGGTCACCACCGCGTGACCGCCGGCGTCGATCATCTCCTCCAGAACCTCGCGGATGTCCGGATCGTCCTCGACGATCAGCACCGTCTTCGATCGGCTCCGGGCAGGCATCCTCTCTCCGCGACCGCCCGCTGTGGTCCACAGACGGAGCGCTCGCACCCCGAGCCCGCGCTCCCCCAGGACCGACCCGGGATCCAGCGGCGTCCGAGTATGACGGAACGTTGCCGCCTCCGCCAACGACCGTCCGCTGCCCCGCCTCCCGAGGTGGGAGCATGCGCGAGAGAGGAGGCGGCGGTGCGACGCCGGCTACACGAAGAGCGAGCTCAGCGAGTCGCCCGAGTAGATGCGCTGGATTGCGTCGGCGAACAGGCGGGCAGTGCTGAGCTGACGGATCTTGGTGCAGGCCGCGGCGGCTGGGCCGAGCGGCACGGTGTCGGTGAACACCGCTTCCTCCAGCACCGACTCCTGGATGCGCTTCACCGCCGGGCCGGAGAGGATCGGATGCACCGCGTAGGCGACCACGCGGCGGGCGCCCTCGGACCTCAGGGCCTGTGCCGCCTGGGTGAGCGTGCCGCCGGTGTCCACCATGTCGTCGATGAGCACCGCGTCCTTGCCGTGGACGTCTCCGATGAGGTTCATCACCTCGGAAACGTTGGCCTGGGTGCGCCGCTTGTCGACGATGGCCAGCGTGGCGTTGAGCCGCTTGGAATAGGCGCGCGCCCGCTCGACACCGCCGGCGTCGGGCGAGACGAGGACCAGCTCGTCGGTCGCGGGGAAGTTGCGGCGGATGTCCTCGAGGAACACCGGCGAGGCGAACAGGTGGTCCGATGGGATGTGGAAGAAGCCCTGGATCTGCGCCACGTGCATGTCCATGGACACGACGCGGGTAGCGCCCGCGGACTCGAGGAGATCGGCCACCAGCTTCGCGGTGATCGGCGTCCGGGGGACCACCTTCCGGTCCTGCCGCGCGTAGCCGAAGTAGGGGATGACCGCGGTGATCGACTGTGCCGAGGCGCGCTTGAGCGCGTCGCACATGATCAGCAGCTCCATGATGTGGTCGTTGGCCGGCGGGCAGGTGGACTGGACGATGAAGGCGTCCTGCCCGCGGACGTTCTCGCCGATCTCGATCTGGATTTCCCCGTCGGAGAACCGGCCCACGCCGGCCTGCCCCAGAGGTCGCTTCAGGTGCTCACAGATCCGGCGGGCGAGCGGGAGGTTGGAGTTTCCAGCGAAGACCTTGAAGTCGCGCGCCGTGGGCATGGATGAGATGTGGCTGTTCACCTAGACCACCGCCGCCCGATGTGGAAGTCCGGCGAGCGGCCGTGAGCCCTACGCCGCGCCGAGCCGGGCCGTGCTCCGCTCGTACTGGTCGAGGATGACGCGCTCCATCCGCGCCCGCATGTCGGTGTTCAGCGGATGGGCAATGTCCTTGTAGGTGCCGTCCTTGCGCTTCTTCGCCGGCATGGCGATGAACAGCCCGGCCGAGCCCTGGATCACCTTGAGGTCGCGGACCACGAAGCAGTCATCCAGCGTGATGGTGACGTAGGCCTTCAGCTTTTCCTCGTCGACCGGAAAAATCTTCACGTCCGTGATGTCCATGGCCGCCCCTCGCTGGGGGGAGCATCCGTTGCGCATCGGACAGAAATCAAGCACCACCGCTTACCCAGCGTGCGAGCAGGCAGAGGTGCATCACGCAGACCCCCGCGTAGAGAGCCAGCCCCCCGGCCAGGGCCCGACGCGCCAGGACGAGCCGCGCCGCGTGGCGCTGGAGGATCACCGCCGAGGTGCCCACCGCCAGCACCTTGCAGACGAAGAACCATCCCGGGCCGCTCTCGTAGGCCAGCCGCATCAGCGGGTTGAGCTCCTCGGCCACGCCGGCCTGCAGGAACACATGGGTGAAGACCCCATCCACCAGATTGAGCAGCACGAGCATCGCCGCCCCCAGCACGCCTCTCGTCACCGTCGCCTCCGCCGCTGCCCGGGGTTCATGCCCCTGAGACCCCCGCCCCGTCCCTTCGTTTCTCCAAGAACCGCGCCAGCCCCGAACCGCTTGGAATCCCTCGCTGAAGAGCCCCGGGTCCGGGCGGTAGAGTCGCCGCCATGGCTGAAGACTTTCCGGTCTCCTGGGCCCCAGGGGTGCGCGTGCTCTTCGGGCAGGCAACCCTCGCGGCCCGCGTCGCCGAGCTGGGCAGCCGCATCGGCGCCGACTACGCCGGCCAGCCGCTGACCGTGCTCTGCGTCCTCAAGGGGGCCTCGCTCTTCACCGCCGACCTGGTGCGGGCCATCGCCCTGCCGCTGCAGCTGGAGTTCCTCGGGGTGGCCTCCTACGGGAGCGGGACCACCTCCAGCGGCGAGGTGCGGATCACCAGCGACACGGGGACTCCGCTCCATGACCGCGACGTCCTGGTGGTGGAGGACATCGTGGACACGGGCCTGACCCTGCGCTTCCTGCTCCAGGCGCTGGCGGCGCGCGGATGCCGCAGCGTCCGCACCTGCGCGCTCCTGGACAAGCCGTCACGGCGCGTGGAGCCGGTGACGGTCGACTACACGGGCTTCGTGGTCGAGGACCGCTTCCTGGTGGGCTACGGGCTCGACCTCGACGAGCAGTGGCGAAACCTGCCGTTCGTCGGCGTGCTGGAGAGCGCGCCGCCGAGCTGACTGCGGCCGCCCTGACCAAGCTGACTGCGGCCGCCTGGACCTCGCCGACTGCAGCCCGAGGGAATCACTCGCCCCGGACCTCGACTGCGGCCGCCCTGACCAAGCTGACCGCGGCCGCCTGGACCTCGCCGACTGCAGCCCGCCTGGGGACTCCCTGACCCGGACCTCGACTGCGGCCGCCCTGACCTAGATGAAGGCCCCGATCATCGCCAGCGCGAACGCCGGGGTGGGCGGGGCCTGCTGGGCCTCCCCCTCGAGCTTCATGGACTGAGAGCCGCCGTACTCCCCCGGTCCGGCGAGCTTCACGAAATTTTCGGACCGAGTGCCGGTCCGGACGCGGATCTCGGTCGCGGTGACCTCGACCCGAACGATGCGGTCGAGCACCGAGCCGACGATCGTGGTCTGTCGGGCGTCCCGGCTGATCGACAGCCGGATGTTCGCTCCGACGAACTGGCCGCCCTCGAAGGTCGCATCGATGGGGGTGGGTGTCGAACCGCCGGCGTTGATGGTCCCGCCCCAGCTCCCGTCGGATCGCTGCTTGATGTGAACTTTCGGGCCCACGACCTGATTGGCGTTGAAGCGCGCGCCGTTGCCCGAGGCGACCACGATCCCACCCGTGGGCTGGAAGTCGGGCGCGCCTTCCGAGCCACCGGCTCCGGCGCAGGCGAGCGCGACCATCGCGAGCGACAGGAGTGTGGTTCGGATCTTCATGACGGACATTCCCCCTCTTTGGCGTCCTTCGGGCGGACGTTTGCCGTGGGCGGCCGAGCATCGCCGAGCGCCCGGGGGGGCCACAAGCTTTCCGTGGCTCCCTAGATGAACGCGCCCACCACCGCCAGGGCGAAGGCGGGGGTCGGAGGCATCTGCTGCGCCTCGCCCTCGAGCGTCAGCGACTGAGGGCCGCCGTACTCACCCTGACCGGCGAGCTTCACGTAGGTCTCGGAGCGGCCAGTGCGGGTGCTGGAGCTGGTGAAGACCCGGATCTGCGTGGGGCTCAGCTCGAAGCGGACGATCCGGTCCTGGACCGAGCCGAAGATCTGGGTCTGCCCGCCCTCACGGGTGATGGTGAGCCGGATGTTGGCGCCCACGAACTCGCCGCCCTGGAAGGTGGCGTCGATGGGGGTGGGGGTGCGGGAATTGCCGTAAAGCGTCCCGCCCCAGGTGCCGTCGGAGCGCTGGTTGAGCTGGACCTTCGGGCCGACCACGCGGTTGGCGTTGAAGCGGGCGCCGTTGCCGGAGGCCACCCGGATGCCCCCGGTGGGCGCGAAGTCGGGCGTGGCGCCGTAGCCGGAGGCGCCTTCGGCGCAGGCGAGGGCGAGCATTGAGAGCGAGAGGAGTGTGGTGCGGATTCTCATGACGGAGATTCCCCCTTCTTTGACGTCGGTTCCCCTCGGCGGCGGAGCATCGCCGAGCGCTCGGGCCGGCGACAAGCGCTAGCGTGCCCCGCCGTCCGGTGTCGCGCGGCCGGCGGGGGTCCCGGAGCCGGGAGCGGGGCCGGGTCCGGTCGGGACTGCGGGCGTTGACCCGTCCGCGGCGTCGGAGTCCAGCGTGTAGACCGCACGACGTAACGCCTCCTCCAGGGCGGCGGTCGGGGGCTCCACCGCCCCGAGCATCCGGTGCGCCGCGCGGGCGTGGCGGCCACCGCTGTCGGCGGCGAGCCGTAGCTGGGTCACGGCCTCGGCGATGTCCCGCCTCGCCTGGTCCAGCCGGGTGCGGGCCTGGAAGAACGCCACCTCGGCCTCCAGTGACCTCAGGGTCTTGCGCTGCTCGTCGGTGATCCCCGCCAGCTTCTGCATCCGCCCGAGCGCCACCAGCCCCTGGGACAGGACCGCCGGGTCGTCGGAGACCAGGCGGGGGCGGGCCAGGCCCTCGAGCAGCTGGAACAGCGCGCGGTCCATCGCGTCGCGCTCGTCGAAGCGGGCTCCGTCGAGCCCGGCGGGGCTGCCCCCGAACAGGTCGATGGGCGCGTAGGCGGCGGCGACCGCCGGGTCCGACGGGCGGTACGGGTCGGACCCCACCGGGAGCATCCGCCCCTTCATCACCAGGAGCTTCCCGTCCTGCTGCTGCAGGGTGAAGGTGCGGGCATTGAGCTGGGCCAGGAGGAACCCCACCGCCCCGAGGAGCGCGAAGACGATGAGCGTCACCACCAGGCGGGTGAAGGCGCGCCCCGCGCGGCGGCCGAACGAATCCGAGGTCGAGGACATGAGGGTCTCCTGAACGCCGGTATACTCCCGAGTCGAGAACGTCGGCCTTGAACCTGACCTTCCGCCGCCTAGGCGTCAGTGAGCTGCTTCCGCGCTACATCTTCGCCGAGAGCCTCTTCGTGCGCCGGCGCGTGCTCGAGGTGGGGGCGGTGGCCGCGACCGGGGGAGCGTCGGCCGAGTTCCTCGTGTCCCGCGGCGCGCGGCTGGTGGTGGCCTGCGATGACGACCTCACCGCCGTCGAGGCCGCCCAGGCGCGCTCGGGAAGCGAGCGGCTGCGGTTCCGGCCCGCGGTGTTCGATGACCTGCCCCCCGGCGGGTTCGACCTGGTCCTGGTCGCCGACCTCGCCCCGTACGTGCGCGCCCCGGCGCTGCTCGCACAGCTCGCCGAGCAGGTGTCCGGGACCGGCGTGCTGGTGGGTGGGGTGCGCAATCCGGCGGGCCTCGCGCTCGCCCAGCTGATGGAGCCGGACGGCGACGGCGCGCCGCCCACCTACGGGCAGCTGCTGGACGTGCTCGCCGCGCACTTTCCCCACGTGGAGACCGCCACCCAGAGCACGCTCCTCGGCTACCAGCTGGCCTTCGAGCGGAGCGAGGGCCTCCAGGTCGACGGCTCGCTGGCCGGGTCGGGGGAGGCGGCGTACTACGTCGTCCTCGCCAGCCGCGAGCGGCTCCGCGCGGTCGACCCCACCTGGGTCCAGCTGCCCCCCGCGCCTCTGGCCTTCACCGGCGGGCGGCTCGACGAGGCTTCCACCCGGGCGAGGGAGTGGGAGGAGCGGGCGCGCCGGCTCAAGACCGCCCTCGGCGAGGCGCGCGAGGAGCTGGGGCAGGCCAGGGCGGACCTCGAGGCCACCCAGGGAGCCCTGGAACGCGCCCGCGACGAGGCGGCCCGGGCGCAGGCCGAGGCCGAGGTGCGCGGAGCGGCCGCGCTCCACCCGGTGGTGCAGGATGAGCTGGCCGCCCGCATCCGGCGGCTGGAGGCGGAGCTGCAGCTCGCCGGCGACCGGGCGGTCGAGGCGGAGCGGCGGCTGGCGGCGCGGGCCGCGGAGTCCGAGGCGGCGCGGGTCCAGGAGCGCCAGCAGCAGGCGGAGGTGCTGGCGGCTCAGGAGTCGGTGCGCCTGGAGCGCGCCCGCCGCGAGGAGCTGCAGCGGCAGGTGGACGACGCGCGGACCAAGCTGACCACGGCCTACGACGAGCTCCGGGGGGTGCGCGAGGAGCTCACCCGCACCCGGACCGACGGGGAGCGGGGACGTCTCACGCTCGAGGCACGCGGCTCGGAGCTCGCCACGCTCGAGGAGCGGCTGGCCCAGGGCCGCGAGCGGGAGCTGCGGCTCGCCGAGCAGCACTCGCTGGTCCTCACCGCGCTCGAGGGAAGCCAGAGCGAGCTGGCGCAGGCGAGGAGCCGGGCCGAGGCGCTGGAGCAGCGCTCGAGCTGGCTCGAGGCCGAACGGGCGCGCGAGCAGCGGGCCGCGGAGGCAGACCGGCAACGCTTCGAGGAGGAGCTGACCCAGGCCCGTGCCGTGCCGGCCGGACCCTCGCCGCAGGAGATGGAGGCCCTCCGGACCGAGCTGCTCGCCGTCTCGGGCGAGCGCGAGCGGCTCGTGGATCGGCTGGCGGTGCTGGAGAAGCAGGAGGCCTCGGCGCGGGCGACCGCAGCGGCGCTGGAGGAGCGCCTGGCGAGCACCGAGGCCGCGCTGGCTCAGGCCAACTTCCAGGCTCCCGAGGACGCGGCCATCACCCAGGAGCTGGCCATGGCCCGCCAGGCGCTGGAGGAGGCCCAGGCCGCGGCGCAGGCAGCACGGGCGGAGCGTGACCGGGACATCGCGGCGATCGGCGCCGAGCGGGACGACGCGCGGGATGCGCTGGCCCGGGTCGAGGAGCGCGCCTCGAGCACCGCGGTGTTCGCCCGCGACGCAGTAGCCCGGGCCGAGCGCGCCGAGGAGGACCGCCGCGCCCAGGCCCAGCGCGTCGAGGCCCTGGAGCGGACCATCGGCCAGCTCGAGCTCCAGATCAGCCGCACCGAGGACCTCGACACCCAGCTCCAGTCGATGCGCGCCCGGGCCGAGGCGGAGGCGCAGGCCGAGGCCGCGCGACAGGCCGAGCTCTCCGAGCTGAACGAGGCGCATCTGGTATTGCAGGCGCGGGTGGCCGGCCTTGAGTCGGAGGCGGCGCGGCTCGCGGACGACGCGAGGACTCGGCTGGCGGCGACGGAATCCGAGCTCGCCTCCGCGCGCGAGCGGCTCGCCGCGCACGAGGCCGCAGGCTCGCAGCTCGCCGAGGACCGCGCCGCGGCGCTGGCGGCGACGGAATCCGAGCTTGCCTCCGCCCGCGAGCGGCTCGGCGTGCTCCAGGCCGCGGGGGCGCAGCTGACCTCCGAGCGCGACTCGGCCCAGGAGGTGGCCCGGTCCGCCTCCGCCGAGGCGGCTCGGCTCGAGGCACAGCTGGCCTCGCTCGAGCAGCGGGTCACCGAGGCGGACGAGCAGCGCGGTGAGCTCTCCCGGGCGCTGGAGGAGGCGCGCGGCGCGGCCAGCCGCTCGGAGATGGCCTTCGAGGCCCGGGTGGCGGCGCTGGAGGTCGAGCTGCAGCACACCGCCGCGGCGCTGGCGGAGAAGAGCGAGGCGCTCGGCCACGCCGAGCCGGCGGTCCAGGAGCTCGCCGCGCTTCGCGCCCAGCACGCCGAGGCCAGCGCGCGGGCCGAGGCCTTCGGCCGGGCGCTCGACGACGCGAGGATGCAGGTGGAGGCGCTGGAGGCGGCGCTCGTCGGAGTGGACCAGGTCCGCGCCGCGCTCGATGCGGCCGTCCAGCGCGCGGATGCCGCCGAGACCGCGCTCGGGCGGGTGCGAGCGGAGCGAGACCTGTTCGCGAGCGAGCGCGACGCGGCGCTGGCCGCAGGAGAGGAGACCGTCTCCCGTCTGGCCGCGCTCGAAGCCGGTCAGGGCGGCGGCGAGGAGCAGGCGCGCGCCGCGAAGCAGGCGCGCGAACAGGTTCAGGTCGAGCTGGCCCAGGAGCGCGCCCGGGCCCGGATGCGGGACGAGGAGAAGGAGTTCGCCGAGGGCCGGGTGGCGGAGCTGGAGGAACAGCTCGGAAAGCTGGGCGACGAGCTGGCCTCGGTGCAGTTCGAGCGGGACGCGCTGGCCGTCCAGGCCGAGCAGGCCGCGGCCCGGGAGCAGGCGCTCACCGGGGAGCTGGAGGCGGCGCAGGCCGCCGGGGCGGGCCCGGGCGCCGTGCAGCAGATGCTCGCCGACGCGGTCGCGGCGCGGGATGCGCTCGCCGACGAGCGTTCCCGCGAGCGCGAGGAGGCGCGGGCCCTGCTGGAGGCTTCGCAGGCGCAGGCGCAGGAGCTCTCCACCCGCGTGGACCAGCTCCAGCGGAGGCTCGCGGCGCAGGAGGGAGAGCTCCTCACGCTTCGCCGGGCCCTGGCGAGGCCCCCGCCCGGGCGCTCCGGCGAGGGGCAGTCGTGAGCGGGCGGGTGGAACGGGGCTTCAAGTACGAGGGGCTGGGGAACGACTTCGTGGTGCTCGATCGCCGGACGTCGGCGACCGACGTCTCGCCGTCGGCCTCGCGGGCCATCTGTGACCGGCGTCGCGGGGTCGGCGCGGACGGGGTCCTGGTGCTGCTCCCCTCGACCCACGCGGCGGCGCGGATGGTGGTGCACAACGCCGACGGAAGCCTCGCCGAGATGTGCGGGAACGGCCTCCGCTGCGTGGTGAAGCACCTGCTGGATCGCGACCCATCCCGCGACGCGCTGGAGGTGGAGACCGGTGCCGGGGTGCTCCCGGCCCGCGCCCGGCGCGCGGGTGGCGAGGTGGTGGAGGTGGAGATCGAGCTCGGGCCCGCGCGCCTGCAGGCGCCCAACCTGCCCCCGGGACCCGGAGGAGGTCCGTTCGTCGCCGCAGCGGTGCCGGGGGTGGACTGGCCGGGCACGGCGGTCAGCATGGGCAACCCCCACCTGGTCCTCCTCGGGGCACCGGCGGAGGTGGTCCGCGAGCACGGGCCGAGGCTCGAGCACCTCCCCGGCTTTCCCGACCGGACCAACGTCGAGGCGGTGAGCCGCGCGGGAGAGGGGCTCCGGGTTTCGGTCTGGGAACGGGGCTCGGGCTTGACCGACGCCTGCGGCACCGGTGCGGCCGCCTCGGTCGCCGCGGCGGTGGTGGCGGGCTGGGCTCCTCCGGACGCCTTCGTTCCCGTGGAGCTCCCCGGTGGCCGGCTGGCGGTCCGGGTGTCGGCGGATCTGCAGCGCACCACGCTGCGTGGCCCGGCGCGCTTCGTCTTCGCCGCCGAGCTGCCGGAGGCGCTGCTCGACTGACCGGGCCTTCCGCCACGCCCTCGCCGCTGCAGCTCTGGGTGGTGGACGCCCGCGCCCAGGTGCGTGCCTGGCTCCGCACGCGCCTCGCGGAGGCGGGACACACGGTGGCCTGGGCCGGCCCTCCCGAGGAGCTCGAGCAGCAGAAGGGAGCGCCGGAGATCGTGGTCATCGGCGTGCCCGGTGATTTCGCCGCGCTCGAGGTCTTCCGCGGCGGCTGTCCCGATGTCCCGGTGGTGGCCTGGGTCGAGCCTGGCCGGCCGGTCCCGCAGCTCACCGCGCCGTTCGAGTGGGCGTCGTCCGGGGACGGAGGCGGGCTCCTCGCCGCCGTGGAGCGCTCGGTGCCGTGGGTCAACCTTCGCCGGGAGCGCGACGCCGCCCGGGCCGAGTCCGCGGCGGCGCGTCAGGAGGCGGAGCTGCACCGCCGGGCGACGGCGCTCCTCCGCGACCCCGACGCCGAGGGCTTCCACGAGCTGCTCCTGGGTGAGCTGCTCCGGGCGTCGGGCAGCGGTGCCGGCGCGCTGTGGCTGGCCGACGACGCCGGGCGGTTCGTCCTCCGCGCCAGCCTGGGGGGGCAAGGACCCGAGGCGTATGCCGAGCTCCTCGCGCCGGATCCGGACGCGCGGGC
>Ga0105104_10000539_pt1 | contig 29364 bp, 24 predicted proteins | sample PPLLaktember2015_3_FD_87034 | JGI IMG/M metagenome (GOLD analysis project Ga0105104, IMG submission 87034) | Freshwater sediment microbial communities from Prairie Pothole Lake near Jamestown, North Dakota, USA - PPLs Lake P7 Core (6) Depth... | ecosystem: Environmental > Aquatic > Freshwater >...
CCGCCGTCGATGACGATGATTTCCTTGCGGGGGTGGGATTGGTCCAATACCGAACGCAGGCACTCTTCAAGGAAGGCGCCCTGGTTATAGGAGGGAATAACTATGGAAATCAGCGGGGAGGAAGCCATCCCTTCGATTATACCGAAGCCGGAGGCCGGGCCATGCGCGGCAGTTACCCTCCGGGGAATGTCTTTTTTTTAGGCTAATCGAGGTAAAATAACCACAAAAGGCACAGAAAGCACAAAGGGTTTTTTCTCTTTATGTTTTTTGGTCTTATGTGACAAAGGGGGAAGTATGGGGACCAGAGACGAAAAAGCTATCTTGGAATTATGCGATCAAATTCGCCAGGCTGCATTTGAGCTGCATACATATCTGCGATATGGACATCTGGAGAAGGTATATGAAAACGGCTTGGCGCACAGGCTACGAAATGCCGGGATAAATGTCGAGCAGCAAAAACCGATTAGCGTTTATGATGAAGATGGCACGATACTGGGTGAATACTTTACCGACTTATATATCGAAGACTGCCTGATCGTCGAATTGAAGGCTTGCAGGCTGCTGGTAAATGAGCATACCGCGCAAGTATTGGGCTATCTTCGGGCCACCCATTGCCGCGATGCGATGCTGATCAACTTCGGTTCACCAAAGATTCAAATCATGAAATTAATTTATTAATTTTTGCGGTAAATAAATCGTCACAATATACACAGAAGACACAAGGTGGTTAATCCTTTGTGATTTATGCGCCTTTTGTGGCTAAAAGCTTTTCCAACCGCGCAATAACAAATGCGATGCCGATCCGCTTCGGCGCACCAAAGATTCAAATCAGGAAATTAATTATGTGATTTTTGTGCCTTCTGTGGCAATGTAATAGCCACAAAAAGCACAGAAGGCACAAAGCTTTGTGGCCAAAAGCTCTTCCAACCTCGTAATAATAAATGCGATGCCGATCCGCTTCGGCGCACCAAAGATTCAAATCAGGAAAATTAATTATGTGATTTTTGTGCCTTCTGTGGCAATTTAATAGCCACAAAAAGCACAAAAGGCACAAAGCTTTGTGGCCAAAAGCTCTTCCAACCTCGTAATAATAAATGCGATGCCGATCAACTTCGGTTCGCCAAAAATTCAAATCATGAAAATTTTTTTATCCCCTTTGTGCTCTTTTTGGCCAATAATTTTGCCACAAAGGACACAAAAACAATGGCTATTGTTCGGATAATTTCTGCATCCACTCGATAAATTCAGACACTTGCCGATTAAAATCAAACAAGCCGACCGCGCGGGCGCGGGCGCGCTTGCCCATCGCTCCGGATTTCTGCGGACTCCTCAGGAGCCCGGCCAGCCGCGCCGCCATCGCCTCGGTATCGCCGGGGGCGGTCAGAAATCCGGTCCGCCCGTCCTCGACCTGTTCCGGAATCCCGCCGATCGATGTGGCCACCACCGGCAATCCGGTCGCCATCGCCTCCAGGACCGAGAACGGCGCGGTATCGGCGCGGCTCGGGTGGAAGTAGATATCCGCCGCGCGATAGTAGGCAGGCATACGGGCGGCATCCTTGACGAAGCCGGCGAAAACGATCCGCACGCTCCCGAACTCCGCCGGCGCGCCTTCATCCCCCACGCACAGGAAATCCACCTTTGGGAGTCTTTTCATCCGGCTCATGCGCTCGGCCGTTTCGAGGACCCAGCCGTACCCCTTCCATGGATTGATCTTTAGGTGGTTGCCCGAGACCATGATGATCCGCCGGCTTGGGTCAAGCCCCAGCGCGAGGCGCGCCGCCCGGCGGCCGCCGGGCGTAAACAGCGCGGTGTCGACGCTATTGCGGATCAGGCGTTTTCCAGCCAGGAGAATTTCCGAATCTTCGAACATCGTCATCAGCCATTGCGACGGCGCGGCGAGGTACAGCCGGCTGCGGTTGAAAATTTTCCGTTTGCGCCGGAAATTCCAAGCGGTCGCATCCCGCCGGATGGAAGGATAAATTTTCAAGTCAGGGCATTGCCCGCAGCCTGCCCGCCAGCGCGGGCAATCGATCGGATGGCCGCAATGGCCGGTGGCGAGCCACGGGTCCTGCGGGAAGAGGATCAGCGGCGCATGACCGCTCAGCTCCGGCAGATATTCCAGATCGAAGAATCCCTCGCGGCGGTTCCAGCGCGCGTGCAGGTTGTGGAGGAGAATGATGTCCGGCGGTTCGGGCGCCAATGCCGGCAATCGGCGCGAACCCGGCTGGGTGTAATCCTCATGCCCGCGCCACAAATCCCAGGCCACCCGCGGGAAGGCCAGCGCCTCGAAGAATGGGAACAGGCGGGTCGCGCCGCGGCCGCCGGTAAGAGCCAGCGCGCTTCGAAAAACCGCGCGGACGCCGCGCGCCCAGGGCGATACGTCCCAGCGATCCGGGATTTGGAAGATGTCCTCTTCCGAAATATTCTTCAGCCGCCCGGCGAACAGCATCGACCGGTGCCCGCGCTGTCGGAAAGCGCGGTGCAGGCGCAGCGAGATCTGCTCGCCGCCGCCGCCTTCGACCGCGGAGGTCACCTGCAGGATTCGAAGCTTACGTTTCGCAGCTATCATCAGGATCACATTTCCGTGTTGAACGACCCATATTCAGGATTATTGGAAATTCGATAACCTTCTGTTCTTTGTGCAGCCGGTGGTCTCGATATGCAAAAACGCTGCTCGACCACCTTTATAAAATCCATTCGCGGGAGATAATCCACTCCGATCCGCGCCCAGCCTGACGGATCTTCGGGACCGGGTACGCGAGCCCGGTCAGCGGGTGTATCCGGCGCGGAAGCAGGCGGGCTATCCGCCGCGCGGCGGTCTCCAACCCGGACGGGGCACGGTACCCATACCGGCCCAGGACAGCCCGGCATTCGTCGAGGTAGCCGGCCATGGCGCTTGAGGTGAAGGATTGTTTCTGGAACCGGAAACATCCGAGGGGTACGCCGATCGCGTATAACTCGGCGTGCTTGAAGAAGCGCGCCCAGAGTTCGAAATCGCCCGCCATGCGCAGGCTGTCATCCAGCCTGGAGCCGGCCCGTTCCCAGAGCGACCTGCGCCAGAAGGTGGATTCCTGCTGGATGACGGAGGTGTAAAAGCGCGGCGCGAGCGGAACATTCCTTCCGCGGAAAAACGCCCCGGCGTTATAGCCCTCGCTTTGACGGGCGGCGATGACCACGCCCTCCTCGTTCATCACCAGCGGATACAGCGTGGTGACCCATTCCACCTCCGGCAGGGCCTGGAAAACGCTTTCCACGGCGCGCAGCGCCCAGGGCGTGAGCATGTCGTCGGAGTTGAGCCAGCCCATGATCTCGCCGGTGGAGCGCCCGAAGCCCTCATTCAGCGCCTCGGCATAGCCGCGGTCGGGCCGGCTCCGCCAATAGGCGAGCTGTGCGGCGTGCGCCTTGATCGTCTCGGCGCTGCCGTCGGTCGATCCGCCGTCGATCACAATGTACTCGAGATCCCCCGCCTCCTGGCCGAGCACCGAACGCATCGACCGCTCGAGGAACCGGCATTGATTGAAGGACGGGGTGACGATGGATATTTTCATCGGTGAGGGATCCCGCGCGCTAGACGATCCATGCTTTTCGGATCTCAAAGGGCGTATCACCGGCCGACCGGACGATGTGCGCGACCGGGTTGGCCAGCCCGGTAAGGGGCTGCCAGCGGTCCGGCAGCTCGCGCGCGATGCGGCGCGCAAGCAATTCCAGCTTCGAGGGCGGGCGGCGGGAAAACTTGGCCAGCACCCGGCGGCAGGTTTCCATATATCCTTCAAACTCCAGGGCGGTGAAAGATTCCCGCTGGAAACGGAAAATTCCCAACGGGACCGCGAGCGTATAAAGCTCCGCATGTTCGAAAAACCGCGACCATAATTCGAAATCACCGGCCAGCCGCAGGGTCGTATCCACCGTGGCGCCCGCCTTCTCCCACAATCCGCGCCGCCAGAAGGTGGATTCCTGCTGGATCATGCTGGAATAAAACCAGGGATTGAACGGGGCATTTCGTCCGCGGTAGAACGCCCCGGCCTGGAAGCCTTCGGACCGCCGCGCCCCGGCCACCAGCCCGTCTTCGTTCATCACCATCGGGTACATGCTGGTGATCCATTGCACACCCGGGAACAGGCGGAATGCTTCCGCCACGACGCGCAGCGCCCACGGCGTGAGCATGTCATCGGAGTTCAGCCAGCCCATGATCTCGCCGGTGGAGCGGGCGAACCCTTCCTGTACGGCATCCATGTGGCCGCGATCGGGATGGCTGCGCCATCCGGCCAGCCGGTCCGCATACCCGCGGATGATATCCGGGCTGCCGTCGGTGGATCCGCCGTCCATCACGAAATACTCGAGATCCGGATACGCCTGATCGAGAACGGAGCGGATGGAGGCATCCAGAAACCGGGCTTGATTGTAAGACGGGGTCACGATGGTGAATTTCATGGCTCTTTTTTTCCCGGATCTGCCTGCATGCAAAGCCTCATTCCGCGCCGGTCAATCAACATCCTGCTGGCAATCAAACCCCAGCCGGAACCTTGAAAGGTAAAGCGGCAAACCGATCTGGCGGGCGAGGATCGATAACACCGACATATCCTGCCGGTGATTGCCGCGGTTCGATCCCGCCGGGGCGATGCAATCCTTTGTCAGCGCGCACTCCCTCCAGCGCTGGGCGAATCGCCTCGCTTTCGGCGAGCGGTAATTCGCCGCCACGCAATACCCGGCCAGGTTCCGGCTGCGCGCGATCGGCCCACCGGCGTTGAGGCAGGCCAGGGTTGCCGGGTGGGTCCATTCCGCGATCGTGCCCTTCGCCAGCGGCGAATAAAAACCCAGCGCGTCGACGACCTTGCGCATCCGGTAGAGCGGTTCATACAGCACATTGCCCGCATCGAACCACCCGACGCTGCCCCGGCATTCCTCGAACACCTCTGAAAAAATCACCGGCTTCCAGGCATACTCCCCGGCATTGACGCGGATGTCGAAAAACGCCTGGTAGCGGGAATAGTGAAAGCGCCGCACTTCGCGGGATGGGAATGCGGCGTCGAGTTCCGTGCGCTGATCCGGCTCCAGCCCGAGATCGTAAACGATGCAGCGCATTTCCGGCTCCCATTTCGCAACGCTGCCGAGCAGGTTGCACAAGCTCTTGAAATGGGTCCGGTCGGCGCCGGTCACCATGACAAACGGATCCCGCAGCGGCACCGGTGCGAGCAGCAGGGTCTTAAAATGCAATTCCAGCGTGCGGCCAAGTCCGCGCATTGAAGGCAAGCCTGCTCCAAACCGCGGGGTCACCGCCCCAGCAGCATGGAAAGTGTTTCTTCCAACACATCGGGAGGGACATTCAGGTCATCGAGCCAGCGGCGCGGGGCCGCACCGGCCGCCACCGGGCCGGGATGGCTGCCGAAGATCACGGCATAGCGGTGCCCGATCGCCGAACACAACGAGTAGTAGCAGGTGTTGGTGTATGCCGGATGCGGGGACATGAACTCGACCACGCGCGTCTTGGGCGGGGCGAAAAGCAGATTGGCAAGCCCGGCCCCGTGGATCGAGACGACGCACTCCGCGCTGGAAAACAGTTTCACCTGTTCCATCAGCGTCATCCCCTGCGTCTCCACCATCTCGAATTTAAATGATTTCAGGGTCGGCACCAATTCCGCTTCATTCGCGACCCGGCGGTTTCCGGCTTTGGCGCGCGTCAGGTAGAACCGCCGTTTGGGGCTGGCGGATTTCGGCAGGCCGATTTTACGGCGCAGCCAATCCACCGCCCACGGGCGGACCATGCCGGAGTATCCGAGGAAAGACGGGAACAACAGGCTTTCGACCTGCCAGTGTTCGTCGCCGAACGTCACCCACCGGTCGGATGGATACCCGAGGCGTTCGAGCGATTCCCGCTGCCAGCCTTCCATTTTTTCCGGAACGATCACTTGGAAATGGCGGATCCCCGCCGCCTCGGCGACGGCCAGCCGCGGAAGCGTATCGACCCACCAATGAAAGTAATTCGGTTTCGCCGATACGGGCGAAAGCAGGGTCAGCATCGCCCCCGGCTTCTGCGCGATCTCCGGAACCCGCAGCCGCGAGAACACCGGCCATTCGGCGGGCGGTGCTTCCCAGGCGAACGTGGATTCTTCCAGCACCAGGCCGTCGGACGTCAGCACAACGCCGTCACTCCCCAACAGCCGCCCGTTGCGGATATGCGCCAGAAACAACGGCGGATACCGATAGCATTGCGCCCCGCGGTAAACCGGATTGATGGTGCCGTCGGCGGTGAGCGGCGGAGCCATCTCCACCATTTCCGCGCCGCGCACCGGGATATGCCAGTGATCCCATCCCCGCCCCAGCCAGGGCAGGCGCGCTTCGCGGGCGTCACTCCAGGCCCGGTAGTCGGATATCCGGCCCCGGGGGAGTTGTGATCCGGGAATGCGGCTGAGCAACGCCGCTGCGATCCGCTTCCCCGTTTTCGAAATCTGCGCTGCGATATTGGCCATCTTTTATTTCCTGATCGAGCCGGAAAAATCCGGCGGCATCCCGGCGATCCGGGTGTTGGTCCGGGCGCGGAAAGGCCGCGCCAGCAAACGCGCCGCCCGGTTCGGGATTCCCCAGGTGCGCAGCGTCCGCTCCAGGCGCATACCGAACGGCATCACCGACCGGGCACGCAGGTCGACGGGAATATGCTCCCGCCGGCACAGCGCCACCGCTTCCGGTTCCCAATAACCGCGGAAGACAGCGGTGGTGTAATAGTCCAATGGATAATCAACACCCGCGCGCAGGCTGAGAAACGGAGCGGCGAGACTGTTGGACCGGCGGCTGCCCAGAACCTCGAACTGCCAGGGTGATTCGCCCGCCACGAGCATCGCCGCCAAGCTCTCTTTGCGCCACCAGGCCGCCTGCAAGGAAACCCGGTACTCCGCGCCCTTCAGGATCTCCCCGACTTCCGGATGATCCGCGCGCGGCTTGTCCGGTCCGGGGATCGGCATCAACCGCAGACAGGCCGCGCCTTTCTCCGCCGCATATCCGATCAGCCCGCGGATCCGTTCCGTTTCCACCGGCCGGTCGATCAGGAAATCCTCCTGCAGCAGGAGAATTCCATCCAGCGGGATCTGATCCAGCATCCGGCTCAGGTTGCTCGACCAATCGACATCCGCCCCAATGGCCAGCGGAACCACCCGGCGATCCGGAAAGGTTTCGTCGTTGGAGCCGAGAAAAACCGGGTACGGACAGTCCGGCCAATAGCGGAAGAGAAGCGTGAAGAACGGCACCCATAAATCCCGGTATTTGTCACAGGAGACAACCAGCAACGCGGTTGAGGTCGGCATCAGGTCGGTAATTTCATCAAGTCCAGGCTTTGGACGATTTTTGCCGGATCAACCCGGAAATGATCGAGGTCCTTGGCGCCTTCGGGATTCCGGTCTTCCGGGAGCGAGTACCCGGTAAGGTAATAATATTCCTGATTTTGCGAATTCGCCATTGAATAAAACACCGGATTCACGAACTTGGGCGGGAATAACTCCAACACGCGGGTGCCGTGCGGCGCAAAAAGCAGATTCGTCATTCCCGCACCGTGGGGCCCGGCCACCGCATTGGCCTGCGAGAGGATTTCAACCTGTTCGCGGAAGGTCAATCGCTCCAATTCCACTTTTTCGAATCCTTCCCTCGCCAGGAGGGCCAGGATTTCATCCTCGTTCTGCAGGCGCCGGTACCTGGCCCGGTTGCGGCTGATCCACAAGCGCCTGCCTCCCGGCGATTTATCCTCCACTCCAAGCCGTTCGCGAATCCAGCGGCCGCCCCACGGCCGGATGAAACCGGGCGGCGCGAGGTAGGATGGCACCAGCAGTTGTTCCACCTCCCAATGACCTTCCCTGAACCCGCCGTACCGTTCCGGTCCGTATCCCAAAGCTTCCACCGGCTGGGTATATTTTGGCTGCGTATCAGGGACGATGATTTTCACATCCCCGGCGATGCCCGCCGATTCCAATACCGACAACCGGAGGATTCCATCCATCAACCAGTGGCCGACGTTGACGCCTGATGCAGGAACGATCAAGGTCGCCCACTGCCCCTCGCGGCTCTCCAAGCGTCCCAAACCGGGAAGGTGAAATACTTTGTTGTTCCAGACCGGATCCCCCCATTGGTGGGCGAATTGGTCGAAGACCCGGTCGTCCGGGGAAATGACAGTCCCCTCCGAGGTCGCCACCCGTCCCTGCCGGATGCAGGTGACCGAGAGTTCCGGAAAATTGACTCTTTGGTAAGAGTCGAACACCCGTGGGATGGGAGATTCAATTGAGCGCGGCGACGGCAGGGTGACAAGTTCGCCGTCCCGCACTTTTACCTGCCAATTCCCGGATCCTCCCGCCGCAGGGGGATTCCGGCGTTCCGTTTCCCGGATCCATTCAGCCGCGTCCCAAATAATCCCCTTGGGAACGCCTCCGTCCCGCGAGGAGATCGGCAGCAGGCGGAGGATCCGCGCCAGAACCCGGCGCAGAAACGGCCGGAGTTGGACGAACCAAACATATCCGAAGCGGCGCTTCATTTTTCACCTTTCCTTGGTCGAAGCGTATTATATCGTTGAAAAACTGGTGAGAAATTTCCGCCCCCCGGTCCGGGATCCTGAGCCGATCACTCCCTTCACATTTACCCGGATACGATGCAGAACATCGACCGTCCCATCCTGGCTGATGATCACACCGCCTGGCCGAGACTGACGGCACCAACTCTGCAGGATCGTACGATTGAGCACCAGCCTACGGCGGTGCCTGGCGCCAAGCCGGTCACGATCGGGCACGGCCTTTCCACCTTGGCCTGGGTTCAAGGATCATGGAGAATGGTCCTTGCTGTTGTTGCACGAAAGGATCCCCGGCCATTCGGGAGGCGCATGCCTGCTGCGGATTTCCCCCACTGCATGGATGAATCCTATCCGTGAATGCAACCGAATACGATTCTGTGATAACCTTTAGAAGACCTCTTGGTGGATGGAGCAATCACGATGGACGCCTCATTTCTTGGAACCAATTTGGGCACCTGGATGCGAATCGGCCTGCTGTTATCCGTATCCATGATAATCTGGTGTTCCTGGTTCGCGTGGATCCGTTCGCGGAATCATGGAATCCTTTATGCCATCGTCAGCGCGCAGTTGTTTTCCGTCGCACAAATTTGTTTGACGGAGCTGGCGCTGGGATTAATCCACCTGCTATACGCCGGGATTGTAATCGCCATTAACATAGGAATTGCCATTGTGCTTTTTTGGCGCGGAGGGTGGTTCCAAAGGAATAGTGCAAACCAAAATCGCGAATCATGGTGGGAAATTTTCCGAAATTCCCGGAAATCTCCGGTGGCCGTAGTTGTGATTATTGCTTTTCTGGGAATTACGGCGTGGAATTTATTCCTGGGATGGTTTCTGCCGCCGCTGCAATGGGACGGGCTGGCCTATCATCTGCCGATGATGGCGGCATTCTACCAAGCCCATGCGGTTTTCCCGATTCAAACCTCATCCGTATGGATTCGCTTTTATCCGATTAATGGAGAACTGTTGGGATTATGGAACTTCCTTTTGGTCGGCACAGACAAACTTGTGGATTGGGCGTTTGTACCCTCCATAGTGGGCGGGGTAGTGGCGTTATTCGGGCTTTGCCGGAGAGCCGGAGCGAGACCCACCTATGCCTTACTGGGCGCCTCTTTGATGGCGTTCGCGCCGGGGATGCTGATCCAGCAGACGGGCACGCTGAACGACGCTTTTTTTGCCTCCCTGGTTGCCATGGGCGTCTTCCTCGTTCTCGGCGAGGCGCCCACGGAAGGTGGGGATGGTTCCCGTTCCAAATGGTTAAGCTGCCTTGGCATGGCGACCGCCGGAGGGCTTTTGACGGGGTTGAAGTTTAGCGGCATTGTGTTTGCCGTGGGGTTGCTCGTTCTATTCGCGATTACATGGATTAACCCCCGGGTACCCCGGGGGCATGAAGCGGAAAATGGGCGCCGATTCCTCCGTACCATTTCATTGCCTTTGTGCGCTTTTGTATTATTTGCGGGGCTGGGAGCCTATCCGTACATTCGGAATATTGTCGCCGCCCGGAATCCCGTAGCTCCTTTTCAAATCAGCGTTGGCGGGACCATCCTCCTGGAGGGCGAAAAACAACTTAGCGACTATGTGGATTCATCCGAGACGAGTAATGCCGCCAATTCCCCCATGAACGTCTTCGCGAAGGTTGTTTACGCGTGGTTTGAGCCGTATCAATCCGTGTATGAAGTGGATCTCGGCGGCTTTGGGCCGCTTTGGCTGGTGATTGGCATTCCCTCCCTTTTGGCTTGGTTGGTGGACAGTATGCGCCATCGCCGTACGGGAAATTTATCCATAATCGGTTGTTTGTTCGCCTGTTCCCTGCTCACGCCCGATTTTTGGCATCCCCGCTACATTTTCTCGCTATTGATCCTGGGCGGGATGGCAACCGCGGTTATCCTGGAAATGTTGAACCCATGGATCCGGCGGTTGGTCGTCGCGGAGGTGCTCTTCCTGATTTGTTTCAGCGCATATAACGTCCTGGTCCCCAATCGGGTGTCCCCCGCCGACCTCCAAAACGTTTTGCTGATACAACATGATCAATCCCGATCCAGCCCGCAATTCATTCAACCGGATGAAGGCAGGGCGGCATATGCCTGGATAGATACTGCCACGATGAACAATCCTTCGGTGATTGCTTTTGGAAGGCTGATTCGTTTCCCCTATTCGTTGCATGGGACGGATTTGCGAAACCGGGTTGTCTATTTCCTGCCCGATTCGGAATCGGATTGGGATTCGGTCCTCGAACAAACCGGTGTGAATTTTGTGATTGTATTGGATTGGACCGCCAATTATCAGTGGATGCAGAATTTGCCGGATTTCAAGGAGGTTTTTCGGGATGGCCAATATGTCATTTTCCAGCGAAACGCGTGAGCGTGGTATGGCAAAGAAAATCCTTCTTCGCGACGTTTGGATGGGCCTTGCGCCGATAGTGCTTTTATTCGCATATATGCTGATCCGTGTCCGGATTTCCAATTATGCCTATGTCCTGCGTTGGTTATCCAAGTTTTTTTCGATTATGTTGCACCCTTAGGATGGTAGTGGAGACCGGACCAACGAGAAAACGGCGCCGTCGGATCGTGGCCAATGCGGAGAAGACGATCAAGTATAGCAAGGATCCATCCCCGCATTCCTGATACCACCCCGGCTTCCCGACCGCTTCCTTATTTCTGCTTTACAGCCCGGATGCAAATCAACAACGGATAATCGCGGTCCTGCTCGGTCAACACCGAAGGCGGAATTTCTTCCACCGCCAGGCCATAGAGGTAGGCAGCCGCCATCCTCACGTTGCCGTGCGTCTCCAGTTCAATCCCCTCCCCGGGAAACGCCTCTCCGAACAACCGCCGGACGGCGTCCGGAGTCATCCGCCAGAAATCCCCCCACCGGTCGGCATCGTATCGGCTGATTTGAGAAATCCCCGGAATGGTCACCAGCGCAATGCCGCCGGGTTTCAACATCCGGTAAATGGTCTTTACCGCCGCGTGGATATCGTAAATGACATGCAAAGTCTGGGTAAGAATCAGACAATCGAACGCATCCCAAGCCAGCCCCCGGCCTGTCACGAGATCGCCCACGATCGTAGCTTCCGGATTTCCTGCAACCGCATGCAGTACATCCGACCGGGTGACGCGGTTTCCTCCATATCGGGAGGTGTATCCGCGCTCAGCCACTTCCAAGACCCGCCCTTGAATATCCGTGGAATGCGCTTCGAGGAATCGCTCGATCAGGAAGCGGTCGATCGGCGTTCCCCGGTCAAAAGCAAACTGACGGCTGGCCGGATGGGCCGGCAGCGGAAGAAACCCGGCCGGGAAGACGCTCCAGCGGTTGACCGTTCTCCTCAGAAATTGAGACAGACTGCGCCAGGGTCCATTTTTTGCCATGTCACCTATCCTATCCAAAGGAATGAAAGAATTCAACCCGGTGAAATGCCGGTTAAGCCATAAGGTTCGGCGTTCTTAGGGCAAGCGATAGATCCGATAATTCCCAAAATCGGCCGCCGGGTCGATTCCCACCAAGGCATCCGGGATTCCCAGCCTGCCGTCCACAACGATCCATGATCCTCCGGTCGGGCCGACCATGGATCCCGACTCAAGGACATCCACCCCCGTCCGGGATTCGAGGAGGTACGTAAACCAATCCTCGAACCGATACACCCGGTAATCCGCGTTGTCGGGGACCTGCGAGCCGGGCAGCCAATACTCAATCTTGATGGTGCCGTCCGCATCCACCCCGGCCTGCCGGGATAGAAATTCGATCACGTTCCATTGGTCGCTGTCGCTCCCGCCGTACCCCTGCGTCCACGCGGCGGCCACCCGATCGGCATACAGGCGGGCGGGGAGGAGGGCGATGCCTGCCGCCAATGCCAGGATCGAAAAAGCGAGTCCCGCGCGCGGGAGCCGCCGGGAAACCCATTCCAGGCATTCCACGGCAATGGTTATCTGCAGCGGCCAGATGAACCAGAACCGTTCCGGCCTCCCGGGTTCCGCCAGGAGCACAAGAATCAACCAGGGCAGGCTGAACGCAAGGAGCAGGAGGGTGTCTTCCGTTTTTTTATCCGGCGCCTGTAGGGAAACGAATAAACCCAGGAAAACAGCGCTCCAGATCCACGGCAGAAAATCCCGCAGTTGTTCCACTGCCAGGGATGTATTGCGATCCAATGATTTATCCCCCGATAAATTAGCAACCACATCCGGATTCAATCCAAGGTATAAAAGCACCGCGCCGCCCCCGGCGATCACCCCAAGAATCCACGGCCTCCGGCGGATCCATCCGACGATTTTCCCGACCGGCTTCCAAGCCCGGATGACGACCCAGCTTAACGCGCTCCACCCGATCATGAAGATCAACCAGACGGCCAAGTTGAGAATCCGATTGGAGCCCAGGAGGAACAGATTGGTATCGAAGTTGCGGTCGAGATTAAGCAGAATGCGGCAGATCCCATACGCGGCCTGGTTTTTCCATCCCGCCAGGGGGTAGATCACGCGCGCTTCGATCTCGGCGCCTCCGATGTATGGCAGATATGTATCATCGCGCATGTCCGGCTCGCCGACCAGCGCGGCATAACAATAGATTGGCGGATGGCCATCCGCCTTCCCGGCCATATCCGCCGGGCGGCGCATGATCAGCGATTGAATGTCGACAAAACCGCGATCGGCCTCGAACCGGAGGTATGGGAACCAGATCGCTAATCCGGCGGCCGCAACCACCAGCACCACCCGCCAACCGACCGGCGGCCGGAAAACCAGCCATACAATCGGGACGACGAAGAAGAACGGCGCAATCCCAAGGTCGAGGTATGCGCCGAATGCGCCTATGATGAGTGCGGCGGCCAGCGCCGGAGCAGACCTGTTTTTCACCCAACGGATGAGAAAATACAGCATCGAGACGACGATGACGGGATGGCCGACCGGCCATACGGTTTGATATCCCATCCGTGAAACGGCCACCAGACAGGCGGCGGCCACTCCCACCCGCCTCCCGCCGATTGCGCGCGCAGATAAATAGACAAAGACGACCGTTCCAAGAAAAAGGATCGCGTTGGCGAACAAATCCTGAAGCCGACCGTCCTGAAAAAGGATTTCTCCCGGAATCAGCAAATAGAATGTGCCGGGCGGGCTATACGATGAGTAACTGGAAACATCCCCGCGGTCCAACAGTCGGCCGGTTTGGAGGAAATCCCTTGCCCCCTGGAAAAAGGGGAGCATGTCCACATTGGCCATGTCGCGGCTGCGCCATCCCTGATATTGCAGTAACAGGACCAGTATTCCGACCGCCAGGATCAGGCCCAGATCGATCCAGCCACCCGAAATTGAATTTCTTAGCCTGGAGGCAGGTTCTTGGAAACGCATGAGCCATTTCGGCCAAGGCCGGGATGGCTCGCTTTCCGGTCCATCCTGCGACGGACCCGGGTAAGAAGCTGTTGACCTTTTTTCAGTGGAGGGGGTATTGGTCATGACCGTCCTTGGGTGTCGTCCATCCGATTAACAAGGCCGCCTTGGAAAAAGTAAAAGGGAACCTGATTTCTTGCTTGCTAGATCGATCCCCTTGGCATCAGCATCCTTATCCAGCGCGCGTCCCGCCGGAACGCGGCGTACCGCCAGAGGCGGCGAAGGATGATCCACCGCCATGCCACGGCATTTAAATTCCTGCCCTTGATTACATCGGCCATGGTCAGGCGGAGTACTCTGCGGCAGGCCACACGCTCGGGGTCTCTTCGTAGTTTGGCCGGCAAGCCGTCAAGGTAATCCAAGAGCCAGGTCCAGAATTCCAGCTCATTCTTCCGGTATGCGTCCTCGTCGCCGAAAAGCTTCGCCACGGACGATTGCCCATGCTGGCGGTAGCGCGCGACGATTCCCGTATCCGCCCGCACCGGAAAATTCAGGCTGAGTTTCGCCCATACCGCCATGTCGGTCCGCACTTTCCGGAACCGCTCCTCGAAGCCGCCCACTTCCATCAGAGCCGCGCGGCGGATCAGGGTCGCGGTCGGGCAGGGATAGATGTCCGCATTCTTCAGGAATTCGACGGTGATTTCCGGCGGAAGATAAACCCGGTCCTCAAGCGGCGCAAAGGCCTGGTCCCATCCTTTCCCCTCGGCCGGATTTTCGAAGAAGTAATGAACCCTGGCGAAGGTCAGCGCGGCCCGGGGATCCCTTTCCAGAAGGCCGAGCTGCCGTTCCAGTTTTTCCGGCAGCCAGATATCGTCGGCATCCAGGAAGGCGATGTATTCCCCGCGCGCTTCGCGCAACCCGCGGTTGCGCGCGGCGCTTGCGCCATGCACCTCGGAGGGTCCGGGCAGCAGTACCCGCACCCGGTCCGGATCGCGGCGGGCATAATCCTGCGCCGCCTCGGCGCTGCCGTCGGTGGATCCGTCGTCGATCAGGAGAATCTCCCAATCGGAAACCGTCTGGGCGTAAACCGATTCCACCGCATCCGAGAGGAAGCGGCGCATGTTGAGAAACGGGATGATGACGCTGATCATTGGATTCGTCATTTATGCCGCATTGTGCAACCAGCCGGGTTCATCGTTTCAATCCGAGTCTGCTGAAGGGGGAGCCATTCCGTGAAATCCGACTGAGGAAAGATAGCTCGGATTACCCCAACACCCTTCCGGCGCAAGAATCCTGCCTCGACTAGGTTTTGTCTTACATCAGATCACGAAAGTCATCACGCTTTTCATTTGGGATGGCCAGGATGTTGTCCTCATACACCTGTTTCTCCTGGTGAGGCTCCAAGCGGCAATCCGGCCGTATGAAGTAGCATGAGTAATCCTTTTGTTCAAGGAGTTTAACCGTCTCCACCGGACGATACTTCCAGCGCAAGGTCCGGATATCACTCAACTCGCACATAATTGCGGGCCGGGCTTTTTGAAGGCATTCCCCGCCGCCGGTTAGCACATCTTTCTCCGCCCCTTCCACATCCATCTTGATGAAATCCAAACGCTCCAGCCGGGTATCATGATAATACTGATCAAGGGTAACGACCTGCACCTTGATGGGCATGCTGTACAAGACTCCCTTGGGATACCGCAGGCTGTTGCATCCGGTTTGTTTGCCAAGGGTGATGAAAAACTCCGCCGTTTCCCGCCTAATGCCCAGTGCGCTTTTTTCAATCGTGACATTCTTCCGCCCGTTGGCAAACCGGTGCATCCGCAGCCACTGCCGTTCCCGCGGAGATGGTTCAAAACTAATTACGCGGCCATCCTTTCCAAGAAGGAAGGACGCCAAAAGGGTGTAGTATCCCCGGTGTGCTCCGGCGTCCATGACGACCATTCCCGGTTTTAGGACTCTTTTCAATAGTTGGGTTTCCGCACCTTCATAGGATCCGGCCTGCATGGATCGGCCAAGGGCATCGCCCCACGAAAGCCACCAATCCCCCCACGCCAGCCGCCCGGGAAAGGGCACGGGGATGCTGGTGAAAAAATAAAAAAACCTGAACAGGCCGAATTTCAGCATCTGCTTAAATGGATTGGCTTTCCGCATCCTCTCGAACTCCCTATTCCTGACTTATCCCGTCGCTCCCCATTGAAGCGGCGGATTCAATCGCTTAATTTATAGATGATCCGCGCGCCGTCCGCGCTGGTGTGGATCGGGGTCAGCGCGGCCTCCGCAACAGGCACGAAATCCGGCGCGAAGGCGCGCAAATCCCCATCCACAATCAGGTAACGGCATCCGGCTTCACGCATCGTCTTGCGCAAAGCCTCCGGGTCCCCGGCTTCATAGAAGATCTGCCAGTGCCCATAGACTTCGTGATTGGAATAAACAGCCTCCGCCGCGCTGTAGGAGATGACGCACTCGCCGCGCGGAATATGCTCCGAGAGTTCCGTCAACCAAGCCTGGTATTGGGCTTCCGATTGCCGCTTTGCACTCCAGCCGCGGAACTGGCCGGCCGTGAACGCGAGTTGCGCGCCGAGCATGCTCACCGCCACCAGCGCCCAAACCGCCAGGAGCGGCGACTGCTCCGATTTAAGCAACGCGCGGAATTGCCCGACCACCGGGACGGCGCCCGCCACGACCAGGGTGAGCAGCACGGGAAACAGCATTCCAAAGAATCCCGGACGGTAGGAAGCCAGGGCGTATCCCGCCAGCGGGAAACACCACAGCAGCGCCAACCCAAGGATTGCGCGCCTGCCGCCGTTCCAAAGGACAAGCGCACCTCCGACGGCCAGGAAAAGGAACATCGCCCCGCCTAAAATGCTGTAGGCGTCGTAGAACATGCGCGCGGCATTGGCCGCCGTCCGTGGAAGCCGGGAAAGAAAGGCTTTGGGGTTGCGGGCAATCGCCCGCAGTACATTGCTGCCGTTTTCCTCAGCCGTTCCATACAGATCGGCCGAGCTGGGAGACGGGATGACTTCGTAACGGTCGGTGTAGAGGAAGTTGTGCCCCTGCTCGAAGGCAAGATAGCTGCGCTGTCCGATCTGAGGATCCCATTTGCCGGAGACAATTCCAAATACCAGCACATACCCGAGGACCGGAAGGATGAATGCGCCGGCGAAGACGAGCGCATCCCGCGCGGCGGATTTGTTCCTTCCCCCCAACCACCAGATCACCGCCGTGAGAGCGACGCCAAGGATCACACCGTCCAGGCGCGCCAGCGCCGCAAATCCCAGGAGCAATCCGGCGCCGATCCAGCGGATGGATTTTCCCCCGCCCTGTTTTTCCATGATCCACGCGGAGATCACGACGGCGAATCCCAGACCGGCAAGCGCCGAATACAGGGAATCCGCTGTGACCGCGAGCGCGGTGGAAACCGGCCTTGCGACCGCCGTGAGCGCCATCGCCGCCCATCCGCCCCACCGGCCGCCGACCGCCTTCCCCGCCAACCCGGCCGCGGCCATGATCCCGATCAGCAGGATCACCCTACGCACGATCGAAACGTAGCCCAGCAGCATGTGATCGCGCGGGAAGAAGAGGTAGATTGCGCCGTTGAGGATCCCGGAGAGGGGTCCGCTTCCCAGAGGCATCAGCGTGCCCTGTTCCACCAGGCGGACGCCGTCGAAGAGGTATCCGCTGTCGTCCAGGCCGGGAAAACGTTCCGTGAGAATGGGCAGCTGGCAGAGGATGCCAAAACCGAAAAGAAGAGCGGTAACAAGCATCCCCGTCCACCGGATTGGCACGGATTGATTCCCGGGGCCACGGGCGGCTTTCATCATGGATATTTCATCCTTTACCGGGTTGATTTTCACCTACGACGGCTTCCAGCGTTTTCTTCCGAAGATCCACACCTTCAATAAATCGGGAAACGTCTTCAACCTGCGGCGCAGAATATCCGCGGAGAATGCGCGCACGATTCCTCCATCCGGGCGAATCCGGAACGTGGCGTCGGGCGGTCCATAAAGATAACGTTCGTAACTGGCCATGGCGAAGTTCCGGCGGGGCTCCTCGCCGCTCAAGACGCCGTATGCCCCTTGCGGATGATGGCTGTAATCATGGTTTTGATGCACCGCGAGGATGAAATCCGATCCGTTGATCACATCCATCTTCCGGGCGAGAGCCCAGAAGACCAGCCAGTTATCCCAGGCGGAACGGCCGATGGCCAAGGGAGGAAATTCGGCAAGTCCTTCCGCCCCGCCCCAGCCGCCTTTGGGGAATAGGAAATAATCCAACGCGGATTTGATCCCCGGTTTCCCCCTGGCCTGCGCCATCTCACTAAGCCGCAATTCCCAATCCCCCGGGGCGAAGTCGATCCGCTGCCGGATATCCGTATCCCACCGGCGGCCTGTCAACAGGAAAGGCCTGCTCCATGCGGAAAGCTTTGCAGCCGCCTGGGGCAAACGGCCGGTGAACAGAATATCGGCATTGGCGTAAAGCAGCAACGGGAAGGCCGCGTGCCGCTCGGCGGCGGCAAACATCGAACGCAGAAGCGGAGTCCCGAACTCATTCCGTTCCACATCCGGAATGAGTTTCACCCCCAACTCCTGCGCGATTTCCGCCGCGCCCTTTTCCTCCCCCAACAGCAATACTTCTCCCTGCGGGAGCAACCTGCGCCAACAGGCAAGAGCGTTGTACTGCGTGACAGCCGCATGTCCGGTGAACGGTTTGGCCGTGGTGAACAGCGTGATCATGGCGGCGCAGGATCAACCTTTCGGCGCGGGAACGTTCACCCCGACCGGGATGTAATTCGTTTTGGCGCGCCACCCGGCCGGCGCCACCCGCCAGGCGTCGATCAAAACAATCCGTCGCGCGGCAAAGGCGCTCTCGGGGATTTGCAGGAATTCCTTCCACGGAACGGCGATGACGACAATATCCGATTGACGGATGCAGTCTTCGGCGCTTCCGCAGAATTGCGGCCCTTCGCCCAGCACCACCCGCGCCGCTTCCATCGCCATCGGATCGTAGACCAGCAGATCCCGTCCGCCGTCCAAGAGCTGCCTGGCCAGGAGCATCCCCTGCGACTCTTCGATCACCTCGGTATCCGGCTTGTAGGAAAGGCCGAGGATCCCAACCTTCTCGCCGGGCTTGGCATATGCATTCACCAGATCCGCCAGGCGGATCGCCTCGGCCCGGTTCTGGCGGTCGGTGGTCTCCGCCAGCGCCGCCTGCGCTCCCAGGCCGCGCGCGAGCGCGCCCATCGCGAGGTTGTCGCGCGGGAAGCAGGGCCCGCCGTATCCGGTGGCGCCCTTGAGATACTTTCCACCGATGCGGGTGTCGTGGCCGATCGCGGCGGTCACCTTGTCCACGTCGCCGCCCGGCAGCCGCTCACAGATTTGGGCCAGCATGTTGGCGTAGGTGATCTTGGTGGTGACAAAGGTGTTGACCGCCAGCTTGGAGAGCTCGGCGTTGACAAAATTCATGTGGGCCACATACGGCTCATTCTCGCAGACGGCCTGATAAAACGCGTCGAGAATCTCACCCGAGCGCGGGTCCGACTCGCCGCACAGGATGAAATCCGGATTGAGAAAATCATGGATCACACTTCCGAGGGCGATGAATTCCGGGCTGTAGCACAGACCGAAATCCCTGCCGGCCTTCTTGCCCGAGTGTTTTTCCAGGCACTCGCGGATCGCCCCGCCGGTGGAGCCGGGCATCACGGTGGCGGTGACCACCACCACCGTGAACGCCTTTTTCTTCTTCAACCCGCAGCCGATCGACTCGCAGGCCGCAAGTACGTGGCGTACCGAAAAGCCGCCCTGCGGTTCGCTCGGGGTGGGGACGATGATGAAAACGATTTCCGCTTCGATGGTGGCGGCTTCCAGGTCGGTCGTTGCGCGCAACCGGTCGTGGCCGCGGCGGACGTAGTCCGCCAGATCGGTTTCGTTGACCGGGGCTTCGCCGCGGTTGATTTTTTCCACTTTGACCGAATCCAGATCCGCGCCGATAACGGCGACGCCGCGGGCTGAAACGGCGGCCGCCATCGGAGATCCGAGTTTTCCAAGGCCGATCACGGCCACTTTTCGCGGTACACCTTTGCCTTTCGCCATGCCATCTCCTTATCAGGATTTTTTTCCCCTGAGCCGTGCAAGCCTCGCCCGCAGCGACCCGGCAATCCGGGCGACCCGTTTTCGCGCCGAGTCGATCCAGGCGGCCCGCCTCGATATCGCCGGAAGCATAAAGCGGTCCCGCTGTGCGCGGGCCGGTCCGGTGATCTTCTCGATCGCCTCCCCCCGCAAGCGGTGGGTGGCGTCGAGAATGCTGAACAGGCGCAGGGTTCCGCCGGCCAGGCGTTCGTTCCGCCCCGCTTCCGGCCCCTTCCAAACCCCTTCCGCCCCCTGCGGGTGGTGATTGTACCCGTGATTTTGATGCACCACCCAGATGCTTTCCGTCGCGTCGATCACCATCGCCCGCCGCCGGCGCGCGTCGAGGATCAGCCAGTTATCCCACATGGTGCGCCCGATCGCGAAGGGCGGAATCCGCCCCCAAAAACCGCGCGGGTAGATGAAATAATCGATCCCGGTTTCGGAATGCAAGGATCCCTTCGCCTCCACCCGGGAGCGGAGTCTTTCCTCCCATCCGGGGTCCGAGTAATCGATCGTCTCCGCGACTTCCAAATCCCAACGCCGGCCGACCGCCAGGAACGGCCGTTCGACGGCGGTCAGCACGCGCACCGCATCCAGAAAATTCCGGCCGAGGATGATGTCCGCGTTGATGTAGCCGATCAGGTCCTGGGTGGCGAGCCCTTCCGCCTGCGTAAAAAGATCGTCCACGCGCGGAGTCCCGAATTCGGTCCGCGCAACTTCCGCAATATGGTCGAGGCCGAGCCGGCGCGCGAACGCATCCACGCCGCGCTCGCCGCCGAAAAGCAGGACCTCGACCCCAAAGCCGAGCCGGATCCAGGAACCGACCGCATTCTCCTGCAGGCGCTCGAACTCCCCCTCCATCGGTTTGGGGATTGCAAACAGCGTGATCATGCCGGTTCGGGCCGCGCAGTGACACACAAGTGCCAGCCGAAGCGCCGTTCCAGGCCGCGGAAGACCGATTCCGGGAGGATGCGGAAATACCAGTTCTTCACGTACCGGTATTTCACGTAATCCGGAATCCGGTAGGGGAAGACATGGTCGACGAATTCCTCTTCGACCCGGAATCCGCGCAGGAGTTGGCGCACGCTCCCGGGCGTGTAGGTGTAAGTCACCGGGCAGCCGGTCTGCGCCTCGGAATTGCGGGCCACGAGTTCATCCAGTTTCCAGAAGGCTCCCTTCCCCTCGGCCAGCAGGATCCACAGCACCTTCCAGGAATTGCGGTGGTAGACCATCACTTTCAACTCGCTGCCCGGATGGACGAAATGCTCGCGCACCTCGCGGATCACGTTTTCCGGGTGGGGGGTGTGATGGATCACGCCGAAGGAGTAGATCAGATCGTACGGTTCGGGCCGGACCGTCTCCGACAGCCGCTCGGCGTCCGCGGCGAGGAAGGAAATTTTATCGGCCAGGCCGAAGACTTCCGCCCGGCGCCGCGCCAGCTCCAGCGACTTCTCCGAGAGGTCGACCGCGGTCACCCGGGCACCGGCGCGCGCGAAGTTGATCGTGTCGGTCCCGATCCCGCAGCCGATCTCGAGCACACGCTTTCCAGCCCAGCGCGGGAACTCGGCGAAGGCGGGGATGTGCGGCTCGACCAGATATTTCCGCGCCTCGACCTCGTCGAAATATTCACGGGTGCCGACCGCCTGCGGCGAATGGCGGATGTTGCAGGGCCGCGCATTCCAGTAATCCCGCACCTGGGTGATGTTCTTTTCGCGAAAGATCTCTTCTTGTTTCATGCCTCATCCATTCGAACGACGATCATCCTGCGCTCCGGTTCGACCGGGCCCCAGAAGATCGCATAGTCTCCCTGATACAACAAAACGCCGGCGCCGGGCTCCACCAACCCGAGATACTCCCCGCGCGCGATCCGCTCGACCGTATCGACGTTGGCCAGAAAGATGATGTTCTCCCGCGCCAGATAGGCGCGCAGCGGATCTTCCGCGGCCAGGCCGCGCACATACAGCAGATGCCCGACCAGCTCGGTGGAGGCGAACCGCGGCGTGTTGGCCAGCCCGTCGAGGTTGATCACCGTGTAGGCGCGCCCGAAGTAGCCGAGCAGCCCGGCGCTGAAGGAACCGACCCGCGCGCCCCGCGGGAGACTCTCGTTCATCCAGACGGTTGCATCATAGGCTTCCTGCTGGGTGCCGTCCGGCGCGACCGTGTATTCACGGGGCATTAGGTTTACCCACACCAGCCCAAGCCCGGCGACCGCCAGAACCACGGCTGCGGCGGCAGCGGCCACGCGGAGAATTTTTCCAATGGGCGCCTTCAGCCGGGCGATCGCCCCCAGCGGCCAATCCAGCAGATACGCTACCGCCAGGACCAGCGCCAGCGTCTCGGGGACGGCGTACCAGATTCCCCACAACAGGTATTCCGGCATCAGCAGTCCGTTGAGCAGCGAGTTGCCTGCCGCCGAAAGCAAAATCACCCCCAGGATCGCAGCGCCGGCCCGCGCCGAAGACCGCAATTGTAGCAAAACCCGGCCCGCTGCCCCAAACCCCAGCGCCGCCAGCGCTAAAACCTTGATCCGGAAATCCAGCGGCCCGAGAAATGAGAAAAAATTCGCCCACGATCCATACGCCAACTCGGGCAACAGCCCGGCCAAATAGGAAAACCCGAGCTCTTTGGTCGGCTGGATAAGCAAACCCGGCCGCGCCAGCAGGACTCGCTCCGCCTGCGGAACGATCGCCTCGATCCACGCTTTGGGCAGGAACGGCAGGTGGTTTTCCAGGAAGAGCGCCAGCGCCGCATTCGCGCCGAACAGTTTGGCCGTGCCGCTGTTGGGGAATATCGCGCCGAAGGATATCTGGGCATAAAAGCACCAGACGGCGATGACCGCGAGCATTGCGGCGCCCACCGTCAGCATGCTTCGGGCGCGCTCGGCGCGCGATCCCGCGCCCCAGATTGCCAGCACCGCCAGCAACAAAATCGCCGGGATCAACGCGTTGAGCCGGCTCAATACCAGCAATCCCAGCAGGAGGCCGTCCAGCCAGGCTCCTTTCACGGGGGCCGTCATCCGACGGACGATCCGGATGCACGCGAAGACCAGCAGAAAGGCATACAGCGCGTTCTCTTTACCGGTGATGTACACGCCCAGGAGCGAAAGATTTGCGGTCCACAACACCGGCGCGATCACCGCCCGCCAACCGGAGGTCCAGCTTTTCGCGAGGTGGTACAGCAACCACCCCGTCAGGCTGAAGAACAAACCGCCCAGCGCCACACTCGCGCGCAGAAAGAAAATCTTATCCGGGGAGAGCCGGGCGAGCACGGCCAGCACGATCATCCAAAGCGGCTGGAAGCCATAAGTGGGATGCTCGCCGTCGAAGGTGAAGCTGCCGCCGCGCGAGAAATTCCAGGCCGGCTGCAGATAATAGAAAGAGTCGTCCTGCAGGCGGTTGCAGGCCAGCTCGCGGATATCGGATCCGAAAGCGTAGACCGCGACCGCCAGAAAGACCAGCGCGGCGAGCAGGACGGCCGCCGCTTCGGCGGGATCATTCGTTATGCGCGCTCGAATATTCTGAACGGTCCGCATCGCTCACCCTTGGGGCGGAATATCCGCCCGCGGTTCGAAGAACGCGCGAAGGCGCCCGGCAAATTCCTCCCCGCTCCAATCCCGCACCAGGCAGCGCGGCAGCCAGAAAAGGTCGCTCTCCGCATCAACCGGCGCGGGGGTGTTGGCGCAGGCCGCGGAGAATCCCGCCTCGCGCGTGAGAAGCACGGTCGTGAGGCTAACATCCCACGGGGACCCGTACGGGTAGGCGAAGGCGCCCACCGGCACACCCGCCGCCGATTCCAGCATCTGTTTTCCGGAGACAATCTCTTCCCGTTGAGCGTCGGGCGCCAATTTATTTAACACCGGGTGGTTGCGGGTGTGGGCGCCGAACTCGAGCGTCCCTTCCTTCGCCGCCTCGCGGATCTCCGCCCTGGTCATCCAGCGCCCGGCGCTGCGCATATCCATGCGGACTCCGGCTGCTTTACGCAGCGCCGAGATCGCGCGGCCGCGGGTCGCGGGCGCCGCGCCGCGCAGCAGACCGAACAACTCGCGGAAGCAGCGGTGGCGCGGAGTCGGATCGACCGGGCTCTCCATATTCCACGTCCAATAATTTCCGTCCGGCATTTTCGGCCGCCGGGCCCAATCGCCCAGATCCCATTCATACGCGGAATCGCCGATCCTCAAGCGCAGTTTTTTCGGCAGCCGCGGAGCAAGCAGGAGGATCTCCTCGAGCTCATCATAGAAAAACGGCTTGCCCTCCAGGCACGCGCCGGCGACGAACACCGTCGCCCGCGCCCCGTAGCGGCGCAGGAGCGGCGCGGCGGCGGTGAGGTTGTCCGCATATCCGTCGTCAAACGTTATCGCCACCGCCCGGTCGGGGATCCGGCCCGCGGCATGCGCCGCGGCAAGGTCCGCCAGGCTGATGGGAGTGTAATCCCTTCGGATGACAGCGAGATGTTCGGCGAAATGCGCGGGGGATGTGCACAACCGCAGCGGATCAGCCGGCGGCGCGGCAACCCGGTGATAGAGCAGGATCACCGCCCGGCTGCGGAAAGCCATGCGGACCGTCCGCAGGAACGGGGGCACGCGGCGGAACAGCGATTTCAGGCGCATGGTTATTCCCGTTCGACGCGCAAACCGCACGGCAGGTTGAGAATTCCCTGCCACTCGTCGTCCGGATGCGAGGAAGGCGGAAGCGACAGGATCAACTCCGGGCTGGCCCACCAATCGTCGAGCAGCTTGCGCCCCTCGCGCTCGTAAAAAGACGCGTGCAGTTTATACGCGCCGGGTTTAAGCGGCAGCATCGGCAGGGAATAGATCAGGGCATGCTTCCCCGGTTCGAGCGCCAGATCGCCGCGGCCGCCGTCGTACGACGCGCCGGACCAGATCAGCTTGCCCTCCGGATCGAAGATCTCTATCCCGCCGTATCCGGCGGCGATGCGTTCGCGCACGTCCAGGACGAGCCGGAAGGCGACCGGCGCGAGTTCGGAGACGATGTGCGCTTCCCCGGCGGGGGTCCCGTCCCGCGTCCACGACAGGTAGCGGGCTTTGTAGGTCACGCCCTCGTGCGATCCGCTGCCGCCGGGAGCGGCGCCCCCGAGCGATTCGCTTTCGTAGCGCGCCACCACTTCCCCGGTTGGGCCGAAATCCTTGATCCGCCCGGCTTCCAGCCAGATCGTCCGGGTGCACAGCCGGCGGATGGCGGTCATCTGGTGGCTGACGAAGATCACGGTCCGTCCGGTCTGGGCGACGTCGTTCATCCGGTTCAGGCAGCGGCGCTGGAAGGAAAGATCGCCCACCGCCAGGACTTCATCCACCAGCAGGATGTCCGGGTCGAGGTGGGCCGCGACGGCGAACCCCAGCCGGACGTACATCCCGCTCGAATAGCGCTTGACCGGCGTGTCGAGGAACTGTTCGAGCTCGGAGAAGGTGACAATCTCGTCGAAGCGGCGGTCCACCTCGGCGCGCGTCATCCCGGAGATTGCGCCGTTGAGGTAGATGTTTTCCCGCCCGGTCAGTTCCCCGTGGAACCCGGTCCCCACTTCGAGCAGCGAAGCGACCTTGCCGTACAGTTCGGCGCTTCCCTCGGTCGGATCGGTGATGCGCGAAAGGATTTTCAGGAGCGTGCTCTTCCCGACGCCGTTGCGGCCGATGATCCCGATCACCGAACCCGCCGGCACGTCGAGGGTCAGGTCCTTGATCGCCCAGATGTAGCGCGCGCCTTTTTCCCGCGCCGCCGGGCGCGCGCCCGTGCTCAGCCGGTCGCTGAGCCAGCCGCGCAGCGTGCCGCCCGTCGGCAGGTAGGAGCCGAGTCGGTATCGCTTCCCCAATCCGTTAATCGAGATGGCAATCGGGGTTCCGTTCACAGTATATCCACCATGGTGCGCTGCACCCGCAGGAACATCATCATGCCGGTGAAAAAAACCACAATCGCGACGACGATCGAAGGCCAGATTTCCGGCCCCGGCGGGGGGGTTCCCAAAAGGCACCAGCGGAAACCCGAGAGGACGCCGGCCATCGGGTTAAGCGCGTACACCATCCGCCAGGCGGGCGGGATCGACTGGGCGGAATAAATAACCGGCGAGGCATAGGACCAGAGCGTGATCAGGAACGGAACGAGCATCTGGATATCGCGGATGTAAACGTTGATTGCCCCGAGCCACAATCCGAATCCGAGCGCTGTCACCAGCAGCAGCAGCAGGAAGAGCGGGAGCAGGAGAATGCCGGGCGTCAGGCTGATGCCGAATAAAAAAATCATCCCGAGCAGGATCGCGAACGCCACGCCGAAATCCACCAGGCGCGCGGCGGCGCCGGCCAGCGGGATCAACAGGCGCGGAAAATACACCTTGTTGAGGATGCCCGCGTTGGATGTCAGGCTGGTGGCGGTGGAGGCAAGCACCGATCCGAACAATGCCCAGGGAACCACGGCGGCCGAGGAAAAGACCGGGTAGGGGATGTTGTTGTCGGTCGGGACCTTCAGCCACTCCCCGAACACGATCGAAAAAACCACCATCTGCATCAGCGGCTGGAGGATCGCCCAGCCGACGCCGAGGATGGTCTGCTTGTACCGGACCCGGACATCCCGCCAGGCGAGGAACCACAGCAGTTCGCGGCGCTCCCACATCTCGCGCAGGTTCAACGCTTCCCAGCCGGTGCGGGCGCGGATGCGGGTGACGGCCGGCGGCTGCGGGCGCTCCACTTCCATCACGCGCCGGTCCGCTTGCTTCGCTTGGCGAGGAACCATTCGATCGTCCGGCGCAAGCCTTCGTCAAGGGAGACATCCGCGGTGAAACCGAACTTCTCCTTCGCCCGGGAAACGTCGAGCAGGCGGCGCGGCTGTCCGTTCGGTTTGCTCGTATCCCAAATGATTTTGCCGGAGTATCCGAGGATCCTCGCCATCTTGTCAACCAGATCCCGGATGCGGATCTCCTGGCCGGATCCCAAATTCACCGGCAGATCCTCGTCATACCGCTCGACCGCCATCAGGATCCCGCGGGCGGCATCCTCGATGTAGAGGAACTCGCGGGTCGGGCTTCCATCGCCCCACATGACGACCTCTCCCTTCCCGGACTCCTTTGCCGCAAGGCATTTAATAATGAAGGCCGGGATGACATGCGAAGTTTCCAGGTTGAAATTATCCCGCGGTCCGTAAAGGTTGACCGGCATGAGCACCACGGAGTTGAACCCGTATTGCTGCCGGTAGGCATGCGATTGCACCAGCAGCATCTTCTTGGAAAGCCCGTAAGCCGCGTTCGTCTCCTCCGGATAGCCGTCCCACACTTCGTCTTCCTTGAACGGGATGCTTTTCGGCTCCTTGGGGTAAGAACAGACGGTTCCGATGGCGACGACCTTCTTTACCCCCGCCGTATACGCCTCATGGAGGATGTTGGTCCCCATCATCAGATTTTCGTAGAAAAACTCCGCGGGGAATTTCTGATTGGCGCCGATCCCGGCCACCCGCGCCGCCAGATGGATGATCACCTCGGGTTTGGCATCCGCCATCAACCGCCGGACCGAAAGCGTATCGGTCAGGTCGACATCATCGATCGTGGGCGCAGTGACCGCCTCGGCCCCCTTTGCCTTAAGCTGTTCCATTACGAACGACCCGAGGAAACCGGCCCCGCCGGTGACTAAAAAGCGCGTGTTTTTCCAATCCATGGGGGAATCTCCCGTTCGTTTAGCTGCGGGGCAATTCTACCGCACCATCCGCCACAGCCACAGACAGGGCGGCCGGTGTTTCCCGAATCAGGACCAAAACCGCAGATATCGCCATGCATAAATAGGCGGCGACGATATGCCGGGGATAATATGTGATCGCATCATAAAAGAAGTGGACGGAAAGAAAAACCAGCGGCAACGCCAGCCAGAAGAGGTTGACTGCTTTCCGGTGCGCGATCGAAATTCCCACAGCCGCCAGCCATCCGATGAAGAACAACCCCATCAAGGCCAGGACCGGCAACATGGAATCCGGCACCTCCGTCAGGAGAACAAGCATGCCCATCTGCTCGCGCACCGCTGCCGCTGCGGCGCCGTCCCCGCGCAGGAAGGCTAACCAGGTCGAGGGAGGCAAAACGAAATTCGCCGGGGTTGCACCGGAATTTGTGGAGAGCACCCATTGCCCGCCGTAGATCACATTGTGCGCCAGGGGAAGCAAGGCGATCCCGAGGGCCAAAACTGAGGCAAGCAGAATCGTCCTGGCGTGCTTTTTCCAGAATCCGGAGGCCGTGAGGATTAAAACCCAAAGAATACCGGGAAGCAGATTCGGACGGATTGTATACGCAACCGCAAGCGAAGCCGCTCCGGCGAGGATGCCCGCGGCACCCGGCGCTCCGTAAAGGCCGGGAAGCGCCCAAAGCAGAAGGACCCATGCGCCATACTCCGACAATCCCTCTCGGATGATGCCGGACACATAATATCCGCCGAACAGGACCAGCGCGCATCCCAATCCGACAAGCAGGGCGCGGCGAAGAACCGGCAGCGCCCGGCCTAGCCAACCGCGGAACAGCCAAAACACACCGCCAAAGTATATGGCAAGTTGGACGGCTGCGTAGAGTAAATTTCCATCCCCGAACAACGCGTGCTCAAGGAATTTGATGTACCGATAGGCCGGGATGGCCCAGAACACCGATTCACCGCCGCGGAGTGAGGACGTCGCCAAGATCGAATAGGCCTGGGATTCGTACGTCAAAGGATCGTTGCCGGCCGAGCGCAGCAGGACCGTCCCGGCGCCGGAAGACCACACCCGCAGGATGGCGAACCCGGCGGCCACAGCCATGAAATACACGCTGATACTCCGGAACGGGCGGCCGATGACATGCGCCGCGAGGATCGCCGCCAGCACGAGCGTTAATCCGATCCCGCGGACCACAGGCGCCGCCGGGATGAGGCTGAACAGGACCATGCCCGCGGCAAACGCGATCAATCCGACCAGGTCCCGCCGCATGGATTGCCAGAAGGCGGGCAGGCACGCCACAATCCATAGAACGATCCATGCATCCCCCAGCATTGCGAGGATCCGCCATGCGCCGGCGCTGCGCGCAAAGAGCGGAACCGCGTTCCCGTTTTCGATCGCGGCGACCTTGAAGGTCGCTCTCGGCCCCCAGGCATCCGCGTCCTGGCCGCTGCGCGATCCGTCATCGAAGGAATACTCGATCTCAAGCGCGGCTCCCGCCGACGGCGGATGGATATTCACCACAGCCGTTTGCGCATACGCCGGGGGCAGCGCGACGCGGACATCGCCCCAGACGACCGATCCCTCCCCGGCGTATTCGATCCGGATCGGTGTTCCCGGGGCAATATCCGGATTCCCGCTCCAGCTTGCCGTGATCGGGATCCGCGGCCGGAGGATATTGCCCGGCTCCCATTCGTAATAGTTGTAGCGGTTGGTATTAA